>Ga0209755_10000901_pt1 | contig 50717 bp, 39 predicted proteins | sample TergutCo191P1_FD_187301 | JGI IMG/M metagenome (GOLD analysis project Ga0209755, IMG submission 187301) | Cornitermes sp. P1 segment gut microbial communities from Petit-Saut dam, French Guiana - Co191P1 (SPAdes) (version 2) | ecosystem: Host-associated > Arthropoda: Insects > Digestive system...
AAACTTTCACATTCTCTATCTGTAAATTATGCCCTGAGCAGTCAATAACGGAGTATGACGCTCTTGGAAATATATTAAGCAATTCGTAAGCGTCATTGAAACCTACAATATGATCCTGCCGTCCTGTTAAAATGCACATCGGTTTATCAAACTCAATGCCTTTTAAATCTTCTTTTAGTTTAAGGTTGAAATCGCCCGAAAAATGCTTAAACAAAAACCGCTTATCGCAAACTTTTATGCCTTTTAAAATACTGGTTTTATAATCTCTTAATATTTTTGGCGTAGCGATAACAGCAGTATCTAATAATTTCTTTATATCAGGATCATTTTTTCTTCTTTGTAAAATATCCGATACAAAAATAGATGTTTTTTCAGGCAGACTGCTTTCTTTTTTATAGATTAGTGAATCAATATGCGGACAGAGCAGAAATACGCCGTCTATCTGATCAGGTATTTTATTAATCAACCCTAATGAAAGATGTCCGCCAAAAGATTCGCCTGCAAGCAATACATTTTCATTGGGAATCACTTGATTTATAAAATCAATAAGCAATTCCAAAGTATCATAAGCGGTTTTAATATAATTTGCCGCAGGTGTGCGTCCCATACCGGGTAAATCTATATAAATCCTACGATAATCTTTTAATGATTTAAACACTGGTTCAAAGCAATTTTTCATCATTCTATGGTCAACCATATAACCATGTATGCACAAAACAGGCTTTCCTTTACCGAATTCTTCATAATTGAACGGAATATCTTTTATTATGGCAGTCAATTATATTTCCTTTCTATAGATACCCTGCAATACACCCCTGTATTCTTTCTTTTCATCTATTTTTATAAATCCGTATTTCTCATAAAAATTAATATGTCCGCTGACAATGTATACCTCTTTAAACCCCAAAGATTTAGCGTATTCAATAGCGGTGTTTATCAGTTTTTCGCTTACTCTTTTACCCCGATAATTTTCATTTACAAAAACAGATTGAATATAAGGCGTATAATCAACATCCGGAACGCAATCCACATTATTAAATGAACAATGCCCAATAATATTATCATTCTCAAATGCGGCAAATATTCTTTCCCATTCCAAATAATTATATTCTTCCCAATTTTTAGCGATTATCGGGCTTTCGCTCCATGAGGAACTTTTAACAAAATCAATTAACTTTTTCCAGTTTTCATCATTGAATATAACTTGCTTTATTTTCATAAATCCTTCTTAGACAATTTTTACATTTCTTTATATCTGTCTCATTATATTCTGATGATTTTTCAAATTGTTTTTTATAACAGGAAGATATATCTCGCAAACGCTTGATTTTTTATTTTTATAACGCGCATCGTAAAAACAAAAATCAGCTTTGCTGTCTATATATTCATATCCTGCCGCCGGAAGCCAATCTGAAAGAATGTGCCTCCATGTTTTTTCAATTACATTTGATACATTTGAAAAATTTGTTTTATCGGTTAGCTTTGTTTTAAAAACGGCATACGTTGCTTCCGGTATAGTACATACATGGTATTTTTCAGGTATATCTGCGCCGTCTTTAACTTCAATTCCGATTACATATTCATATTCAGGATTTTCCGGTTCTACCGGAATACAGATGCCGTACTGATTGTTGTTCTTTATAAACGGTTCATCGTTTAATTTTTGCAAACTGCCGTTAGTTATACAATCATGCCAAAAATATGATGTCAGTTCTATGATTTTAAACCTGCTTAAATTACTACTACTTAATTCTGTTATTTTCAAAAGAAAGCCTGCCAGCTTAATCGCCGGTTTTTTGACAATTCTCGGTTTCATATTAGTTCCTCCTTGGCTGTCAATCTATATCTTTTTTGCAATAGCATATCCAAAAGAAAGCCATCTATTGTTATCCGCTTTAATCAATTTAACTTCATCACTTTCCGGTTCTTTATTACAAAACGGATCATTTTCTGCGTATTCATTCCACCAAAGAGAAGCGTCCTCGCAATAATCACTTTCAATTATTGAAAACCCTGTATCACTTACAGCTTTTTTTGTTTCATCCAAAGTTGTAAAATATTTATTAAATCCAATGTTCTTTATATAATTTGATAAATCATCAGGTATTTGCGTATCATAATGCATTGGTTCACCTAATCCCAATATGCCGCCGTTTTTCAAAATACGGTGTATTTCTTTTAATGCGATTAAATACGCTTCCATGCCTGAATTGCCCCTAATCATTTCAAGGGTAGTAGTGCAATATGCGTAATCAAAATAATTATTTGGCAATAAAGTATCAGGTACGCCTGTTTTAATTCCCAATATTTTATTGGTAACATTAAAATCCTTTGCGTTTTGCATTAATAATTCTATATGAGGAATATCCGTTTCCCTGTCTTTCCAAGGGTCAATACCGACAATATCGACATCGTATTCCTTTGCTAAAAAACAAGTTTGATACCCCCGATTAAAACCAATATCTATTAATTTTTTATCGCTTATAAGTTTCATTTTTTCTGCCATAAATTCTGCAAGTTTTATTCCGCCCGGACCAGAACATTGCTCGTATATTTTTTTGTAGTCGGTATACTTTGATGATTTTGTGTATTTCATGTTTTATTCCCTAATAAATATTCTATATCAATGTAATTAATTGATGATGAGCATTTTTGTCCATTATAAATATTTCATCTTCATTCTGCGTAATTCACCTAGTGTAACTTCGAACTTGCGTTTAAATGATCTTATTTATATTCAAAAATTATAGATTGAGATAACCCATTGCGCTTAAATAGCCTATTATAGTCATAAGGGAAATTAATACTGTAATTATTATTGACAATATTGTTACAATTTTTTTATGCGAATATTTTATCGAAATAAATAATATTCCAATAAACAATGACAGCCATATTAGACCTTCGGGAATACCTTTAATATGATAAATTAACGGTACTTTTAGATAAATCAAACCTTCAAAGGATGTGATCACTGCTCCATAAGTTGATACAATAGAAAAGCCGAATATAATTAACGCCAATTTTAATAAACCGTATTTTTCTTCAAAAAATATTTTCCGTAAAGGCAATAATATTAGAGCGACAATTATCCCCCTGAATAGTTGTAAAAAACCGCCGCCTAAAGCCACAATAGGCGAGTCAATATCACGATAAAAAGCGGATATATATTCCGAAGACCACCATTCCCGATAATCAACAAACGCCACAGCGATTAATCCGGCAATAAAATATGATATAGTATGAGCGTAGGTAACCTGCCAGAAGTATTTTACCAAATTACTTTTATTTTCCATATATTTCTCCTGTTATATAATAGATTACTAAATTTTAGGATATAGTACTAAACATTTTTGTCCATTATTAAACATTAATCATCTCTTCGTACATTTCAGGAAATAATGTAAAAATAAATATTTGAAAAACAGCCGCTATATTCAAAATAAAATGACCAATCATTAAGGGAAGAGGATTCTTTTTGCAATAATAATAACCGCAAAATAATATTGTAAGCGGTAAAAATGAAATGAACCTGTATATTATAAACTGCGTATCAAAATGGAAAGGAATAAAACTATGTTGTATTGCGTAAAAAAAAGCGGGAATTAATATCGCACAATACTTATTGTTGATATTATTAACACCAACGCCTAAATATAATCCGTCCTCAGCCAGAGTTGTAGTAATGGGTAAAATTAAAATAACAATTATTGATAAAACAACAGGTATAGGTTTCACCATCATTGCAGGCAAGTATGGCAGTTCATTATAACAGATAAAACCTGCAATATACATTCCGCCAATACCGGCAATAATTGAGACTAAAGAAAACAACACAACACTTTTTATTTTGGTATTGCCTTTCTTGTATTTAATTAAATCTAAATAATTGATTTTTTCCTTTTTACAAATGAATAATAAAATCAATATTGTAAAAACATTTACAAGTATAACCGCCATAGTCCAAAACCCGCTTATCTCCGTAAGGCTGGTTTTTGAATAAACAGATATTAAAATAAAAATTAATATAAACAATATTGACCTGACAGGTAAATAAAATACATTTTTAAGGCTCATCTTTCCTCCAAAGTCCCTTAACTATACTAAATATATTTTTATTATTTCACCAGTATTTTTTCTTTCATTTCCCAAACATTATTTCCGATATTACTTATAATAGTTATATTTATTTTTTCATTTCTGTTAAAGCTTGATAAAAAACTTACACCCGGATCACTTCCTGTAAAATATGGCTCTAATGATTCATCTTTTGATTTTTCCAGCCACATACCATAACCATAATAATTTTCATTGTCTGTTATTTGAAGTTTTAACATTTCTGATAATAAATCATTTGATATTAATTTACCGCTTAATAAACAATCCCAAAATTTTTCTATATCAGTCACTGTGGTAAATGCTCCGCCTGCCCCTGTTCCTTTAGCGTCTACGCTGTATATATTTGTATAATATTCATTTCGCACATTATCATAAATGTATGAATTTGCGCATTTTGCAGGCAGCCTGTCAAGTTCATAATATCCGGTATTATTCATTCCGCAAGGCAGGAAAATATTTTCATTTAGATACTCATCAAATAATAAACCCGTAATTTTCTCAATTATTAATCCTAATACTACAAAGCCTGAATTATTATATTGGAATTTTTCCCCTGCTTTATACATCATTGGTTTATTTATAAACAAAGGTAATAAATCTATTGATTTTCTAATTTTATAATTAGGAAAATTTTGCCACAAGTCTGCATATTCTTCCATTATACTTTCATCAAAATAATCGGGAATACCGGAAGTATGATTTAATAATTGTTTAATTGTAATATTTTTATCTATCTCTTTTAAATCAAAATCCAGTATATTACCAATACAGTCATTTAATTTTAATTTTCCTTTTTCTATTAATTTTAAGATTGCAACCGCAACAAATACCTTTCCGGCAGAAGCGGTTGCGAATTTTGTATCTATTTCATTTGGTATTTTATTGATAATATCAGCAAATCCATAAGGCTTTTGGAATATTACTACATTATTTTTTCTTACAGAAATAATACCATTAAAATTACTGCCAATTATGCTTTCAATATTCATAAATTACCTTTTTTAATATTTGTTCTATATTAATGTAAAAAATTATTTTATAATGAACATTTTTGTCCATTTTTAACAATCCAAAACATCCATATAGATAAAATTCCTGTAAATATTATTATCGAATAAACATTTACCCTTTCGGCGATACCAAAATATTCTTTCGGTAATTTATTAATAAGTATTACGCCAATCAGCAAAGCAGCGAATGTACATATAGAAATTATTCCAATATATTTTAAATTACTTGTCTTTAAAAAACCTATAGAAAAAAGAATTAGTGAAACTATCGTAAAAACAACCACTAAGACCGTTACAACCAAGTGCATTTTATCTTTAAATGTTCCGGCAAAACCTACTTGCGATAACGGAAAAAACATATAACCGAAGAATGAAACTAAAGTCATTATGCAAAAGAAAAGCGAGCCAAGAGTAACTGTTTTATTTATATCACCCTTGAAATATATATAAAAATTAATCGAAAATATTACCGTAAAGAGTCCGTATAAAAACGAAAAAGCAGAAGCGATTTTTTTGGAAGGTGAATTATCAGCGGTTAAATCGCTTATCGCCTGTGAAAAAGGATTATACCCTTCATAAAACATTCTGCCAAAAATAACATGGGCAAAATAGAATACAGCCCCGATTATTCCAAACAAACTTAATGTTTTTATGATATGAATATTTAATGTATTCTCCATATACAAAACCTCCGTATATAATTTAATGATTAGGAAAATGATCATTTAAAATGGTGTCTATAATCTCCACCATACGATCATAATCAAGCACATCGAAACCAAGATAATTACTAATATCCTTAGCTCTGAAAAATATTAATTGAAGTATCGAAATAATCTCATAAGCCTTAATCCGTATACTTGTTTCTGAAACTTTATCGCCGCCGCTGCTTGCAGCGTATATTTCCCGAATAAGCGGAATAATATATTGCGGAACGACAATTTCAGCTTTTGTTAATTCATACTCAACGGTAAACCTCATATATTGCGAATACTTGACCGACATATCGCATATTTCAATCAGCATTTCCCTGAACCTTATATAAGCGCTTTTATCTTTATCTTTTGTAAAAATATTGGAAGCCAATTTATACCTGAGAACACCCACAGCCTGATACATAAGCTCGTCCTTAGTGCGGAAATGATAATTTATCAGACCCAACTGCACATTCGCTTCTGCGGCAATATCACGAACCGTAATATCAGCAGGCTCTTTCCCTTCCTGTATCAACTTAACCGCCGCATTGAGAATTTGCTCTTTGCTCTCAACCTTCATTAAAACTCCCATATTTGAACACGTTCAATATATGTTTAATATATCGTCAATTTATTTCCCTGTCAACACAAATTTCAACTTTTTTCTGATTTAGAAAATCGACACCCTTTTCAATACTGTCCTCAATTCAATGGGTGCGAATGGGTAGATTGCTTAATATTATAGTTGAAAACATACTAAAAATAGACGCATTTTTTAAAAATTTAGAAATATAACTTTTACTATCCGATATCTAAAGCTAATTATATAAAACCTACTTCGTCCCTTCCGCCGCATGGCTGTAAGACTGCGTGTCTGACGAGTCTCTGTACAATGACGGATCGGATTTTGTTCCCGGTGTTTTCCTGAGAGGTTTTACCTTTAAGGCGTATATCAGATGGAGGATCGCTCTGCTTTGTTCGGGGCTGAGATAGCCGATTAATCGGATCAGTTCCTGTGTTTCCGGATCGGGGTTCGCCGGGGTTCTTTTGTTCTCCGGGTTTATGCCCTTGACCAGATACTCAACGGAAACTTGCAAAGCTCCGGCGATTTTGACGGCGGCTTCGACTGACGGCACCGTAGACCGCGCTCCGAGATAGCACTCCAGCGTCGCGATCGAGATTCCCGTTTTTGCGCTCAGTTCCTTGACCATCATGCCCTGATATTCAAGCTCTTTGCGTAGATTTATTCTAAAACCACTTTTCATTCCGCCTGAAAGTATAATGAAATATCATTTTAACCTTATAATTTATATTGATATGTCATGTGTTTTCTTTGGATTATTTGATATATCAGGGGCATAGCGGAGACAATTGTTTTTGTTTTATTATGATATTATGGCTGATTTTAAGATTTTAAACAATAGCCGCCGATTGATAATTTCTCTTTTCCCTATGCCGCCCTCCTGAAAGCAGGGAGGTTGTTGTTATAAAGCATGTTATCTCTTATTTCAAACGCGCCATTTATTTTACTGATGTAAATTTTTCCGCCTATTACATTATATGTCATCGGGTATTCTTTAGGTTCTGATTTATAAATACAATTTGTTTTATCTATAAATTCCACCGACATTTTATCACCAAAAAAATAACTTATACTGATCCATTTGGAACCGGCTAGTTGTTCCGGATTTAGTACTGTTACTTTTAATACTGGTTTATTTTTCATGAATCCTCCGATAATAGTAAATGTATTGTTATTTGTTATATCTATAACTTAAGAAAAATTACCGGCGGAGGCAAGTTAAATGAAACCTGCCGGATTTCGCATAAAGATGGAGTTGAACATCCTCCCTCTGACGTTTTATAATTATATAAAGGAGTAATAATGGGTACGCTTGGGATAATTAACACGGAGCCGGAAGTTCAAGAAAGACTGGAGTCCATATATAATCAAAAAAGCGGTAATCCCGATAGCAAAGATTTACTGTTTTTAAAACATGAAGAGGAAATTCTGGAATTCCTTAAATATACGCTGCCGGAACTTGTTATAATTAATTTTTCCGATCCTGCGATAGATGTTAATGGTATAATCAATCAAATTAAAGATGATAAATGGATTTTGAATTTTGGTATTATCGGGATTTATGATATTTCTGTAGACAGGGAAGAGGAGCTTCTTAAAAAATATAAAACCATTAATATGCTTACGCTGCTGGAAAAAAACTGGATTAGGTCTCAATTGGTAAAAAGCATTGAGATTATAGAGCAGAACTATCAAATTATCTTTCAGAGGGATTTTACTAAAACATTTCTTGACGGATCGTCGGGCAGTTTCATTATTGATAATAATCTTTTGGCAGTGCCTCTTTATGCCAGTATTGGCGCTACCATTTTGGCGCAGCGTGGGCTTATAGTCCCTGACAGCAAGATGCATCTTCAGCTTGCATTGATCGAACTTATCATGAACGCGATTGAGCACGGAAACTGCGGCATCAGTTATGAGGAGAAAACTAAAACTCTTGAATCGGGCATTTCAGCGGTCGACATGATCGCGGAAAAATGTAAAGACCCGGTTATCAATGCAAAAAAAGTTTTTTTCGGATGGGAGATTAAACCCGATAAATCAACTTTTGTTATACGCGATCAGGGCAGCGGATTTGACGTTAAGGCATGTATCGAAAAAGTTAAGAATCAGAATGATCTGAGCCTGCACGGCAGGGGAATTAAAATGGCGGCTAAACTTTCGCATAACTTAAGATACAATGCCAAAGGTAATCAGGTAGCAATTACTTTTAATCATGATACATCGGTTGAATATGAAGTGCCCGCCGGTTTTAACAGGGAACAGGTTGTCCATGTAAAAAAAGGAGACATAGTTTTAAAGGAAGGCGAGCCGAGTGATTTTTTATATTACATTTCTTCAGGCAATTACGAAGTGCTTCATAACGGCAAGCCTGTCGGCTATCTTTCAGCTCAGGATATTTTTATGGGGGAGATGTCTTTCCTTTTAAACAGGCGTCGTTCCGCTACGATCATGGCAACGAGCGCCGGTAAATTAATTTTACTTACACAAAAAACATTTATCAATATAATTCGTGAATATCCTCATTACGGTGTTTTTCTTTCCAAACTTCTGGCAAAACGTCTTGTACGCGCAAATACGCAGACCGCCTCAAGGCAATAGTTTAATAATTGTTTGAGAGTGTGTTAAAAAATTATTTCACAGAAAAACAGACTATTTGTTTTTCTTTAATATAAAGGTAAAGGAGAATTTCGATCCTTTACCCAGTTCCGATTCTACCTGGATATTTCCGCCCATAATTTCGATAATGTGCTTTGATAACGCAAGGCCTGTTCCGATGCCGCCGTACTCCCTGCTAAGGCCGCCGTCCGCTTGTTCAAAGACCGAGAAGAGCGCGTTTTGCTGTTCTTTTGATATTCCGATTCCGTTATCCCTGACATCAATCTGAATTGTGATTATTCCATTGTCATCATTTATTACGCGGGCGTCAAAAAATATCTCGCCGCTTTCACGCGTAAATTTTATCGCGTTATTCAAAATTGTCGCTATCACCTGTTTAATGCGTTTTTCATCACCGATAAGAGAAGATGGTATAGCGGGATCCATTTTACAGTCCAGTATCTGTTGTTTTTTTGCGGCGTTGTTGTCAGCTTCTCTTAGAATTTCCCACACAACCTTTTTAAAATCAAAAGCGGAATCGTAAAGTTTGAATATTCCGCTTTCCATGTTCGCGACATCAAGCACATCGTCAATAAGGCGCAGCAGATCATGAGCCGATTTATTCATGGTTTTACAATGTTCTTTCATGTTGTCAGGAACGCCCGTTATTCCGAATAATTGAAGTATGCCCATAATTGCGTTAAGCGGTGTGCGCATCTCGTGGCTCATGCGCGAGAGGAACTCCGACTTAGCGCGGCTTAGATGCTCGGCTTGTTGTATCGCGTCACGCTCGTAAGCGCCGGAAAAAATGCTTGATACAAGAACCGCGAGATCAATTTCGCTCTCGCCCCATTCCCTGTTGTTATCGCTGCTTGAAAAAACAAGGATGCCGCACATTTTACACTCAATGTAAGTAGGCGTTGCGATATAATTATCAAGATGCTGCATATGCATTTTTATTTTTTCTGCCATTGGGTCTTTAGATTGAACGCATATATCTTTCTCATCACCTGTTAATGAATTATTGATAGTAGATATTACAGTCTCGTCGAGTTCGAGTTTATCGCCTATTCTCGATTTTAATTCTGATTTTGGATCCAGCCATTCGTTCTTGCATTTAAGCGTGTTGTTATTTTTTTCAAGCTCGTAAAGCAGTAATGTGGTAATGCCCATAAATTCCGCGACCATGCGCAATGTATTGTCATACAGTTCGCTTGTATGCGCGTTTATAAGAAAGTTATGCGCAATTTTTGTCATCAGAGCCTGCTGCCGCAGCCTTTCAACAACCTGTATACAGTTTTTTATTCTCAGTTTGACAATAGCGGGGTTAAAAGGTTTAAGTATATAATCCGTTGCTCCTAAAGCAAGCCCTTTAATTTCCGCGTTAATATTATCAAGCCCTGATATAAAAATTACGGGAATATCACGCGTTTTATCGGAATTTTTTATTGCCGTAATCACATCATAGCCGTCCATATCCGGCATTAAGATGTCAAGTAAAATAACATCAGGCATAAACGATTGAGCTGTTTCAATCGCGTCGTTACCGCTTGTGGAAGCGTAGATAGTATATTCCTGACATAGTATGTTTTTTAGAATACTGATATTGTCTCTTTCATCGTCTACTATCAATATACTGTTTTTCTTTTTGCCGCCCATTGTTTTACTCCCATTCCTTTTTTAGTTTTTCTAGTTCCGCCGCCGCCTTTTTAAAATCAAAATTATCTATACTGTGTGCCAGTGCTTCAGCTCCCGGAATTGTATAAATATCTTTGAGCAATTCTTCACATTCCGGATTTTTATTTAATACCATTTGTTCCAGTAATACTAATATTTTACGAATTTTTTCCGAATCTGTAAACTGTGCCTGGTTTTTTAAATCATCTTTTTGCGTTTCGTATTCTGTATGCAAAGAAGCTAATTTTTCCAAAACTGAGTTCATCTCTGATTCCAGATTTTTAAACTCGTCTTTATCAGGCGGGCTGTTTCCATCTTTTAACAGGGATTCAACCGCCGCCGCGGTTTCCTGCAATTTCTTTTCACCGATATGGCCTGCGTTGCTTTTCAATGTATGCGCCAGCCTGTGGGCAAGTTTAATGTCGCCTTTTTCCAGAGCGTTTTCAATCCGCGCGCAGGTGTTCTGGTTGTTTCTGACAAAATTTAACTTTAACTGTTTCTGGAAAATTTCATCATTTTCCTGTTTATTACTTTCATCCGCGGCGGAGAAAGACGCGTCGGGGAGATGTTTGACAAGGCATTTCCACAACTCCTGTGATGTGAAAGGTTTACCGAGGCAGCCTGACATTCCGGCTTTATTGTATGAAGACATATCTTCAGGCATTATATTTGCTGTTAAAGCTATTATTGGTGTTTTTACTCCCATAGCGGTGATTTTCGACGCGGCTTCAAGACCGTCCATTACAGGCATATGTATATCCATGATTATTAAATCGAAATCTTTATCTCTGTTCTTTACGCGTTCGGTGATAATATTAATGCCTTCTTTACCGTTATTCGCAATAATAGTTTTCAATCCTACACGCGCAAGATGATCACAGATTACTTTTTGATTCATGTCATTGTCTTCGCAGATAAGCACCTCTCCTGAAAAATTGGGTTTCTCAAGAACGTATTGCGTCATATCCGGTGTAAATGCGCCGCTGTCAGTTTCAGCTAAATCAAATTTTAAATCGAAACTGAATTTACTGCCGATTTTTATCGCGCTTTCTATATTTAAAGCTCCGCCCATAAGTTCGATAATGTTTTTCGTAATCGACAGCCCAAGCCCGGTTCCGCCGAATCTTCGCGTAACGCTGTCATCCGCCTGCATGAATGGTTCAATAGCTCTCTCAATCTGTCCGGGACTCATACCGATACCGGAGTCTTTTACTTCAAAGTGGATGATAATGCAGCTTTCTCCCGATTCTGTAAGAGTAGCGGAAAACTTAACCGCGCCTGAGTTTGTAAATTTTACAGCGTTGGAAAGAAGATTGATAATTACCTGCCTTAACCTTATAGGATCTCCCATTACTTTTTTGTTAATGGCTGGTTCGGCATAACAGAAAAATGTTATTCCTTTTTCTTCCGTCTTTGGTTTTATCGTTGTCTGGCAATGCGTTAACACTTCATGCAGATCAAACGGTATATGCTCAATCGTGATTTTTCCCGATTCAATTTTTGAAATATCCAGAATATCATTGATGATTTTTAAAAGCCAAACGGCGCTATCAGATATAAACCTAAGGTATTCCATTATTTTTTGCGGATTGCCGCAGTGCTGCGCGAGATCCGCGAAACCAATGATGCTGTTCATCGGCGTTCTTATCTCGTGGCTCATGTTCGCGAGAAAAGTCGACTTAGTTTTATTTGCCGCTTCAGCCGCGTTTTTCGCGCCGCGGAGTTCTTCGGCGTACGCTTTGTGTTGTATTAAATTTTTTATATACACGATAGTAAAAATGATAAACAATAATAAAACTCCGGCCGTCACCATCAGCCAGAATTCCAAAGGGTTTGATTCCCAGATATGCGGAGAGTTATTTATAATCGTATGTCCTTTAGGCAATTTTTTAATATTTATTCTATACTTGCTCGCGGCAGTGTAATCAAATATCCACCGATTTAGATTCGCGGAATCGTAAATAATCGGAATTTCCGATGGAGATTTTCCGTTTAATATATCCATAGCCATGGAGGCGATCACTTTGCTCTGCATATCAGGCGCGGACACATAACCGCCGAGTGATCCGCGGCCGATATACGAAGATAAAAGACTGAAAACGGGATTGACCGACGCGTCTGTAATCAGTTCCTGCACTTCAGTTTCCGTATAGAAAACGCCGCTTCCATCCGTATGAAAACTTCCCAGTAGAACAAGCGTATCAGATCTAAAAGCGCGTATATCGCGCAGAATATCAGCTAACGGTTTATTATCGTTAAACGTAAATTCCACAGATAAATTGTTTGACTCAAGGTTTTTACTGATGATCCCCATCAATTTAAGGCTGCTTGAGAGCGAATAATCATTTAAAATAAATATACGCCGCGTCGCGGGAAAAAGGGAAAGCATCAAGGAGACCGTCTCGTTAAACGAAACTGTTTCCGAAACGCCTGTGATATGTTCGCTAAGCCCGTGAAGCATGGAATCATTCAGACCGTGAACGCCGTAAAACAAAACCGGTAAATTAGGAAAAAGGAAATGGTAATTGCCGGCAGCAAAATCAAATGCTTCATTACCGGAAACAATAATTAAATCCGGGCAGCGCGAGACAAACCCCGTACGGATCATGTTGGACACGATTGCGTTATAACTTGAGCGGCTGTGAAGCTCGTTTGTGTTTAAGTAAAGATTGTAATATTCATAGGCTGCCTGTTGAAAGTTCTGCCTGACAGCCTCCGATCGATCAGCGCCGCCTGAGGGTTCAAGGTTAACGCGGATAGATTCCATCCTGCCTCGTTCCCATTCGTTTTGAGCGTTGTAAGAATTTAAATGCAGTATTATTGGCTTAATGTTGACGAACGCGCGGCTGTTGTTGATTTTACTCATCGTACCGTCTTCGATCATTTCTCTGTAGGCGTTTTCGAGAATGGGAGCCAAATCGCTGTACTTGTTATTAACATATGTGTAAACCGGCTGGCGCTCGAACACACTGACTCTTTTAATTCCCTGGGGAAAGCGGTATTCAAAATGCGACAGGCGTGGCAGAATAACCGCATCAACATTTCCTTCAAGCAGCAGTTCCCACAACTGAGAAGGCTCGCTTACCGCAACAAGCTCGCTTGCACTTGTTCTGAAAATATTGTTCGCGATGTATTCATTCTGCCAGCGGTAGCCAAGACGCAATCCCGCCATGCCGCTCCATTGTGAGAATTCGTATGAGGTATCTGAGCGCGAGTAAGCGGTGTATTCAACATTATCAATTGCCACCGGAATTTTTATCAGATTGGGGTACATACTGTCCCAGCCGTCAGTCTGAATCGGTAAAATTCCGGCATCCCCGTAATTTACGTCTGCGATAGCGGTGCGCATTCCTGTCATGGTTGCAACCATTTGATAACCCGAGCGCAGAAGCGCGGTGTACAGCACACGTTCAATTATAATTGATTGATCATCGCTCATGGCGACTTTGATCGTGGGAAGTTCCTGTTCGTTTAAAGTTCTTGTCTGAGCCGCGGCGCGGGGCTGAGCAAACAGCGCAAGCAGAATGACAGATAAAATACATTGATATAGTCTATACTTATTAGTCAATGCCGGATTCCTTTTCCTCAATTTGATCTAAATGTTATATTCTTTTAACCGCTGTCAGAAGATTATAACATTTTATGACAATTTAAATCAACGGTTTTCCGGTTAACTTTTTTATTCTTCGATATGTTTTTTTATAAAAGACGTAAATTCTTCGCCGTATTTTTCCAGTTTCACGGCGCCGACTCCGTTTACCGCGGAAAATTGATCCGGAGACACGGGCTTTTTCCGGCTCATGTCTTTAAGAGCGGCATCGGAAAAAACAATATACGCGGGAACCGCCTCCCTGCCGGCTATCTCTTTTCTTAACATTCGTAATTTTTCAAAGAGTTCATCGTCAACATCAGAGGATGAGATTTGCGTTTTTTGATTTGAGCCGCCTGTGTTTTCACGCGCACCGGTTGGTGATGGTTTATTCTGCCCGCCTGAGGCATCGTTTTCGTGCGGAAGTTTCATAAACAGGCGGCAGTCTTCGTTAAAAATATTTTCTGTGCCGCCGAGCGTTATAACAGGAAATTCTCCATCTTCCATTTTTAATATATTTTTATCTGTAAGATAATCCATTATTAACCTGATACGATGCGCGCTTGTATCAGAAAGTAATCCGTAAGTGCTGAGTGTATCAAAACCGAAACGGCGGATCTTTTCGTTCTTGCTGCCGCGGAGAATGTCGATGATCATTGTCCTGCCGAAACTCTTTCCCCGCTGTTTAAGGCGGAATACACACGAAGCTATTTTTTGCGCTTCTATTGTTATATCAGTTTCTGTATACTCGTTCAGGCAGTTTGAACAATTACCGCAATTTGCGGCTGTATTCTCCCCAAAATAGGCAAGAAGACGGCGGCGGAGGCAGTCGTTTCCGGCGGCATAAAATGTCATCTGTTTTAAAAGTTCAAGGTTATGTTCAACAAGTTTATTTTGCTTTTCCTGATACGATCGGTCTTCTTCGTTGTTTTCATCTCCGCCGTGTGTTATCAGAAATTGATTGATGCGTACATCCTGTCCATTGTATAAAAGAATACAATCCGCCGAAGCTCCGTCCCTTCCGGCGCGTCCGGCTTCCTGATAGTAGCTTTCCATATTTTTGGGCATATTGTAATGAATCACAAACGAAACGTTTGATTTATCTATTCCCATTCCGAACGCGTTAGTTGCAACCATTATTGTTTTGCGGTCGTAGATAAAATCCTCTTGATTTTTTCTGCGTTCCGCGTCATCAAGCCCGGCATGATAACGCGCCGCGTTAAAGCCTCGGCTTATAAGCAGATTGCAAATTTCTTCGACAGATTTTCTCGTGGCGCAGTAAATAATGCCGCTTGAGTTTTTTCTTTTATCAAGACATTCGAGTAACGCGGCTTTTTTATCCTTTGGCTTTTGCACTTCAAAATAGAGATTCGGCCTGTCAAAGCCTGTGTTTATCAAATGCGCGTTTCTTAACGCTAAAGATTTTTTAATATCCTCCCGTACTTTTACAGTCGCAGTCGCCGTAAAAGCCGCGACAACAGGACGTTCCGCGATGCCGCCGATAAAATCAGCGATTTGCAGATAACTTGTTCTAAAATCATGCCCCCACTGCGACACGCAATGAGCCTCGTCAATTACAACAAGCGGAACTTTGATGCTGCCCGGTTCGGATTTTACCGCGGATTGCAGACGAAGCGTACTGTAAATTTCCGTTCTTTGTAATCTTTCAGGAGCGATGTAAAGCAGCTTGATCCTGCCCGAATTTATTTCATTCATCGCCGCCGCGTATTCCTCGTTGGTAAGAGAACTGTTCAAAAACACAGCCGCGCATCCCGTTTCTTTTAACGCTGTTACCTGATCTTTCATCAGAGAGATTAAAGGAGAAATAACTATAGTCATCCCTTCCATCATCAACGCAGGTATCTGGTAACAAAGCGATTTCCCCGCGCCTGTCGGCATCACCGCGAGCACATCAGTCCCGCTAAGAACCGCGTCAATTGCTTCCTCCTGCCCCGGACGAAAAGAAGAGTACCCGAAAACATCATTGAGCACAGAAAATTTATTCACTATTTTTTATATCCATTGAAAATGAAAATTAAGTATACGACGTTTTAATGTCGTATATTTAGATGTTGAATTTGAAAAACATCACATCACCGTCTTTTACAATATACTCCCTGCCTTCAAGACGGTACTTTCCAGCTTCCTTGATCTTCGCTTCTGTGCCGTAAAGAAAAATATCATCGCAGGTGTATACTTCGGCTTTAATAAAACCTTTTTCAAAATCGGTGTGAATAACTCCCGCGGCTTTTGGAGCTGTATCTCCAGCGTGAAACGTCCATGCGCGGCACTCGTCTTTTCCTGTGGTGAAAAATGTTCTAAGACCAAGCAGTCTGTACGCGCTGTGGATCAAAGCGGAAAGCCCTGTTTCCTCAAGGCCGAGATCATCAAGGAACGCTTTTTTTTCCTCCGGGTCTTCTATGCCGCAAAGATCGGATTCAAATTTGCCGCAGATTAACACGGCTTCCGTTCCTTCGATTTGCGCTCTTTTTTTAACAGCTTCCGTCCACGCGTTACCTGATTTGATGCCGTGTTCGTCGACATTGCAAACATAGAGCTGCGGCTTCGCCGTGATAAAGTGGCAGTCATAGATGGCGGCTTTTTCCTCATCATTTAAGCCAAGCGAGCGGATTGGCTGCGCGTTTTCAAGCGCGGGGCTTATTTTGTCATTTAAAATTGTTAAAACAAATTCGCTTAATTTTTTTTCGTTGGGATTTTTCAGCGCTTTTTCCGCGCGTTCTTTTCGTTTCGCGAGCGTCTGCATATCGGCGAGAGCCAGCTCGATATCAATCGTTTCGATATCTGAAGCCGGATCGATTTTTTCATTTACATGGATGACATCGCTGTTTTCAAAACAGCGGACGACATGCGCGTAAACAGCCGCGTCGCGAATGTGCGAAAGAAACTGGTTCCCAAGCCCCTCACCCCTTGACGCGCCTTTAACTAAACCGGCAATGTCTACAAATTCGACAGTCGCCGGAATCGTTCTGTCGGGACTGAAGATCGCGGTCAATTTATCAAGACGCGGATCGGGAACATTGATAACGCCGACCTCCGCCTTCACCGTGCTGAAAGGATAATTCGCCGCGTCCGCCGGAGTAGAGCATAACGCCGAAAAAATTGTAGACTTCCCCACATTGGGCAGTCCAAGTATACCGCAGTTAAGTGCCATGAGGTATTGTAGCATTACACGTTAATTAATTCTACCAAAGACGCATGATTTAATTAGCTGCATAGAGCGAAGGGGAAATCCCCGCCGGCTCCTGTTGGCTGATCTTTTTTATCGCACGCTTTGGCGAGGCATTATTGCGATCCAGCCAAATGTCGCCGGCAGGGATTTCCCCTTCGCTCTATGCAGTTATTTTTTATACGCATTAATTTATTAACACAGGTAAAGCAAACTATCGGGCGGGAATACATTTTTGGAATTCTCCGATGGAGAGACCTGACCATTTTTATAAATTAATTTTTTATAAGAAAGCCTGTTAATTTTACTTTTACTGTCAGGGCTCGTAATCGGGTTCTTCCAAAGTATTTTCGGCTGGTAGTATGCTTTACCTGTACTAATATATTATTTTTAGTTACAATTAACGGAAGAGGTTATTATGCCGTATAATGCAGACGAAAAACGTTATGAGACAATGAAGTACCGCAGGTGCGGGCGGAGCGGGATCAGGCTGCCTGAAATTTCTCTCGGGCTTTGGCATAATTTCGGCGGCGGCGATGTTTACGAAACCGGACGCGAAACTGTTTTAGCGGCGTTTGACGCCGGTGTGTGCCATTTCGATCTCGCGAATAATTACGGACCTCCGCCTGGATCAGCGGAAATTACTTTCGGCAGAATAATAAAAAATGATCTTTCTCCTTACCGCGATGAGCTTATCATCTCGACAAAAGCAGGTTACGATATGTGGCCGGGTCCTTACGGCGAGTGGGGCAGCAGAAAATATTTAATGGCAAGTCTTGACGCAAGCCTTGAGCGGATGGGGCTTGATTATGTCGATATATTTTACAGCCACCGTCCCGATCCCGATACGCCTGTGGAAGAAACGATGGGCGCGTTAGCTGACATTGTCCGCCGCGGCAAGGCGTTATACGCCGGTATTTCCAATTACAGCGCGGAGCAAAGCGCGAAGGCGGTTTCCGTTCTGCGCGGCCTTGGCGTACCATGCCTGATCCATCAGCCGAGTTATTCAATGCTTAACCGCTGGATCGAAGACGGTCTTCTCGATGTTCTTAAAAAAGAAGGCGCGGGCTGTATTTGTTTTTCGCCTCTCGCGCAGGGTCTTCTTACAGGCAGATACCTTGACGGCTCCATCCCCGAAGGTTCCCGCGCGTCAAAAAATAAATTCCTTAAACCGGCTTCCATAACGCCGCAGCTTCTTAAAAAATTGAACACGTTAAATGACATCGCGGAGGAAGGCGGAAGAACTCTTTCCGCTCTGGCAATTAAGTGGATTCTGCGCGACAACCGCATAACATCAGTTTTAATCGGCGCAAGCTCATCAGCTCAGCTAAAAGAAAACTTGACTGCTCTGACACAGCCGCCGCTGTCAGAGGAAGAGCTTAGTAAAATTGATAAAGTGTTAAGCGCGAAATAAAGAAACCGGCTTGACCGGCAAAAACTCATATCCAAACAAGTGTATAATTTTGTATACAGCAAGGAACCTAATAAAATATACAATATGAAAAGCCAATTATTACGTTTATAGCATGGCGGCTCAGAGGGCTGCGAGACAATTTTTGGAGTTCATTGCGGAGGAGACCCGGATAACCGTCGAATAAAGTTTGAAGGATGCGGGGCTCCGCAGCAAATTCCTCCAAATGTTTCGCAGCCCCCTGAGCCGCCATGCTATACACAATATAAATGCTTGACAAATTACTTGTTTTTTGCTAAGTTATGAAAAAGCGCGGGAATAGCTCAGTGGTAGAGCGCGACCTTGCCAAGGTCGATGTCGCGGGTCCGACTCCCGTTTCCCGCTTTTTAAAGTAGTGTATAAGCGGCGCCTGGTACGATGCTTTTTTCAGTAATATGGAATGATAAAAGCAGGTTTTACTATGACGATTCAGCAAATTATTAAAGACATGGCACCCGGATTTGGGAGCGCCGTGTATCTATCTCTTTCCATCAATATTAAAAAGTTCACATAACGTAATTGATTGCGCAAATTGAATGATTTACTTTCCGCTGTCTTTCCGTTTGCCATTATATTGCGTTTCATGGTAGAATGTAATGGTTGTCGGTGTTCTCGTTTTCATCGATAATCAACATTGAGCCGGGGATTATTCGGGGGATTTTAGATGAAAAACGGTGTTTATATAGCGCTTTTCTGCCTGTTGCTGCCTGTCTTTGTTTGCTGCACAAAACCTGTTCAAAACCCGAGTGATATAAAAACACCTTTTACCTCATACCGCCAGATTCGCGGCGTTACAAGAGAAGAAGTTGCCGCTGTCGAATCGATTCGCCGCCGCAGCAATTTATTTGTTTACGGCATGCTTCCAAGTACAGAGACATTTCTTGACGCCAACGGAGAGATAAGAGGATATTCCGCGCTGGTGTGCGAATGGCTTACAGAGCTATTCGGAATCTCTTTTATTCCCAGGCATTATTCGTGGGTAGAACTGCTGGAGGGGCTTGAAACAGGCACGGTGGATTTTTCGGGGGACCTTACCGCCACTCAGGAACGCCGCAGAACATATTATATGACAGAAACTATGGCGCAGCGTTCGGTAAAATATTTCCGGATCGCCGGCAGTCTTTCTTTCGCGGAAATTTCTTTAACGCGTCTTCCCCGGTATCTGCTGCAGGAAAATAATACAATCTCTGACGATATTATGTTTTATGCCGGTGAAAGGTTTGAACCGGTTTATATACGCGAGTACGAAGAAGCTTACGATATTTTAAAATCGGGAAGAGCTGACGCTCTTGTGACCGAAGGCGTGCAGGAAGCGTTCTTCGATGTATACGGCGATATTGTCGTGTCGGATTTTTTTCCGCTGATCTATTCCCCTGTATCGTTTACCACGCAGAATCCTCAGCTTGCGCCCATCATCTCGATTTTGCAAAAAGCGCTCGATGACGGCGGCGCAGCGTATTTATACGAACTGCATGATCGCGGCTACAGGGAATATTTACAGAGCAAATTTCTTAGAAGTCTTACCGAAGAGGAACGCGGGTACATAAGGGATAATCCGGTTATTCCGTTCGCCGCCGAGTATGATAATTATCCAATCAGTTTTTTCAGCGTCCGCACCGGAGAGTGGCAGGGGATTTGTTTTGATGTGCTTGAAGAAATGAAAGCGCTCACCGGGCTACAGTTTACCGTTATCAATAATAACAAGGATGGATTTCTGCATCTGGTCCGTATGCTGGAATCCGGCGAAGCATATGTAGTATCAGAGTTGATCGATACGCCTGACAGGCGCGGGCGTTTTATCTGGCCGTATAACTCGTTTTTTTCTGAGTGGTCTGTGCTTATTTCAAAAATCAATCATCCAAATATAAATATTAACAGGGTTTATTCCAAAAAGATTGGGTTAACAAGAGGAATCGCCCATACCGAATTTTTCTTCAGGTGGTTTCCGAATCATCCAAACTTTGTTATTTATGACAGTCAGTTCGCCGCTTTTGATGCCTTGCAAAATGATAAGGTTGATATGGTGATGAACAGTTACAGTACGCTTTTGTATTTAACAAATTATCAGGAGCTTACCGGTTTTAAAGCTAATATAATGTTTAATAATTATTTTGAATCCACTTTCGGGATAAACAAAGATCAGGTTATTTTACGCTCCATTATGGACAAGGCGCTTTCGTTAATCGACACAAGGACGATCTCCGAACAATGGCGGCACAGGGTTTATGATTACCGTTTAAAAATTGAGCAGGCAAGGACACCGTGGTTTATCGGATTTGTCGCTTTATCTCTGTGCGTAGCATCTCTTGTCGCGTTTCTTTTTATCAGAAGCCGCCGGACGGGTAGGCAGCTTGAAGAATTAGTCGATAAAAGAACTTATGAACTCGCGCTTCAGACAACCACGCTTACCACATTGTTTGATTCGATCCCCGATCTTATTTTTACAAAGAATCTCAATTTAAATTTTCTGCATTGCAACAAAGCGTTTCTGGAACATTTCGGAAGGGAAATTGATGATCTTGTCGGAAAGAGCGACACTGACGGTCTGGGGATAAACGCCGATATAGCGGACGAGTTTAACGAAGTTGACCGCAAGGTAATTTGCGAAGGCGAAACAATCGCTGTAGAAGAACATATACCGCGCATTGACGGCGTTTCTCCGATCTATGAAACTATAAAAATGCCTCTCATGCTCGAAGGTAATGTAGTCGGCGTAATGGGTATTTCACGCGATATTACCAAGCGCAAGGAGATGGAAGAAGCGGCTCTCGCGGCATCGCAATCCAAATCGTCATTCCTCGCGAACATGAGCCACGAGATCCGCACCCCGATGAACGCCATTTTGGGAGTTACGGAAATCCTCATTCAATATGAATCGCTTCCTCCCGAAATCGAAGAGGGGCTTGGAAAAATTTACAGTTCATGCGATATGCTTCTCGGTATCATCAACGACATTCTGGATTTCTCAAAGATAGAAGCCGGTAAACTTGACATCATGCCGTCACGGTATAAAGTCGCCAGTATGATAAATGATTCCGCTCATCTTAACATGATGCGGATCGGTTCCAAGCCGATTGAGTTCGAGCTTAAGGTTGACGAAAATATTCCCGCGAAATTGTACGGCGATGAACTGCGCATCAAACAGATTCTTAACAATCTTCTTTCCAACGCGTTTAAATATACCGATTCGGGCAAGGTCACGCTGACTGTCGGCTATGAACCCGAGGCTGATAACATGGAAGTCAAGCTTGTTTTGGAAGTGCGCGACACCGGCCACGGGATGACAAAAGAACAGTTAAACAAAGTGTTTGACGAGTATTCGCGTTTTATCAAGGATAAAAATATTACAGTGGAGGGAACCGGGCTTGGGCTTGCCATCACTCAGCGGCTTGTCAATTTGATGGACGGCGAAATGAATGTTGAGAGCGAGCTGGATAAAGGAACGTTCTTTACCGTAAAGCTGCCGCAGGGAAAAGTGGACTCCGATATTATCGGTAAGGATTTAGCGGCGAATTTAAGCCAGTTCCGCATGAGTTACATCACGCAGAAGAGAAGGGGGCAGATTGTACGCGATCCGATGCCGTACGGCAGCGTCCTTATTGTTGACGATGTGGAAACAAATTTGTATGTCGCTGTCGGCTTAATGAAACTTTACAAGCTTATGATAGAAACCGCGATGAGCGGGCAGGAAGCCATCAGCAAAATAAAAGAAGGCAGACATTACGATGTGATTTTTATGGATCACATGATGCCGGAGATGGACGGAATGGAAGTGACGAAGATACTGCGCGGCATGGGTTACACATCTCCGATTGTAGCCTTGACAGCTAACGCGGTCTCGGGGCAGGCGGACATTTTTTTACATAATGGTTTCAACGATTTTATTTCCAAACCGATAGATATACGCCAGCTTAACTCCACCCTTATCAGGTTTATAAGGGATAAACAGACTCAGGAAGTAATCGAGGCAGCGCGCCGTCAGGCGGCCGAATCACCGTCAGCCGCAGATAAAGAGTCAGGACATTTACTGCTTGATTCATTTATTAGAGACGCAAAGAAAGCAGTAGCATCGCTTGAGAAAATGGGTGATGATGTAGCTATGCAGGACGCTGATGCAATGCATAAATTTGTAGTAATCGTTCACGGTATTAAAAGTTCATTGTGGAACATCGGGGAAAAAATTCTAAGCGAGTCTGCGTACAGGCTTGAAACGGCGGGAAGAGAAAATAATACAGAAATCATAAAATCGTCTTATTTTGGTTTCCTCGATGCAATGCGCGCGCTGCTTGCGAGGCTTGAAACGAACAGGGAAAATAGGCACAGCGCGGATTCCGGGGGAGATATTGCGGAATTGCTTGATAAATTGCAAATTATCAGGAATATGTGCGCCGATTATAACAGAAAGGGAATAATGGATATAATTGCAAATTTGAAAGATTGTTCAAGAGAAACAAGGGTATTTCTTGATACAATTGTAGAGCAAATAATGCACAGCGAATTCGAAGAGGCAGATAATGAGATTGCGGCATACCTTAAAAAACATCCCTTAAGGAAAATAAATGACAATTGATAAGGACCGGGTTCACGCCCGGCGGTTTAAAAAATTTAATATTACAAAACCGGATATTTTTAAATTTATTTCCTGCCTTCTTTTTATTTTAATGCTAACAGGTATTTTATCGGAGTGTTATAAATCCGGTAAAAAGAACAGTTACAACCCGGTAGTTTTTTCAAAATTTCAAGATATTCCCGGGGTGACTGAAGATGAGATAGCCGCGATTAATGCTCTTAGAAGCAAGTATGACCATTTCATTTACGGAATGCCTCTCAGTACCGAAGCTTTCAATAATGAAAACGGCGAGGTCAGGGGTTTTTCCGCGCTTATCTGCGAGTGGCTTACAGAACTTTTTAATATTCCTTTTTATCCAAGACTCTATGAATGGTATGATTTGTTATCAGGTTTGGAATCAAAGGATATATGTTTTACGGGCGAGTTAACAGCGACGCCTGAGCGCATGCAAATTTACAACATGACAAGCGCGATTATATCCCGTCCCGTAAAATATTTCCGTCTTGCGGGAGCGAGATCATTCGCGGACATAACCGCCGGCCGTCTTTTACGCTGCGGCTTTATTACAAACGAAGCCGCGATCAACGCTGTTACTTCCGAGTTAAAGAGCGGCACATTTGAAGTTGTCGCCGTTGATGAGTTCAGTCAGGTTTATAACGCTCTTGCAAGCGGAGAGATGGATGTTTTTTACAATAGCGCCGCGGCCGAAGTGATTTTTGCGGAACACCCTGATGTTGTTTCCGCGGACTTCTACCCGTTAATTTATATGCCTGTATCTATGTCAAGCCGTAACCGTGAGCTTGCTCCTGTTTTATCTGTAATGGAAAAAGCATTGCACAACGGCAGTCTTCGTCATTTGGCTCAATTGTATAACGTGGGGTATAACGAGTACCGGTTATACAAACTCATGAAACAGCTTACCGCCGAGGAACGTTTATATATTCATATGGATCCGATTGTTCCGCTGGCAGCCGAGGTCAGCAATTATCCTGTCAGCTTTTACGATACTGTCGACAATGAGTGGAACGGCATCGCGTTCGATGTTTTAAAAGAAGTGGAGATGCTTACGGGGCTGCATTTTAAACACGTATCAAACGAGAGATCAAGCTGGTCGGATGCTTTAAGAATGTTGGACGAAGGAAAAGCCTCGATTATTACAGAGCTTCTCCGCACAAGCGAACGGGAGAATCATTACCTGTGGCCTGATACGTCTTTTATGAAAACGGATTTTGTTTTAATTTCCAGAATCGATCATCCCAATATCGCCCTGAACGAAGTGTTGTATTCAAGAGTTGGGCTTATTAAGGATTACGCCCACACGGCTTTATTCCACAAATGGTTCCCCAATCATTTATTTACCGTTGAATTTGCCAGCAATATCGCGGCCTTTGACGCTCTTTCGCGCAATGAAGTTGATATGGTAATGTCAAGCAGTCATGATCTTTTAAACCTGACGCAATATCTTGGGCGCACGGAATTTAAAACAAATTTCCTTTTTGATTATTCTTACTATTCCGCGTTCGGTTTTAATAAGGAAGAAAAGATTCTCCATTCAATTGTAGACAAGGCTATGAGAATGATTGACACGGCAAGCATAACCGATCAATGGATGCGCAGAAGTTATGATTATCGCGGCAAGCTCGCCGAGGCGCAGCTTCCGTGGTTATTCGGCTCGTCAATTTTATTTTTAAGCGTGCTTACGCTTGTCGTTATTCTTTTTGTAAGAAGCAAGCGCACGGGCAGAGAACTTGAAGAGCTTGTCGAGAAACGCACTTATGAACTCGCGCTTCAGACAACTACGCTTACGACATTGTTCAACTCAATTCCCGACTTAATTTTTACAAAGGATCTAGATCTTAAATTTCTGCATTGTAATAAAGCCCTGCTTGAACATTTTAACAAAGATGTTGATGTCCTTACCGGGAGGAACGATCTGGAAGCGCTTGGTGTTTCCAGAGAAGAAGCGGAAGGTTACCGCGATACGGATCGCAGGGTAATCCGCGAAGGGCGGCCTCTTACCATCGAAGAGCATATCCCGCGTCATGACGGAGCGAATCCGTATTATGAAACAATTAAAATGCCTTTGATACTGGACGATCAGATTGTAGGAATGATGGGAATCGCGCGCGACATTACAAGACGCAAGGAAATGGAAAAGAAGATGGCGTCCAGCTTTGAATATTCAAAGAAGTTAAGCAACGCGCTGGCAAGAATTACAAAATCACAGGCTATCTCCACGGGAATACTTATGAATGCCGCAAGCGCGGTTGCGAAGGAAGGATGCAACGCTTTATCGGCGCACCGCGTCGGTATCTGGAATTTCAAACAGGAAGAAGCGCATCTTGAGTGTATATCTTTATACGATTCATTCTCCGGGCAATTTTCTACCCATGAAGAATACAGTATGCTGGATCGGCAGGATTACTTAAAGCTCCTTGTAACAGAGCGCCTTATTGTAATGAACAACGCTTATGAATGTAATCTGATAACAGGTTCTAATAATTATTACGATCACTTGTGCGCCGCGCTCGACGCTCCTGTTCGTGTAGACGGGAAACTTGTCGGAGTTGTCTGCGTAGAGCAGTGGAGATGCAAAGAATATCCTGATAAACGCGAATGGGCGATTGAGGAACAGAATTTCGCTTCCTCGCTTGCCGACCTTATGGCTCTTGCAATTTCTAATTACGAAAGACGCAAAGCCCGCGAAGCCGCGGAAATGGCGAGCCAAACCAAATCGTCATTCCTCGCGAACATGAGCCACGAAATCCGCACGCCGATGAACGCCATTCTCGGCGTTACGGAAATTTTAATACAGCAGAAAACTCTGCCCTCTGATATCGAAGAAGGACTTGGAAAAATATACAGTTCATGCGATCTGCTTCTCGGCATCATCAATGACATTCTGGATTTCTCGAAAATAGAAGCCGGTAAACTGGATATAAATCCGTCTCAGTATAAAGTCGCGAGCATGATAAACGATTCCGTGCATTTGAACATGATGCGGATCGAATCCAAGCCGATTGAATTTACGCTTCAAATCGATAAAAACATCCCCGCAAAATTAATCGGAGACGAGCTTCGTATTAAACAGATTTTAAATAACCTTTTATCAAACGCGTTTAAATATACGGAAAGCGGAAAAATAATTTTATCGGTTCATTCAGAACTTATTCCCCTGATGGCTTATTTACCAGAACACGCGCTGAGAGGACAGGTAAGATGGTCGGCGGAAAAGGACGGAGTAATGCTCGTTCTTGGAGTGCGGGACACCGGATGCGGCATGACAAAAGATCAACTTGGTAAAATGTTTGATGAGTATTCGCGTTTTATCAAGGACAAAAATACCGCCGTAGAAGGTACCGGGCTTGGGCTTGCCATCACTCAGCGGCTTGTCAATCTGATGGACGGCGAAATGCATGTGGAGAGCGAGCCTGATAAAGGTTCGTATTTTATCGTAAAGCTGCCTCAGGAAAAAGTGGACTCCGAAGTAATAGGCAGGGAGCTGGCTGATAACCTAAGCCATTTCCGCATGAACTATATTGTACACAAGGAACGCCGGCAGCTTATACGCGATCCGATGCCTTACGGAAGCGTAATGATTGTTGACGATGTAGAGACAAACCTTTATGTAGCCGCGGGTTTAATGAAACTTTACAAGCTGAAAATAGAAACAGTTATGAGCGGGATAGAAGCCATTAAAAAAATCGAGGAAGGAAATAAATACGATATTATATTTATGGATCACATGATGCCCGAGATGGATGGAATAGAAACGACAAAGCATCTTAGGGACATGGGTTACAACGAGCCGGTAGTAGCTCTGACGGCTAACGCTGTTGCGGGGCAGGCTGATATGTTCATTCAGAATGGTTTTGACGATTTTATTTCCAAACCAATTGATATACGCCAGCTTGACGCGGTTCTTAACAAACTTGTTAGGGACAAGCAGCCGCCGGAGGTGATTGAAGCTGTCCGCCGCCAAAAGATCGAAACGCCCTCGGTCGCAGCCAGGGAAGCGATTGTTGATCCTCTGCTCATCGAATCGTTTATCCGGGATGCGCGTAAAACTATCGCGTGGCTTGAAGATCAGGAGAAGCTCGGGTACGACGACGATGAAGCGATGCGGAAATTTACGATCATCGTTCATGGAATCAAAAGCTCCCTTTGGAATATCGGCGAGACTGTTCTTTCCGAAACGGCGTTTAAACTTGAAAAAAGCGGGCGCGAAAATAATAAAGAGTTAGTAAAATCTGTAACTCCGGGTTTCCTAAAAGATATGCGTTCCCTTCTGGAAGAGATTGAATCGAGTCATAATAAAGATGATTTGGATATTGACAATGCCGACGAAGATATCGAAAGCCTGACTAAAAAATTGATTGATATAAAGGAAATGTGCGCGGATTTTAACAGGAAAGGAGCGTTGGACGCAATCACCGAAATTAAAAATCATTCTAAAAACACAAGGGAGATTCTTGAAAAAATAATCGCGAATGTGGTTCACAGCGAATTTGAAGAAGCTGAAGAAATTGCCGCCGGTTATTTAGACAGCCTGCAATCGGAAAGCGGCGGGTTACGGATAATGAAAGAAAATATTGACGGGCTTGATATCGCAGCCGGGCTTGAGCGTTACAATGATGATGAAAATGTTTATATCAGAATCCTGCACTCATACGCGGCAAGCGTCCGTTCTATGCTGGAGGAGATAGAGTCTGTTTGTAAACCGGATCTTGGCGAAGACAATCTAAACTTGTATAAAATAAAGGTACACGGCATTAAAGGAACAAGCCTTGATATCTGCGCGGGAAATATCGGCAATGACGCAAAACGGCTTGAAGACGCGGCAAAGTCTAGCGATTTGGATTACATTAATTCTCATAACAAGAGTTTCCTTGAAGAAACATGGAAACTTGTAAACACTCTAGAAGATTTATTTGTACGGCTGGAAGCCGAGAATCCAAAACCTGTAAAAGATACTCCCGATGCCGGAATGCTTAAAAAACTTTATAATGCCTGTAAAGATTACGATATGGATGGAGCGGATGCCGCGATTGCGGAAATAGAGAAATACAAATATGAATCCGATAACGGCCTTGCGCTTTGGCTTAGAGAGAATATGGACAGAATGAACCTCTCGCAAATTGCCAAGAGGCTTTCGGAAATTAATGGACAAGGAGACTGATAAATATGGCCAAATCCGGTTTTAAAGCGGCAGGCGATATTACCGCCGGCGTACGTAAAAAAATTATATATGTCGATGATGTAAATTACAGTCTGCAGTCTGTCAAAAGCAGGCTTGGGGAAATATATGAAATTTTTCCCGCGGAATCTGTTTTAAAGATGTTTGAGTATCTGGAGAATATCAGACCGGATTTAATTTTGATGGATATTAATATGCCGGATATCGACGGCTATGAAGCGTTAAAAAGCCTGAAAGCCGATGAAAAATACACCGACATTCCCGTAATTTTTGTTACCGGTAACAGCGACAGGGAGAGTGTTGTAAAAGGTTTAAGCCTCGGCGCGGTTGATTATGTGATCAAGCCGTTTACATCGACGAAACTTGTAGAGAGTATCGAGAGTCATTTAAATCCTGTTGTCAAAAAAGAGGAATCATCGGAAGATGAAGAGGCTAACAAGCCAGGCGTTCTCATCGTTGATGATGTTTCCAGTATGCTGCGCGCCATGCAATACGCGCTTCATGACAGATACAAGGTATACGCGCTTTCAAAATCGGAAGATGTTATGGATTTTCTCCGCAGTAAACAGCCTGATTTGATTCTTCTGGATTATGTAATGCCGGTGTTGAACGGATTTGATCTTATACCGATGATACGCGCTCTGCCCGAACATAAAGATACTCCCATCATCATTATTACAACAGAAGGAACGCATGATCATGTCAATGAAGCCATGACTCTCGGCGCGTCCGACTTTATCGTAAAACCGTTTAAACCAAAAGAATTGAATGACAAAGTCAGCAAGCATATAAGGATCGCGAACGAGGTGCGTAAAATAAAAGAAGATTTTAAAAATTTGATTGGGTAGGAAAATGCAAAAATTGATTTTTATTATTGATGATAATGACGCGAATCTAAGCATGGCGGCTTCCGCGCTGGAAGACGAGTACAGGGTTCTTACGATGCCGTCCGCAAAAAAAATGTTTTCTGTTCTGGAAAAAAGAAAAGCCGATTTGATCCTTCTTGATATCGAAATGGATGAGATGAACGGATTTGAAGCGATTGCGGTTCTTAAGGAGAGTCCGCAGTGGAGTGATATCCCCGTCGTGTTTCTTACAGGATGGAATGATGATAAAATAAAAGCCTCCGCATTAAACTCAGGAGCGATAGATATTATATTTAAACCGATTGTTCCGTCAGTTCTCAGGGACAGCGTTAAAAAATATTTAGGAGAGTTATGAACTATTTAGTGGATAAAAAAGAGAAAACAGTTTTAATAGTCGATGATCAGGAGACTACCATCACTGTACTTTCTAAAATATTGGGCACTGAGTATACAGTATACACTGCCGTAAACGGACCGTCGGGCATTAAAGCCGCGGAGAAATTTGTTCCTGATGTAATCCTGCTTGATATACTCATGCTTGATATGGACGGGTATGAGGTATTATCCGTATTGAAAAAATCGCCCAGAACAAAAGACATACCGGTTATATTTATTACATCTCTTGACAGCGAGAATGATGAAGCGAAAGGACTCGCCAATGGAGCCGCGGATTACATTACAAAGCCATTCTCTCCGGCGATTGTAAAATTAAGGCTTCACAACCAGATAAAAATGCTTGATCAGATGCGCATGATAGAAAAGCTCAGTATGATTGATCAATTAACCGAACTGCCGAACAGGCGTAATTTTGAAAACCGTATAAATTCCGAGTGGGCTAGAGCCGCGCGTGATAATACTCCGTTAAGCATCATGGTGATAGATATTGATTTCTTCAAGGATTATAACGACAAATGCGGGCATTTACAGGGAGATGTCGCGTTACAGCGGGTCTCGCAGGTTTTTATCAACACGCTTAAACGTCCCGGCGATTTCGCGGTACGCTGGGGAGGCGAAGAATTTATTATCATTCTGCCAAGCACTGATATTTCAGGCGCCATTGATATCGCGGAGCAGATACGCAGGAACATCGAAAAAATGGTTATTCCGTGTCAGGATGAGAACTGTTCAAAAATTACAGTGAGCGTCGGGGTCAATACCCGCGAGAAGGGAATGGGCGGCACTATTCATGAGTTTATACAAAAAGCGGATAAAGCGCTTTATGAAGCCAAGGCAAAAGGACGGAACAGGGTTTTTAGTTTTTCTGATGAAACGTAAAAATTTCTTATCCTAGAGTTTCCATTTTATTAATTTCTATTATAACTGCCCCCTGATCGTTTTTCACCCATCCGCCGACCAGTAGAGGCTGTTGATCGAACAGAAGTTTATTGTATCGATCATATATCTGCGGAAAAACCACGGTTTCGTACATCGCGGTTTCGTCTTCGAGGCTTAAAAAACTCATTGTTAAACCGTCTTTTGTCCACACTTCTTTTTGAGTGATCGGCCAGCCGATGAGCCGGACATATTGATCGATGTAGCCGTGTATATGAACCGCTTTTATCCGTTTAACCGCCTGAATCTTATCCTTCCATAAAACAAGCGGATGAAAGCCGCGGAGAAAACCCAGCGCGTTGTATTCATCCCACAGCGAATTTTGAGTGTGCAGCGCCGCGTGACCAGTGTTAGGTGACGAGGGAGCAGCTTGCAGTGATAAATGCGGAGTAACGAATGGTGAAGTTGAAACACTAAGATCGCTTTTTGACGGATTTTCGTTGTTGAATAAATCAAGATTTTTATTTCCGGCTTTCCCGTTATTGATGCCTTTATTCTCTAGTAAAAATCTTGCTTGCAGGGGACGAGGCTTTCCGTTTGATATGCTGTCGAATACTCCGGCGGGGCAGAGGGCTTCGATGTCATCCCTGTTTAGCTTCACTCTGCGCGATAGATCTTCAAGGCTTTTAAAATTACCGTTTCTCTCTCTCTCGTCAATTATTGATTCTGCGCCGGAGGCTGATAATCCTTTAACTGCCATAAACCCGACAACAACGGTATCGGCATCTCCGTAATAGCGCCATTTTGAAATATTTATATCAGGGCCTGCCGTAAAGAGGCGCATCCGGCGGATCTCCGCGATGTATGCGTGGGGGCGGTAATAGCCGCCTTGATTGGAAAGAACCGCCGCCATGAATTCCGCGGGGTGATGTACGCGTAAGTACGCCGATTGAAAAGACACCATCGCGTATGAGGCGGAGTGAGGCTTGCAAAAACTGTAGCCGTCAAAGGAAAGCATCATTGCCCAAATCTCCTTAATTGTTTTTTCGTCTACTTTATTATTGCGGCATCCTTTAAAAAATTGATCTTCGTATAACTTTAATTTTTCCGCTCCAGCTTTTTTCGCTATGACCTTGCGCAGTTTGTCAGCGCCGGCTTCGTCAAAGTTCGCAAGAGCGACGGCGGTTTTACTTACATCCTCCTGATAGCACAGGATTCCGTATGATTCGTCGAGTATTCTCGCAAGGCGCGGATGGAGAGGATCCCATGGTTCCCCCTTTAATCTTTTTACATATTCACAGATAAATTTATTCGCGGCGGGGCGTATTATGCTTGAATGGATTACAATGTGATCAAAATCCCCCGCGCCTGTTTTTTTTTGAAGCTGGCGCATTGCGGGGCTTTCTATATAAAAAACGCCGATGCTGTCGCCTCTTGCAAGCGCTTCGATTGTCGCGGCATCCTCGATGGGGCGCCATGTATTTTGATCTATGTATATGCCTTCTTCTTCAAGATTCAAAAGCGCGTCCCTGATAACAGCGAGGCTGCGGTTGCCCAAAAGATCGATCTTTACAAAACCGGCGGCCTCGGTTCCTTCCTTCTCCCACGCAAGAAGAGGAAAGCCTTCAAGCGATTTTTCAATTGGCGCGTAACTGCTGACAGGCTGCGGAGTAATTACAATACCGCCGCAGTGCATGCTTATGCCGCGCGGAAGGCCTTCTATTTTGGCGGCGGCGGCGTAAATTTCCCGCCACAGCGGATTGATATTTTCTTCCTGTTCGCGAAAATCGAACAGTTTTCTTTCAAGCTGCGTTATCGCGGCATCGGAAAAGCCGTATGCTTTGGCGGTTTCGCGTAACGCGGAGCGCGGCCGGAAAAAGTTGTGATTAGCGACTCTCGCGCAGTAACCTTCCCCGAAATTTTCTATTACCGCCCTTATTATCCCGTCCCGCTCGTCCCACGCGAAATCCACGTCTATGTCGGGCGGATCGGGGCGCGCCGGATTTAAAAAACGCTCAAAGTAAAGGTTATGCGCAATCGGATCCACGTTTGTTATTCCAAGTGAGTAAGAAACAATCGAGGCGGCGCCGGAGCCGCGCCCGCATGTGCGTGAAGTCAGTTTAACGATGTCATCTATGCGCAGAAAGTACGGGGCAAACCCCATTTTTTCTATCACGTCAAGTTCATACTCGATGCGCTCGACTTCCATGTCGCCGAGTTCACCGTAACGAGAGGCCGCTCCGTTGTAAACGCGTCTTCTTAAAACGGCTGCGGGATCTTCGCCGTAACCGGGAAAAATAAAGCCGTCGAATAATTCGCTGAACCCGCAAGCTTCCGCGATTTTCGCGGTTCCCTTCGCGGCCTGCGGCCATGTGTCAAGAAGGGATTTGATATTGTTTGAAGGCTGAAGGATGCGTTCTTTTGCCGCGGTATCACACGGCTTTAGATTGCCTGTCGTTTTTAACAGGCTGATTGCGCGTAACACCTTGTGTACCGAAAAATCATCGTTTTCAAGAAATACGCTTGTGTCAAGAAAAGCAAGGGGAAGATTTAAATCTTTATGCGCTTTAAGTCCGCCCAGATTGTCAGGAGAGATCGCGCAGAAAAGATTTTTAACATTTCCCGCGAGCGCCGACAACGCTTCACTGTCAAATCCTGCTATGACAAGACCGCTTGAGTTTTCGCGTAACATAGGTATCGGGTTGAATGTTTTTTTGTCTTTGTTTCTGGCGGACAATAATCCGCATAAACGGCTGAATCCGGCGCGGTTTTCGGCGAAACAGTGCAGATAACGAGGAATGTAAGATGAGGATTTTTTATTAGAGTCTTCATCAATTGAAATTGCGGCTCCGATAATGGGACGGATATTTTTTTCTTTGGCTGATTCAATAAAGGAATGTACCCCATAAAGATTGTTAAGATCGCATATCGATACTGTTTTTATTCCAAATAACGCGGCTCTGTCAAGCAAAGCGGAAGGTTTGTGAACGCCGTAAAGGAGAGAATACGCCGAAACTAAACCAAGTCTTGTATCCATATTTTTACTGCGTTAATAACGGCTGCTCGACTGCGCCGGCGGCGAGAACTATGCCGCGTGTTATTTTTCCGGTTCCGTAACGGTTTTGAATTTTGTCTACAGCTTCCTGCAGCATACGGCCTTTTGTTTCCGTTTCAGGTTCAAACAAATCAGGCTCTAACATGAGAGGGCAGAGGTCTTCGAGTGAAAGACAGATTGAACGAACGCGAATGCGGCGCGTAACGTGTTTTTCAAAAAGAGAAGAGGCCGCGGCTGTTATGTCTTTATCCAGCACAAGAAGGCGTTTTTTCTTTTCGCCCGCGAGCGCCTGCATTCCGTCGGCGTAAAGAACGCAAAAGCGGATCGCGCCGGCTCCCAGTTTATCTTTTCTCATCTGGAGACCGGCGTGCTCCGCAAGGGAGGCAATTGTTCCGCGGATTACGGTTTCGTCTAACACATCTTCGGGAAAATCGGCGCGGCTTTCGATGCCGCGGTTTTTGGCGGAAGAGACGGGAGAGTCATCAATGCCGCGCGCACTGTCACGCAGGAGAAGTCCTTTTTTGCCGAATAGTGAAAGCGCTTCGCTGTCGGAAAGGCAGGCAAGTTCTCCCGTTTCCCGAAAGCCCGTTACGCGGATAGTTTTCATAAGCGAAGGACCGATTCCCGGCAGCAGCGCGATGTCCTGATGCCGCAGAAACGCTTCTTCGTCGCCGGGGCGGACATCTATCAATCCTTCGGGGCGTATTGTCCGGCTTGCCACTTTGCAGACAAGCTTGTTTGTTCCGGCCGCAGCCGCCGACTCTATTTTCAGACAGCCTTGAATCTCGTTTTGAATGCGGCATACGCAGTCCGCAGCTGGTCCGAAGATCCGCCTTGTTCCTGTTATGTCAAAATAAATATTTCCCGCGCCGTCGTTCTGCCACACCGGAGCGTAGCGGCTTATCACTTTTTCGATTTCATTGTTGGCTTCGAGGCACGCGCGCGGATCGCTTTCGACGACTTTTAAATCCTTTACAAGCCTCTGCGCCGCCGCAAGAGGCGTACCCGGCGTTATTCCCTCTCTGAGCGCCGCGGGTGAGACATCCCATGCAGCAACCTGCCCGCCGATTTTTCCGGCGATCACAAAGGGCTGTTCCGCCAGTGCGTCATCCTTTAAAGCCGCCACTGCCGCTTTAAAACCAATTATGTTAAGATGCCCAACCTCAGTCATTTGTCAATAGTAATTGTTTGAGGCTTTGCGCGTTTTTCACCGCCTGTCCTCTTGCGTGATTGTTAAAATAGACGAGCACCTTGTCGGCTTTTACCACGATGCGTCTTATCCTTTCCGCGGTTCCTTCGAGTTCCTTTGGGTTGTACAGGTAATCGTATCTGGCGCGGCTGTCCGAACCCCACCATTTTTCAATGTTTCTGCCGTGCATGCGGAAGTACGCGAAGGAGGATGTGCAGATATCCAAAACAGCCGGAAGCCCTCTTATCTCCGGCAGGTCGGTGGAAACATAGGCGACTTTTCGTTTTTTAAGTTCGTCGATCACGCGGTTTCCTGTCCATTCGTTGTTACGGAACTCCACAGCGCCCGGGATGCCGCTGAACTCCGTTAAAATGCTTCCCAAAAGGCGGCGGTTATCGTTATCATAATGAAAAGAGTAGGGGTACTGAAACAGAATTGCCTCCAGTTTTCCGGCTTCCAGCAGTGGTTCCAAAGCGGTTCTGTACGTTTTTGCCTCGTCCTGCCATTTGTACGGGTCAATCTTGTGGGTAAGACCCTGCGGCGCTTTTATCGAGTAGGTGAGGGTGCCCGCTGTTTCGAGCATTCGGCGTAACTGCTCCGCCGTAGGCATGGTGTAATAGCTGAAATTAAGCTCTACCGTGGAAAACATGGCGGAGTAGAGGGACAGGAAATCTTCCTGTTTCGCGTTTGGAGGATAGACCGGCCCCGCCCATTCCTTGTACGAATAGCCGCTCGTACCGACGGCGATTTTATTCATACAATAATACTATACTATTGTATAGGTTTTGTCAAGAGCCGCTTTAATTCAAGAGAAAATCATTTTCACTCTGCTGTTTTAATTCGTTCGTTATTCTTATGTGCCTTTCAATCTTTTGATTCAATTCTTTCGGTTCAAAGGGTTTTTTGATAAAATCCGAAGCTCCAAGCGCGATAGCTTCGCTTACGTTTTTCAATGTCCCTTCTGTAGTGACAATTATTATCGGAATCTTCGCGTATTCCGGCAGCGCTCTTATTTTTGGGACTAACTGAAATCCGCTTAATCCCGGCATTAAATAATCCATAAGAATTAAATCAGGTTTATTGGTTTGTAAAAAATCGATAACAACTTCGGATTTCGATATCAGGAACACATTATATTGATCGTGCAACGCGTGATGGATTGTTCTTAACATACTCGTGCTGTCGTCAACGACAAGAACGCTCGGTGCGCCGTTCTTCTTTTCCGCGAATGAATTCTTAGCGGCTTTCTTTGGATCAAAAATATTTTCGATACTTGCGGATATTTTTTTCGCGTCAAACGGTTTAACTAAATAGTCTGAGGCTCCGAGGCTTAACCCTTTTACAACATCTTCTCTGTCAACATTACTTGTAAGAAAAATAACCGGTATCGATGAGTAACGCTCGTCCGATTTAAGGTTCTTTATTGTTTTATAACCGTCTACATCCGGCATGTTTACATCCAAAACTATCAGATCGGCATTGATGTTTTCAAGGAGCTTGTACATTTTATCCGCGGATTCGATTGTGTAGATTTCATAAAACTGACCAAGCGCTTTTTTAAACGCTATAAGATTGTAGTTCATGTCATCGACATAAATTATTTTTTTACGGCCGGTTGAGATTGTTGACGCCGGTACAAATTTGCCCATAACAAACCTTCCTTATTTCAAAATGCTTTCGAGTTTTTCGGCGGTTTCCTCGAAATTTACTATATCGATGTTTCTCCGCAGCCATTCTATAAGATCGTTGTCTGACTCATAACGATATTTTTCAAGTTCTGACATTGCGCTCTCCGCGCCGTCCATATCATATTTTTTGCAGGCGGCAAAAAGTTTATCAAGCTGCTCCCTGTCGGGCTTGTCTTTTGCAGGTTTCGGGTTCTCCTTATCCAGCTGCTCCAGCATTTCTTCTATGCTGATAACCAATTCTCTGGCGGAATCCAAAAAGGAAGAATTGTTTTCCCTGATGTAATCCATGTTGCCGTCTTTCGCGGCGGCCTCGAGAGCAGCGGCTTTCTTGCCAATCTGATCCGCGTATATATCAAGGCTTGTTCCCTTAACGCCGTGTACTTTTATATAGTAAGCGTTTAACGTCTCATTTGTGACAGAGGCGAGTTCGTCAAGTTTGGAACGGAGATTCGCCGCGTATGTGCGGATAACAATCAGGTATATTTTTTCATCGCCTTCAAATTTCGCGATTCCCTTTATTATATCAAGTCCGTTTATTTTTTTATTAGATAATCCAAGACGCGGCTGTGAATCTGCCGCTGAATCCGCGCCTTGCGCAGACCCGTCGCGGTATTCTGAACGGTATTCAGCGCGGGCGGCGTCTAACACTTCCTGAGGCTGTTTGTCGCGGATAAATTTATTAAGAATGGCGTTTAACTGGCGGATGTCTATCGGTTTGGAAATGTAGTCGTCAAAACCGTTTTGCAGGAATATGTCAGCCTGTCCTGTTACAGCGTTAGCTGTCAACGCGACAATCGGAGCGGTATAACCGGATTCGCGGATAAATTTTGCCGCGTCTATGCCGTTCATTTCCGGCATCATATGATCCATAAAAATTATATCGAATACATCGCCGTTCTTGACTTTCGCGATCGCGGCGGCGCCGGAATTAGCGGAATTGATTTTTACATGATATGGAGCCATCAGTCCTTTAGCGACATATATGTTCGCTTCCACATCGTCAACAACCAGTATATTTCCGTAAGGCATGGGTTCGCGCGAGATTTGAACTTTTTTCATGAACGTTCTTGAATGTGTGCGGAACTCGCGCAGGTTCTCCGCGGTTTCGCCGCCTAATACGCCCGATTCACATCTTGTCTGCGTTACGCGCACTGTAAAGACAGAACCTTTACCGGGTTCGCTTTCAATCTTAATATCGCCGTTCATCATGTTGACAAGTTTGCGCGTAATACTCATTCCAAGCCCGGTGCCTTCCGTTGAACGGTTGGCTTCGCGGTTAAAACGGGAATACTCGTCAAAGAGCATTTCCACCTGTTTGTCCGTCATTCCCTGTCCTGTGTCTTTTACGACTATGACAAGAATAACTTCATCGTCATTTTTTCCGTTATATGCGTCAACGGACATTTTTACGGTTCCTGATGCCGTGTATTTAAACGCGTTGGAAAGGAGATTGTTTAAAATTTGCTTTATTCGCAATTCGTCGCCCGACATATACGCGGGCATATTTTCGTTTACTTCAAGCTCAAACTCAATAGGCTTACTGCCGATCCTCATCATGTTTAACTGGGCGGCATCGCTTATCATACTTGCGATTTCATATCTGGAATTTGCAAGCTCAAGTTTATCGGCTTCAATTTTTGAAAGATCGAGAATATCATTAATAATACTGAGAAGCAAATCGCCTGATGAATAAATTTTTTCCAGCGCTTCTTTTGAATCCTTATCAAGCGATTCCTTTTGAAGTTGAATCTCGCTGATGCCGAGTATCGCGTTCATCGGAGTGCGGATTTCGTGGCTCATGGTGCTTAAGAACGAACTCTTCGCTTTGTTGGCGGCTTCCGCTTCTTCCTTTAAAACTTCGATTCTGTCAAACGGCTTTTTGATAAAGTTGGAAGCGATTATCGCGAAAACAATATTAAGCAGGATGCTTACAAGAGCGACAACCAAAAGCCCGATATTTGTATTTCTTATCGGATTTTCCGTGAGGGGAGCGACAACACCAAGGCTCCATCCTTCCGATGATCCTGAGACCGGCCTGAACGAGCAGACGCGCGGAATCCTGTAAACGGTGTAATAACCGGTGCCGGATTCACCGCGCGTCATGCGCGTAACGGTCTGCGCGAGTTCATTGAAATCCGGCTCTGTATCAGCGGCGGTGATATAGTTAAACCTGTTCTGTACCCAATGGGCGCGGGGGTTGGATATCGCGTAACCGTCGGCATCGCTCATGTAAATATGGCCGGTAGTCCAGATGGTAAAATGGGACAGACGTTCGCTTAAAAATGTTCCCGGCAGCGTAATGACCAAAATTACATTTCTTGAAACGGGCATGGGAACCGCAAGGTAAAAAACGACTCCGCCGTCCGCGGGTATGGTGGATGAAAATACAGCCTCTCCCGCGCCGGAGTTAAAAGCCCTGGAAATGTATTTATCATTTACAATACTCGCAGGCGCCGGTTTTTCTCCGGCTGATGCGATTAGTCCCGTAGGCAAATCTTCAAATCCCTGATTTTGAGAACCGCCTGAGATTCCGCCGCCAGCGATAAGCGCGAACCCGGTAAACTCGGGATATAAACGGCTTTTTTCCGGCAGGTTTTGCCGCCATTGTGTAACGGTTGCGCCCAGATTTTCGGCTAATCCGGCTGCTTTGAATTTTATGTTTTCAATTTCGCTGCTTATATAGCGATCCGCGATACTGGACATCACTGTGAGGTCTGTGTCAATGGAAATATTGATATTTTCCTGCACATAATTGATGCCGACAAAGACGCTGAATAAAATAATTACCATATTGGTCAGAATTATTACAAGCGCCGCTCTTATTCGTATATTCATTATTACCTTCAATTATACTATATTTATTAGGTTTTACATAGAAAAATTTTATTAAATCATGTATACTATTTTCTGCCGGCAGCCCCGCTGTCCGGGTGCAGCCAATGTTCAGCAGCCCGGCGGAGAAAAACGCCTGGCTTACAGGAGCTTAACATGAAGAAAAACAGCGAAATCATATGCCCGTTTTGCAATAAAGAATTTCAGTTAACCGAAGTAATTACGACTCAGATTGAGAATGAATTGCGGAATAATTATCAGGAGAAACTGGAACTGTTAAAGATTGAAAAAGAAAAAGCGCTGGAAAATCAGAAGGAAGAGCTGGAGCGTAAACTGGCGCAGAAATATGAAAATAAATATGAAACGCTTTTAGAGCAGGAAACCCAAAAGCTGCGCGAGTCCGCCATACAAAAAGTCAAAAAAGAACTTGATACGGAACTTAAGGAGAAACAGGAAGAAATTGACGATGCGTATAAAAAACTGGATATCTACAGAAAAAAGGAAACTGAAGTTTTAAAGAAAGAAAGGGAATTGGTGGATCAACAGCATGATATGGAGCAGAAATTTGAGGAGAAATTGACGATAGAGACAAAAAAAGCTTACGCGAGCGCTCAGGAAAAAGTAAACGCGGAATATGAATTAAAAATGAAGGAAAAAGAAAAAATAATTGATGATCTAAATAAACAAATGAAGGAAGGGCAGCGAAAAGCGGAGCAGGGTTCAATGAAGTTGCAGGGAGAAATACTGGAACTGGAACTTGAAGAATTGTTAAACGAATATTTCCGCAGTGATGAAATTACGCCGGTATCACCCGGAAAAAAAGGCGGAGATATTTTACAGATTGTAAAGTTCCCATCGGGGAAAACCGCCGGAAGCATACTCTGGGAAACAAAGAGGACAAAAAATTGGCAGTCATCATGGATTCAAAAATTAAAAGAGGATCAGAGGAATGTAAAAGCGGAGTTAGCTGTAATCGCTTCCGAAGTAATTCCGCCGGAAATAAAAGATTTCGGAATTGAAAACGGCATATGGATCACCGACATAAAACACGCGATCGGGTTATCGACAGTTTTAAGAGAGAGCCTGCTGGAAGTAGCGAAAGTAAGATTAGCCAATGATGTAAAAGACGATAAAGCGGAAATGGTTTTTAATTATTTAACCGGAACGCAGTTTAAACAAAGAGTGGAAGCCATATTGGAAACTTATGTAGAGATGAACAATGATCTGGACGCTGAAAGAAGATCGCTAGAAAAATCCTGGGCAAAAAGAGAGAAACAAATAGAAAGGTTTGTAAAAAATATCTCCGGAATGTGCGGCGATTTGCAAGGTATCGGAGCGAATTTACCTGATATAAAATTGCTTGAAATGCAGTAGGTCACAGGCTGTATTCACAACAGCCGGCTGCATTGCAAAGACATTATATAAAAAAATGATCAAAAAATGTAAATATTTAAGAACCAAATTGAAGTATTAATAGTCTAATATTTAAGGAAAGCATAAAAACAGTGGCAGACACAAAGGAAACGATAGAATTTTTGGCAAGACAAGCCATAGGAGGAAATGAAGAATGTTTTGTCAGCCTATGCGATTTGTTAAAAACAAAACTTTATCGTACCGCAAAAGGAATTCTTGGTAATGAATCACTGGCTCTTGATGCTGTAAGCGAAACTGTTTTTCGCGCTTTTAAGAACATTAAACGGCTTCGTGAACCTAAATTTGCGGAAACATGGTTTATCCGCATAATTATAAATGCGGCCAAAGACATTTATAGGAGGCAAAAACATGAAGTAACAATGAAAGAAGTGCCCGAAGGCATATATCATGAAAATCATAACGAAATGGAATTCAACCAAATGATTGAATCATTACAGCCCCATCTTCGTGAAATAATCAGCCTGAAATATTATTCCGGTTATACTCTTAATGAAATAGCGGGAATATTAAAAATACCTGAAGGTACTGTAAAAAGCCGTTTGAACAGAGCGTTAAATTTGTTAAGGTTGGAGGTTATGAATGAATAAAGAACAGTTTTTACAATTGATTGAAAGCGATTGTAACTGTAACCAGGATTGTCTTGAAATTGCCGTAAACAGAGGGTTCAAAAGAGCGGTAGATGACAAGGTTGATATAAAAAAAATATTAACGCTTGCTGTTGCATTTGTAATAACTTTTTCAATGTGTTTCATTGTAAGCATTAGACCTGTAAAAACGGCTGTGGAAGGTTATTATCTGAACTGGAATAAATCGAAGGCAAGTAATATAGAAATTTTAGATGATTATTTGGTTGAAAAAATAAGTAACATTGAAAAACATTTAGGAGGAAATAAATGATTTTATTTTTAGGATTTTTGTTCATGCTTTTTTTCTTTGCTGTTATTGGGGTATCGGCAGGATCATTTGCTATTTCTATGTTGATTAATCTGCCGGCATTATTATTAATTCTGATACCTATTCTTTTTTTCTTGCTTGTAACAAAAAGCGGAACAATTTTTGGTAAGTATATTTCAACAAGTTTTAAAAAGAATAATACTTACACAAAAACAGAATTTGAACAATTATCTTCTGCAATAAAAAACACGATAAAGTTTATTCTTGCGGCAGGAGGATTTTGTTTTATAGCCTGTTTGGTTATAAGTCTTGGATTTATAGGATCTCCTGAACAGCTAGGACCTAACCTTGCAAATTCTTTGCTTTCATTGACATACGCAATTGCAATTAGTTTTTTTGTTTTCTTTCCCGTGCAGGCTTGGGCGGAAAATAAATTAAATTCAATTAAAAATGATGTATAACAATCAAAACAAGCCTTTCAGAAAAAGAAATTACCGGAAAAAATAATTATGGATACAAGTAAAGCAATTGATTTTCTTTTGGAAAATGGAAGCGAAGTCATACAATATCGTTTGAATAAAGAAATATTAAAAAACGAACCAGAAGAAGAACAACTGCTAAAAAGAGTAGTAAAAACGCCGCATTTTATCCAAGTTAAAAATTACCAAAAAGAAAATGGGTATATTGGGATAAGTATGCATGGTATGGATAAATTAAAACGAACTCCTCTACAGGATGGAGAAACTGCGGCAAGACTCTTATGTGACTACGGCATACCAAAAGATTCAAAAATTATCAAACAGTTTATAAAAGCGCTAACTGATGATAAAGTAATGGAACAAGAATTCTCGATAAATAATCCGGAAATTGTCAGGTTTAAAGAGCGTTTTATTGGTAATGAGTGTGGATGGGGTCTGCAACTCCTTATAGACACAGTTATAGCAATTCTTGGATATGGAGACGAATACTGTCAGCGTTTAATAAATATCAGCTTAAATGCTTTTGATAATGCCGCTTTATTTTCATCTATAATGGATGCAGCAAAAATCAATCCAAAATCTAAGAAAAAATACAATTATCCATATTTAGAATCAAATCAATTATGGCCATGCCTTTATCATCTTGAAACCCTTGCTCATACCTGCTCATGGAGAAACGAAAAATCTAAAAAAAAGCTGTCAAATGCAATAAATCATATTAATAGAATAACTCCAAATAATAATTGTTATCATATAAGGTTAGGGAGTCGTTATTATAGTCCATGCGGCGGGTTTAGTTATTCGATAAAACCTTATAATAATAATTTGCAAGAACAAATTTGTTGTAATAGACGGGTTTTGACTCACATAGCCCTTTGCGGTGTTGGAAAGGATGTTGAAGTTACAAAACAAAACGCAGAAATATTAAATGACTTATTACGAAAGGATGGAATGATAAGATTTAACTTTAAGAGCAGTTATGAAAAAAGAAAATTTAAGCAAAGTTTAATGTACACTGGTCCTTACTGTGAGGCAGGACTTTCTTCCGGTGATTATAAAACCGATAATGAGATTATTGCCGATCTTACTTTCTGGGCAGTACATTTTTTACATAATTATTAATTGAAAATATATAAAAAAAGGTTTTTTCTTAGCTTAACAAACTGTAATTACTGTAGATGTTGTTCGTGTTTTTGGGTTATTTGTCACGTTAGGCGAAATATATAAATGCTTTTTAAAATATATTGACTTAAAATAAAATATATGAAAATATTAATTATTGGAGGATATATCTATGTTTAATATAAATGGATATAAAGAAAAAATAGATAATTTTTTTGAAATAATTTTGATAAATAAAGATATTGTAAATATTAAATTATTAGAAGATAACTGGACTCTAAAAGAAATGATAGGTCATTTAATTGATTCTGCATCAAATAATCATCAAAGAATTATTAGGTTACAAATAGATAAAAAATTAGATTTTCCAATATTTTATGAAGATGATTGGAAAAATATAACAAAAATAAATGATTTTGATTTTTTAGAATTAATAAAATTTTGGAAAGGATATAATTATTTTTTATTATATATAATTGAAAAAATTGATGAAGGTAAACTAAAAAATACATGGGAAGTAAATGGTAAAGAATGGACATTAGAATTTACAGTAAATGATTATTTTGAACATTTGGATTGGCACATAGATTTATATAAAAATAGAATGGAAGAAATAAAAAAAGTTATTTTTGTGCCGGACTAGTTATTTTAACCTGTTGGTTATTGACATTTTTATTATTAAAATAACGGGTAGTTGTTTTCTTAAATAGATATAATTATTTTGAAAGGGAGATAATGTAATTGGAATCCATTGACAGACTTAACAGAGCAATTCACTATATCGAAGAAAATTTGAATGGTAATGTAGATTATAACGAAATAAGCAAAATTACGCTTTCGCCTATATCTGCATTTCAAAGATTTTTTTACCTGACTACAGGCATGGCGCTTTCAGAATATATCAGGCGCAGAAGGATGTCTTGCGCGGCAAGCGATGTATTGAATACGGATGAAAAAATAATTGATATTGCTTTTAAATATGGTTACGAATCCGCGGATGCGTTTAGCGTTGCCTTCAAGCGGACATATAGTGTTTCACCGTCATTTGCCAGGCAAAACAAAGTCGAATTGGATCCTTTTTATCGTTTATTTTATACCCTTTCAATTAAATATATCAAAGGAGATATAAACATGAAAAAGATCAGCAATAACCGCGCGTTACTTGACGGAATGGCTGGGCACAATTACGGACTGCCCGATTGCATAAAGTTCATTTTGGAATGTATTGGACAGAGTGAGAAACCCGATTATTGGGATATAGCCGCTATTACAGGAGATACTGTTGCGCAGGTTTACAACCGTAATCTTACGACAGGCTGTGAATACTGCGTATCGGGTTATTTAGCAGGCAGCGAACATATAAATTATGTTTTTGATACGCTCGGGTTTGAACATGAGTATATCACAGCCGAAAAACTCAATGCAGATAACGGAATATATATTTCAAAAATTGTTGACTCAATTAACCGTGATATACCTGTTCTTGTTAAAACTAATTTAAATGATATGCCTGATTGGCATTCTGATGTGGGTACTTACTGCCTGATTACAGGTTTCGACCATGGCGGACAAATTTTAAAATTATTATTTGACGGCAACGAAACTGTTGATTGCATTTTAACAGGCGATAATAAGATGGATTTAATTTTCATCGGAAAGAAACAGCGCGAGGTAACGCTTGAAGAGTTATATTTAAAATCAATACAAAAAATGACGCATTGGCTGACATTGCCGGAACACAACGGTTTATGTTTCGGAGCGTCGGCTTTCCGCGCGTGGGCGCAGGATATAGAAAACGGACGGTTTGCAAATGATTATATTCCTTTATGGGAAAACTACGGCGTTTATGTCTGTAACCTTGCCTCAAACGGAGGAGAGCCTACATTTATATTTAAAAAACTTGCCGATATAAATCCTAAATACTCATATATGAAAACGTTAGGTGAAAATATACAGGCATTATTGCCTGCTGAATCACCGACAGGAGGAAGAAATTTACTTTGGATAAAATTGGAAGAATTAGGCGGAGGCATGAACATGGATGTAGTCAGGAAAACAATGCGAAATAAAGAAGAACGTTCAAAAATCGCCGCTGCTTTAAATGATTACGCAGAACGGCTTGACAAAGCGGTTGAATTATTAAACTCAATTAAATTAACAGATTAAGAAGGTATAAAATGAAAAATTTCGGCAGTTTGGAACAAAGAGTAATCAATATGTATATTGATTTATTTCCGTCTTTTAAACCGTTAAAAAATGATGAAATTTTTGAAATTTCTCAAAGGCAGTTTTACGATTTTATTAAAATGATCATTAGAGCAATATATGAAAATCCGCTGCTTTTATTTACAAAAACAAACAAAGACGATTATTTTACATGGCGGCATAATAAAAGTATGGATAATAAAAAGACAGTTAATACTGAAATGCGAAAAATTGGAAAAACATTACGGGATTTTTTTCAATGTTTATTGGATATTGGTATAAACGGCTTCATAGAAAATGATTTACTTTTAATAGAAAAATCATTTAAAATACCTAAAAAGTATATTGGTGTCTTAGAATATTCAGGATTCATTTATTCTAAAAATGAAAATAATCATGTTTTGAAACATAAAAATAACGAGCAGATAATTTTATGCTGGAAATGGCTTTCTTCAAAACCAAATATAACATTACCGTATTTTTACGCCTGTATGTTTGATTTTGATTTTCCGTATACAAGCGAACTATATAAAAAATTATCAGGAGATGAAAAAGCATTTTTTGTATTGGAAAAATATTTCATAAAAAATAATTTTTCAAGAATTGATAATCGTGATAAAAAAGCGGCTCTTGATTATGTTAAAAATTATGATAAAAATGAAAATGATTTAAAACCGGCATGGGCGGAAAAAACTCATGGTGGAATTTCGGCGGAATATGATTATATGATGAAAACCCCTCAGGTTTTTTCATTACGTATTCCTTTTTATAAAATATTGCTGCAGGAATTTGACAAAGCTGAAAATTCAATTAAAGATTTTATTGTCAATACAGGAAAAAAATGCGATGAATGTAAATATTGCGTTCAAATGGATAAAACAGGAGAAAAAGATTTGGCATTTATTACGGTTCTAAATAAAAATGAATATAAAATGTGTCCGTATTTTCCGGCATTTCAATATTGTTGGGAAAATTTAAATGAAGAACTTGTAAATAATATAATAAATTTCTTTATATTTACAGATAAGATACTAATAAATAAAAATTCTACGTACAATAAACGTTAGGCGAAATGAATATTGAATTATTTAGGAATACAATTTATTAAATATTGACAAAAATTATTATATTTGATATATATAAAAAAGAACACTTGATATATGTTTAAAATTATAAGATCATAAAAAATGAGTGTAACATGGAAATATTATTAAAAATGGCTGCTTTTGAAAATATTGAAGAAATACATCAAATGCAAATAAAATCATTTAAGAGTCTATTGGAAAAATATAAGGACTATGACACAAACCCCGGAAATGAAAATATTGAAAGGATTATCCAAAGATTTAATCAAGAGTTTACGGACTATTATATAATTAAAATGGATGATATTTCTGTAGGGGCTATCAGGATAGTCAGATTGGAAAATGACCTAAAATGTAGAGTATCTCCGATATTTATTTTACCTGAATATCATAATAAAGGTATAGCTCAAAAGGTATTCGAAATAATAGAAGAAAGATACAAACCAAAAAATGGCTGGCTTTTAGATACAATATTACAGGAAAAAGGAAATTGTTATTTATATGAAAAAATAGGTTATAAAAAGACTGGACAGATTGAGAATATAAATAACAATATGGATATTGTGTTTTATGAAAAGAAGGATATGTAAAATAATAAAATGTTCAAAAATGATCATTTAAGCTAATAAATATTAAAAGGAACTAAAAGTGGGAATATTACTTGAATTTGAAACAGAAAGATTGATAATAAAATTACTAACCTTATCACAAATGAAATTATGGGTGAATAATATTTCAATATTGGAAAAAGAATTGGGCTGTAAATGTGATGGACCAATAGAGGGATTATTTTTGAATATAGTAAAATACACCTGTACTTCATATAATAAACGGCAACCGCTCATCACCATATTCAGGCGATTATCTTGAACGTTATGTGCAATACCGCCTTGACATATATCTTAATATTTTGCATTATAATATAGGAGGATTCAATAATGATAGAAAGGTTTAAATATGGAGATAAAATTGGTATTATTACACCTTCTCATGTGGCAGATAAAGAACGGTATAAAGTATATTTCTCTGAAATAAAATCATTTGGTTTTGACATTGTTGAAGGAAAAAATATATATAAAGATACTTATGGATATATTGCTTCAGAAAAAGAAAGAGCAGATGATTTCAATGATATGATATTAAATAAAGATGTAAAAATGATATTTTTTGCAGGGGGTAATTGTGCCAATGAAATAATACCATTATTAAATTATGATAATATCAAAAAATATCCCAAAATTATATGTAGTTACAGCGACGGTACGACAATATTAAATACAATATATGCTCAAACCGGACTTATTGTTTATTACGGGCAGACGCCTGGAATTTTTAATGGAATAAGGCATTATGATTATAATCAATTTATTTCAAATTTTGTTGAAGATAATATAAAATCATTTAATAAAAATACGGAATGGAAAACAATATGTTCAGGCATCGGTGAAGGCATATTAATCGGCGGATATACGGATAATATTGCATTGTTAATAGGAAATAAATATTTTTCATATGATAAAACAAAAAAGTATATACTTTTTCTTGAAAATCATGAAAAATTCTGTTCTCCCGCTGTAATTAGCTCTCATTTGGCGCATATAGAACAAAATGATATTATTAAAAATATCAGCGGATTATTATTCGGGCATTATTCTGAAAATGAATTTCCGGAACTAGAAAAATGTCTTGCAAGGTTTGGTCAAAGAAATAAAATTCCCGTAATAAAATGTGATGATTTCGGACATGGCATTAAACATGGAATAATACCAATAGGGCAAAATGCAAGAATGGATACAAATGAAAATAAATTGGAATATATATAAAAAGGCGGTAATACATATAACAAACGGTAACTGTAAAATTTGGTATAAATATATCAAAATAAAGGAAGGAAAATATGAATGAAGTTGAAGTTAATAAAGAGGCATGGGGTTTATTATCCAAAGATCATTATGAAAATTTTAAAAAATGTATTCAAGAAGGAAAGCATAAATTAAATGCTATTATTGAAGAAGAATTGGGAGATATTTTAGGAAAATCAATTATTCATCTTCAATGCAATACTGGAGCAGATACAATAGCATTAGTCAAAAAAGGAGCTATTGTTACAGGTGTGGATTTAGTACCTGATAATATATTCTATGCAAAAAAATTATCACAGGAATTGGGTATTAAAAATATTGATTTTATAGAATCTGACATTATGGAACTTAAGGAAAAACATAATAAAAAATATGATATGGTTTTTACATCGGAAGGCGTATTAGTATGGCTTCCTGATTTAAATAAATGGGCAGAAACGATAAAATATTTACTTAAAGATAATGGGGTTTTATATGTAATGGATTCACACCCTTTTTATATGACTTTTGATGAAGAAAAATTAATTCAAAATAAATTGGAAATAAAATATCCATATTTTTTAAGGGAAACAGAACATGGCGAAACAATAGGCGGATATGCATCTGATGTAAAAGAAGCAAAAACTTGTGAGTGGATGTATAGAGTAAGTGATATAATAAATTCATTAGCAAAAGCAGGTTTGACAATAGAATATTTCAACGAACATGACAGTTTATTTTTTAACGTGGGTGGAATGGAAGATCACAATAATGGTCTATATCATTTTCCCTATTTTGACAAAAAGTTACCGTTTACATTTAGTTTAAAAGCAAGATTAAAATAAAAATGGAGCACGCCCGTACTTCACATAACAAACAGTAACTACTGCGGGCGCTGTTCGCGCCCTCGGGGTTCGGTCGGCTAGGTGTCACCTCGAACCTTCGGTTCGCGCTCGTTCCAACGCTTCCCTCACCCACATTTTGCCAGCCTTGGTCGCGAACCAGAGGTTCGATGCTGCGCAAGCCCTTATTCGGGCTGGCAAAACGTCAGTTACCTAGAACGTTAGGCGAAATGCCATTGACATAATTGAATAAATATGCAATATTATTCATTAGGAGAGTAAAATGAATAAGCAAATTATTAAGGCAATTTTAATGGTATTTATATTTTTAACATATTCTTGTGATAAGAATGATAAAAATATAAATGAATCATATGAAAATGGAATTTATGCTGACTATTTAACTATCAGTTCTATTTATAGAGGTACTGGTATTTCATCAAAAATAAAAGTTAGAGTATTAGAAGTAAAAACTGGTGAAATTATCTCACAAACAACCCATGAAATTCCTGATATTTATAATAACATTTTTACAGTATCAGATGATATTAAAACATCATCGAATAATATATCTTTTGAAAAAAATATTATACAGAACAATAATATATTAATAAATTATTATACAGAAGAAAATTATTTAAATAATGATTTTAAAACAACGGATACATTATTTATAATTCATATTGATAAAATAAATGGGTATTTTATTTTTAGTATAACTGAATATAACAATACGGAAAATAAATATTTGTTTTATGGAATTAATTATTTTTCAAATGACGCAAGAAGTGGATTGACTACTAAAAATGGAACACTTGAAAATATTGAATTGTTTGGACAATATATAAAATCTTTCATATATGAAGAAACAGATAATGAAAAAGAAGCAAATAATACAACAAGTTTAATAATGAATATAGTAAATGCAATATATTTGTAAAAAAATGACACTTCGCCTAAAATATGTTATGTGTAAAGACGGCTAAGTTGAAAAAATTGTAGGAAGTAATTAGTGTGGTATTGAAATATAGTGATTTATATGTTTTAATGGAATTATTGAAAAAAGGGGAATATGAAATTTAAATATTATTGCCAGTATCAGGCTGAGGATTATGCCAAGAGCATATTGCCAGTTCCAAAGAATTACCCGTTAAAAAAAGGGTTAACAAAAGATTTTTGTCAAAGATTCACAAAATTTTGTGATTTAGCAAAGAATATATATATGGATATGGCAAAAA
>Ga0209755_10000902_pt1 | contig 50704 bp, 42 predicted proteins | sample TergutCo191P1_FD_187301 | JGI IMG/M metagenome (GOLD analysis project Ga0209755, IMG submission 187301) | Cornitermes sp. P1 segment gut microbial communities from Petit-Saut dam, French Guiana - Co191P1 (SPAdes) (version 2) | ecosystem: Host-associated > Arthropoda: Insects > Digestive system...
TAAGGGCTGTGACTACATCGGATTTTATGACTTGTGTGTACACTAGACTAGACCACAAGCTGCTATCAAGGGCATCAAGGCGTATCAGCAATGAGATTGCCAGCGTATCAAGAGTAGTGTTTGACATCAGTGACAAGCCGCCCTCTACCGTAGAGTGGGAATAAAGGGTATTAACCTTTGCTGTGGTCGCAAATTTTCCCTTGTATCGCTAAGAAAATTTGCTCGGTTAATAAGGGGGACTATGGCACAAAAATATTATAGCAAACAAAAAAGCACCTGTTTTTATTAGGTGCTTTAATGCTATTAAAGAAAGAATTTAATCTGGATTGCTTCGCTGTCGCTCGCAATGACGAGCAGGGGCGGTCATTAATGGATAGCGACTGAATTGTCATTGCGAGCCAAAGGCGAAGCAATCCAGATTATCAAGACAACGCCTTAAAATTTGTTTATTAACAAATGACATGGACTTGTTTCATGCGTATTGTTGGCATTCCGTAGGGGCTTATCCCCAAACGCCCGTATGTGTGGGAAATTGTAGGGGTGAACGCCCTCGTTCGCCCATGTTGCTGGGGTTTTGTGTGTGGATTTGTAATATTGACGGTGTTTGGGTGTATTGCAACCACATAGGGGCGACACCCTGTCGCCCCTACAAGTTCATCTTAATCAATTCACAATGCAAAATGCACAATTAATGTAGGCTTGCAATAGAATATTAATTATAATTACACAATATAAAAACTACAACTATGTTAATATCATATTGTTGTAATTTCCCCCTCTCTCCTGCCGCACCCATCCTTAATTGTGCATTATGCCTTGTGCATTGTGCATTGCTAATGTGCCCTGTACCTTCTGCATTCTGCACCCCACAATCTCCACCACCCTCTTTGCCGCCGCATACACAAAACCCAGCGGCACAAGCCCAAACCCTTCTTCACCTGGCAAGCTCTTTGTCGTGGTGACAGTTATGCTGACATCGCCTATTTCATTCAGCTTTTTGCCCAGTGCAGACCCAGGCTTAAGTGCCCCCTTATTCACTCTAATCGCCCCAACCTCTTCCCCCACTGCCGAATCAATCGCCACCACCACGCTGCCCTTGTGCCGCTTTTTAATAAACTCATTAACCCTGTCAATATTAAGTGCAGTGACAGGGCATTTAAGCGTGCCATACACAAAAAAAGGCGCTCCGCTGTCCACCAGCATTTGCCCCACCAGCGGGCCTAAGCAATCACCGCTCAACAAATCCGTGCCAATGCACACAAGCACCATTGCCTCGCCGCCCACAAAATATTTAAGTTTGTTTTTCAATAAAGTGTCCATAATCAATATTAATTGTTGACACAATGACAAGATATAAACTATAATGTAGTTAGAAAGTGAAATTGATAGAGGAATGTAGCGAATAATGATGAGCGTTTAAATTTTGGGCATCATCTGTGTTTGGGAAACCCGTAGGGGCGTTCACCGAACGCCCGAAAATGATTGGAACCCGTAGGGGCGACCTGTGGTCGCCCGATATAGATACACATTATTCCGTAGGGGCGAACGCCCCGTTCGCCCGTGTATCGTTTATAATAGCAGTGACACGGGCGACAGGGTGTCGCCCCTACTGGTTCCCAAAATAAAGATTATACCAATAATAAACCGCCCCTACAAAAAATGAATGCCTTTATCGGGCGTTCAGTGAACGCCCCTACAAATTCACATACTACCCAGCACCACCCGACCCAACCATTAAATTTAAACGCTCATTAATTTTTCACTTTTCATTTTTCATTAATTAATACTTCGTCTTTCAGTCATTACTAACCAATAAGGAGGCCCTTTCTTCACAAATGAATTTATCTGATTTAATCTTGATTCTTTTTATTATTTTATTTGTTGTCCTTGGCATAAGAGCAGGCTTTAAAAAAAGTCTGATTTCTTTTATAGGTTTTGCCGTGTCGTTGATTATCACTATTTTGCTAGCAGCGGTTGCAACAAGGGCACTGTTGACATTAGACGGCTTTTCTAGTCTGGTTGCAGGGCGAGACGGCTCATTTTTTGCGTTTTTTTATCGGCATTTATTAAACAGCCTTGACTATATCAGCATTGAATATTTAAGAGCCGCCTATAATTATGGCGGAGCGGATGCGGTGGATTATGTGTTTTTGGGCGGAGGATTTGACCCCACCTCAATTTTTATGCTTGTGGTTTATCCTCTTGTTAGATCCGCTGCCGTATCACCTGTCATGCTAAACAGTACGATGGGCACAGCAAGAGAGCTGTTTGCACTGGAATTAAGCTATGGATTGGCTGTGTTTTTGGTGGGAGTGGCTATGTTTATTGTATTAAGAATCATCGTTGCGTGCATAAGTATTGTATTGCGAAAAAAGTCGGCAAACAGGGCAGCATTAAAAGCGGCGGCACGCTTAGGCGGCGGCTTGATTGGACTAGCACGAGGGGCGCTTTATGCAGGTATTATTTTGATGGTTTTGTCGCTTATGGCAGGGTTTTCTTTTATGAATGCACCCATGCGCAACATAGAAGAGTCTATGTTTGTGGGGAATCTAGCAAACGGGGCAAACACTGTGTCCGAGCTGGTGATAAGATCCGCCCCCGACCATGACAGGTTTGAGATGTTGTTGCTTGCGGCAGGGTTTGAAGTGGTTTAAAAAAGTTGTGATTTTTAATATTGGTGGGCTGGATTGTATGGGTAATTTGTAGGGGCGGTTTATTGTTGGTATAATCTTTGTTTTGCGTACCCGTAGGGGCGAACGCCCTCGTTCGCCTATATGTGGGCACAATCTGTTTTCGGGAAAACCGTAGGGGCGTTCACCGAACGCCCGATATAATCACGCACTTTCGTAGGGGCGACACTCTGTCGCCCGTGTATCGGTTATAGCAGTGACACGGGCGACCACAGGTCGCCCCTACGGGGTTCAATCATCTTCGGGCGTTCAATGAACGCCCCTACGATTTCCCAAACATAGATTATAGCCAACATGTGGGCGGTCGGGGACTTTTTGCCCCTACGGGTTCATACACAACCCCACGCCAACAACATTACAAATTACACACTCAACCCAGCAACACGGGCGAACATAAGTCGCCCCCACATGTCCCCCAATCATCAATCAATAAAAATCCGTTCTACCCAAAAGATAGTCCGTTGTTACACCAAAAAAATCGGCTAATCTTATTAACTCATAAATGTCAGGAGAGCTTTTCCCTCTTTCCCAATAGCAAACTGTGCTATGATTAACATTCATAACCTTTGCCACATCAGTTTGTGTCAATTCTTTTTCGTTTCTCAATTCTTTTAATCTTATACAAAACATTTTTTCCATCAATCAATAAAAATCCGTTCTACCTAAAAGATAGTCCGTTGTCACGCCAAAAAAATCAGCTAGCCTTATTAGCTCTTCTAAGCTAGGGAAACTTCTTGCCACTTCCCAATTGCTTATTGTGCCAACCACTACATTCATTGCTTTGGCAACATCAATTTGCTTAAGCTCTTTTTCGTGTCTTAACTCTCTTAATCTTTTGCAAAATTTTTCCATAACCATTCTAAGTTTCTTATAATATCGCCTTAAAAAACTTGCAATTACAAGAATATTAGAATACAATGCTATCATGAAATGGACAAAAAATAAAGTTGCAAATACGGTTGCCAAGCACAAAATTTTGTGTTATGATGGTAGCATGATATTAAGTGCAACGCAAATTAAGGAAAAAATGGGGCTGGGCGACATTGTCATCACTCCATTTGAGGAAAAAAAACTGAACCCAAACAGCTATGACTTAACGCTGGGGGATAGTTTGATGCTGTCAGACGATGATGAGTTTGACGCAAAAAAGCCGCCCAATTTTAAAGAGGTGGCGATTGGCGATGAAGGTATACTTCTTAAAGCTGGGCGAGTGTATTTGGCTGGCACGCTAGAGTATACTGAAACTAGGGGGGCTGTTCCTATTTTGTTTGGAAAATCTAGTTTGTCAAGGCTGGGTTTGTCTATCCATTGCACGGGGGGATTTGGCGACAATGGTTTTAAGGGGAATTGGACACTAGCGCTGTCTTGCGTGCAACCAATACGGATATATAAAGGCATGAAAATTTGCCAAATTGTATATTTTGATATTGGAGACAACAAAAAGCTGTATGATAGCCAAAAATATCAAGATAGCAAAGGAATAATTGCTAGCAAATTTTATAAAGAGTTTGAAAATTAATTGACAAATTATTTATTTAATATTAGACTGTTATTAAAGTGTTGTTTATTAGAGTCCTTTATAGTAAATGGGATGAGATTCCTCATCGGTTTATAAGGCAAAGATCTCTCTACTAGCGTAATTGGCGTGCCAAGAGGTATTCGTGCCAATGGGCTAAAGCCCCCGAGATGACATAATTTAATTCTTGTCATTTCGAGTGAAACGAGAAATCTTTGCTTTTTAAAACTACTACCAAGGGTCACTATTTGACTACACTACAATTGAATTGAGGTGAAAAACAAATGAAATTAATTTTAGGCGGAAACGATTTAGCAGACGCTGTATCAAAGGTTTTTAAGGCAGTGCCTACAAAGACTACTAGCTCTATTTTAGAGGGCATAAAGCTGGTAGCATCAAAAAACTCTTTGACGCTGTCTGCAACAGACACAGAATTATCTATTGAAAAAACTATTCCTGCAGATATAAAAATTGAGGGCGAAGTAGTTGTGCCGGGCAAGTTTTTTTCTGAATTTGTAAAAAAGCTTAATCGTGAGCAAATTGAGTTGTCGCTTGATGAAAACTTTAGACTAAGAATCAGGTATGGTGACAGTGAGGGCACGCTGCAATGTCAATCGGCGGCAGATTTTCCTAAACTTGCCAGCCTAGAAGACGGGCAATATTTTATTATTATTAGGTCAGAATTAAAAGACTTGATCAACAAAACAGCTTTTTCTGTATGTCAAGATGACTCTAGACCTATTTTAAAGGGCTTGCTTTTGGAAGTGGACAATGTGTCATTGACGGGCGTGGCGCTTGATGGGTATCGTTTGGCAAAATGTCAAAAGCCTATTGAAAAGACTACTGCTATGATGAGTGCGGTTGTGCCTAGCCGCTGCATAAATGAGATTGCAAAGCTAATTGATGACAGCACAGATCCACTCAGCGTGACTATTCACAAAAACTATCTAAGAGTAGATTTAGATCATACTATTATTACTTCAAGGCTGTTAGATGGCGAATACATAAACTATAAGCAGATTATCCCTAGTGATTTTTCTAGCGTGGTTACATTGCCGTGCAATCAGTTTGATGCGGCACTAGAGCGAGCTATTCTTTTGTCTAGGATTGACAAAAACAATTTGGTTAAGTTTGACATAGCGGCGGACACAATGGTGCTGTCTAGCAACAGCGACATTGGCACAATCAATGAAAAACTGCCTGTTAAACTAAACGGGTCAGATTTGGCAATTGCGTTTAATGCTAGGTATTTTATGGAGCTTTTAAAATATCTAGGGTCTGACAATCTTAATATTAAATTTACTGGGGCGACTACGCCCTGCATAGTAGAGCCTAGCGGCACGGGTGAATATTTATTGTATTTGATATTGCCTGTCCGGCTGGTTTAGCATGATGTGGTTGTTTAACAAGATGACAAATTTTAAATTTTTGTCATTTCCGCTAGCCGAAGGCGAGCTGTCACGAACACTTCTTGGCAACGACAGCCGTGTAAGCGAGAAATCTTTGCCTTACCGAAGGACGAAATATAAAACATATGAATAAAGCAAAGATTTCTCACCTTCGGTTCGAAATGACATAATTTAATTCTTCTCATTTCAAGAGCCTAGTGCCCATTGGCACGAATACCTCTTGGCACGCCAATCACGAATGTGAGAAATCTCTGCCGTTTAAAAAAACTACTATCAAAGGTTTGTATTTGTTGAAACAAACTAATTAACAAACAAAAGCAAGGATTTTATGCCTTGCTTTTTTAATAGTCTTTTTAAGAGCTATAATATTTTGTGTTGTGTTGACACAGCCTGTTTTTTGGGAAAATTGTAGGGGCGATCGCCCTTTGTCGCCCGTGTATCGGTTATAGTAGTGACACGGGCAAACACTAGACTTGTTTCATAAGTCTTAAACTAGATAGTATTTTGGTAGTTTACGATACCACAAATTAGGTTGTATTAAATAAAGACCACCCTAACTTTCTACTTAATTACTTCTTCGGCTTCATAGTAGGATAAAGCAATACATCCCTAATTGAAACGCTGTCCGTAAACAACATAACAAGCCTGTCAATGCCTAACCCTAGACCCCCTGTCGGCGGCAAGCCATATTCAAGTGCCGTCACATAATCCTCATCATAGTCTTGTGCCTCTTCATCACCGCCCACCTTTAGTCTCATCTGCTCTTTAAACCTCTCTCTTTGGTCAATCGGATCATTTAACTCACTAAAAGCATTCCCCATTTCCCTAGCATAAATAAACAACTCAAACCTATGCGTCAAATGCTCGCCTTTCTTTTTTGCTAGCGGCGATATCTCAATAGGATAATCATAAATAAAGGTGGGCTGAATCAACTCTTTTTCAACAAACGCATCAAATAGCTCTACAAGTGCAAAGCCCTTTTTTTGCTTGTTTTTATCTAAATGCACACCCTTGTCCACAGCCGCCTTTATAAAAGTATCCTCATCCATACTATCAAAGCAAAGACCTGTATACTTTTTGACAGCCTCACTCATGCTCATTTTATTAAACGGTCGCTTTAAAGAAATCTCTGTCCCTTGATATACAATACTATCCCCACACCCCAGCTCCTTTGCCACACTCTCAAAAATCTCTTCTGTAATCCGCATCATTCCATCCAAATCCGTATACGCTTCATAAAGCTCCATCATAGTAAACTCAGGATTGTGTTTGATAGAAATCCCCTCGTTTCTAAATGTGCGACCAATCTCATATACTCTGTCAAATCCGCCCACAATCAAACGCTTTAGATATAGCTCTGTTGCTATTCTTAGATACATTTTCATGTCCAAAGTGTTGTGATGAGTGATAAACGGTCTAGCAGAAGCACCACCAGCCAGCCCGGCCAGCACGGGGGTTTCTACCTCTAAAAAGCCTTTTTTGTCTAAAAAGTTTCTTATTGCTCTGATTATTTTAGAACGCTTGACAAAGGTGTCTTTTACATGCGGATTTGCAATCAAGTCAACATATCGCTGTCTGTATCTTAGTTCATTGTCTTTTAGCCCGTTCCATTTTTCAGGAAGCGGCAACAGCGACTTTGACAAAAGAATAATATCATGTGCATTAATAGACACCTCGCCCATCTTTGTCACAAACACCTTGCCTGATATGCCCACTATATCGCCTATGTCAAATTTTTTAAAATCCTCATATTTTTTTTCGCCCAGGTTTTCGCCCTTTAAATAAACCTGGATTTGACCTTGAGCATCTAGCACATGGCAAAATGAAGCCTTTCCCATAATGCGTTTAGACATTATGCGGCCTGCAATGCTTACCTTTTTGCCGTCGTGCTTAGGATAGGCGTCTATAATCTGTTTAGAATATGCTGTGCGCTTGTATGAGTTTATTTCAAAGGGGTTGTTGCCCTCGGCTATAAAGTTGTTTAGTTTGTCGTGCCTTATTTGTATGATTTCTCTAAGTGCATCGGCCGACAGCTCTTCTTCTTGTATATCAATATTAATTTCTTTTTCGCTCATATGTTTTCCTCTTGTTTCAATGCACAATTCACAATGCACAATGCACAATTCACAATGCACAATTATTGAGGGCTTTTGGTAGAGTAGTTATTACAATTACACAACATAAAAACTACAACTGTGTTAGTATTCATATTGTTGTAATTTCCCTCACTATCCTACCGCATCCATCCTTAATTGTGCATTGTGAACTGTGCGTTGTGCATTGTGAATTATACATTGTCCTAGCTTATTTTAACCACTTTATATTTTACATCGCCATTTTTTAATTTGACCGTAACCTCATCGCCTTTTTTCTTGCCCATTAATTCTTTGCCTAGGGGTGATTCAAAACTTAGACGCTTTTCAAAGGGGTTTGCCTGATGAGAGCCCACTATTTCATAGCAGACCTCTTTTTTTTCTTTGATGTTTAATACAGTAACCGACCCGCCAAGACTCACCACATCCGATTTTGTGCTTTTTTCATAAATGACGGCGTTTGCAAGCATGTTTTCTATCTCAACAATCCTTGCCTCCATCTTTGCTTGATCCTCTTTTGCAATGTCATACTCGGCATTTTCTGACAAATCGCCAAATTCACGAGCTGTCCTAATCTTTTCTGCCATGTCGGCACGCCCTACTACCTTTAAATGCTCTAGTTCGGTTTCTAATTCCTTAATGTCTTCTATAGTCAATAATTGTTGTGACATAGTTATGTCTCCTTAAAAAATAATTTTGCCTTAGACTTATTTTAAAGCCAAATATAGTATACAATTTTATTTTTGATTAGTCTAGCAATTTGACAAACTAAATCAAACATTCTATAATATAATAATGTTTAAAATTTGGGCAAAGCTGTATAAAAAAGAAAAAATTGTCGGCAACATTGTTTTTGAGGGGCAAGAAAAATTTGATAGACAAAAGTTTTTCTCTTATCTATCAAATATTTGTTATCAATTGGATATTGTTGTGCCAGTAGTAATGAACACGCACATAGACCACTTTGTCAGTTTTAACAACTGTCGTTTTTTGCAAAGAGATTTTGTGGACAAAGTGCCTTTTAGCAAACTGGTGCTAGAAAGCGTTCCTGTTGAGAAGTAAAATTTTAATGAAAAATGAAGATTGAAAAATGAAAAATTGTTGCTAATCTTAATTTTAATATTCCAATTTACCTCGCATTAATTTTTCATTTTTCATTTTTCATTTTTCATTTTTAACTACCACCCCCCTACCTCATCCTCCTAAAAAACTCCTCGCTTGATATTCCACTAGGTCTATTATATCTTTTTAGCATAAACAAATCACTGTCTCTATCAATATAGTTTATCCCCTCTGTGCAAATAAACGCCGCCTTGTATCCAAGCTCTTGCAAAATGCTGTTAGACAAAGCACTAAACGCCCCATATGGATAAGCAACCGCCGTCATTTCTATCCCTAGCCTGCCTTTAAACCCGTCTTTCATCCTTGTCAAATCCTGCCTTAGTGCCTCTTTATACTCTATATCACTCTCCCCCTTTTTCTGGCTCATGCCTATCCGCCCCTTGTCCTTATGCATATCATAGCTATGATGCTGAATCTCTATTAGTCCGCTCTTATGCATAGTGTCTATCATCTCATATGTCAGACTGCTCCCTTTTTTTGTCTCTTCATCATCTGTCCACTTGCCTACCACGAAAAATACTGCACGCAAGTTATGCTTTTTTAGCAGCGGATAAGCATACAAATATTTTGTCTTTGCGCCATCATCAAAAGTAAGCATAATAGGCTTGTCGGGTAAGCACACCCCATTTTCAACATAGTTAATCAAATCGCTAGCAAAAATGGTGGTATAGCCATTTTTAACAATGTATTCAAGATCTTTTTCTAGCTGACTAGGCGACAAAACATACTTGCCCACATTTTTATCAAAAATAGAATGATACATAACAATAGGAAGCGCTATTTTTTTAGGGCTTTCTTTATTGTCCTCTTTGCTATCCTCTATCGCCGTAGACAAAGAATTTCCTTGCGCTATGTGATTTTTGCCTCCAGCCAGCCCCAATAGAGATAGTGACAGCACTAGTGTGACAGCTAAACAAAAGCACCATATTTGAAATGGTGCGTTTTTAATTGTTTTTTTCATATTGTGTAGTTTGTGAGTTTAAGGGTTGTTTTATACCGCTTTTTATTTAACCCCCTTTTTAGGGTTAAATTAAAAAATTGATAATTGATGATTGATGATTGACTGAAAAACGAAGTATATAAGCTCGCCGTATCGTCATTAGAGTTGTTCTGAGTTTATAGTTGAGAACCGTAGGGGCGTTCACCGAACGCCCCTACAAAGTGCCAATTCAATTTCGCTACAACTCTAATGACAATCTTCTTACTCCCTTCTTTCCAAAATTTACACTGAATTTTTCGCCTAAAGGAGAGATTTAAACCCATTTTATGGATATCAATCATTAATACTCCGTCATTCATTTTTCATTCTTCATTCTTCATTTTTCATCTCCCCCCCATCCTACACTGGCGGCAGCACCACCTCACCTGTCTTTAAATCCTGATACATTATCCAATACCCCTTGCCCAGCGGCTCACTTGCCTTTAATGGCAGCCACCAGCAATGCCCGTCTAGCTCTTTTGGCGGAATCTGTGAATAAGTGTCCAAAATTCCATAGCACAAAAACTCTTGCCCTATCAGCCCCACTACATAATATCTTGTATTGTCAAAATTAATGCGCACCCAGCGGCTTTTAGGAAGCATTTTTTCCAGTGCCTCCTCTCTTTGGTGCGTGCCGTCAAACAGCGCCTCTATCTCATCGCCCAGCGTTTCAAAAAAGCTGCTCTCTCTTGCATTGATGCGGGGTGTGTCTGTTGTTTGCGTGTGCGTGTGTATGGCGGCGACTTTGTTTATTGGTGCAGTGTCTTTTGGCGGAATAGCTGGTGATGATTGAGCTATGGGGGTAAATGATGATGATTGGTTTGTATGAGTGAACGGTGATTGGTTTGTAGGGGTAAACGATGGCTGGTTTGTAGGAGCGGGTGTCCCCGACCGCCCAAGGTCTGTGGTGTTCTGCGATGTTTGGCTTGTAGGGGCGGGCGTCCCCGCCCGCCCAGAATCTGCGACATGTCGTGTTGATTGATTTGTAGAGGTAAGTGGCGGTTGCCCTGTAAGGGCGGCACTCTGCCGCCCGTTTGTTGTTTCTGACATAATTGAATTATCAATTTTATGTGGAATAAACGGTGATTGTATAATATTTTCTTCTGATGAATGTGTCCTGACATTGGTGGTGGTGTTTATGGTGTTTGTGGTGTTGGCGTTGGCGTTGGTGCTATTCTCGCCGACACATGGGCGGTCGGGGGCGACCGCCCCTACAATATTTCCCCCCTCACTTATCCCTATGGGATTGTTCCCTGTGTTCGTATTTATAGCATTTAACGGCACAGAGTTTGCTATGCCCATCACATGTTGCATAGACATTTGACTGGGGCTGGTGTCATAGCCATTTTTCATACCCGCATTTTTTTCTATTTCAAAATAATTGCTGTCTGCAATGGCATCATCAATATATTTGGTGAGGGGATTTTGATTGCTGATGATGTTTGGGCGATTGGGGGTGATAGTATTTGTGGTGATAGTATTTTGGCTGTTGCCTATATTTGGGCGGTCGGGGACGCCCGCCCCTACAATATTTTCACTCTCATTCACCCTTACGATATTGTTTACAGCATTTGCACTGGTATTATTTATACTGTTTGCACTATTCGGGCGGTCGGGGGCAGCATTACTTACACCGTTTGCCCCATCAATATTTTTTCCTGTATCCACCCCTATAACCCCAGTCACCAGCCTATCCTCTCTTTTAGAAAAAACCACCCCCTTATCATCATCCTTTCTGCCCCCCACCTTATCATCGCTCCTCTCCATATCATCATCTTTAACCACCTTAATAATCTTAGGCGGCAGCATCTTATAAATTTGCGTCTCACACAGTCTTGTCGCCTCATTTGTTCCATACATTATTAAACTCCCACCATCAAACACCGCCGCATGAATATTATCCATCTTATCCATGCCAACACCCAGCTTTAGACCCGCCCTTGCCTCGCTTATCCCAAACACAAAATTCTTTTTGTCAATGCAAAAGCACAGTCTGCCATCGCCAATGTTTGCCCCATACACATTTAGCCTTGCACTCACTCCAAATGCATTCTTTTCTAGACTAAGCGTGCCCTTTGCCTTTTGTCCGCTCATGATTATTAATCGTTTTATAAATTGCATAATTTTTTACCTCTAGTCTATGTATATTAGACATCTATCAAATATATATCAAAAGCATTGTCGAAAAATGTAATTATTTGCTAAATTTCCTCATAAGATAAAGAACGAGAAAAAATTATTTTAGGAGGCAGCATGAAAGACTATATAAAGGAGCGGTGTTTAGAGCTTGGGGAGTATATAATTGCACACAAAAGCACCGTTAGGGATGTGGGTAAAAAATTTAATGTAAGCAAAAGCACTGTACACAAGGATGTGACAGAGCGGCTTAAGGAAATTGATTATGAGTTTTATTTAGAGGTAAAAGAGGTGCTGGATTTTAATCTAGCAGAGCGGCACATAAGAGGAGGAATCAGCACAAGAAAGAAGTTTAAGGGAGTGGAATAGGATTGGCTGGGTTGGGGTGGTTGTGAAAAGAGCATAAAAAAATGCACAATTAAAGCAAAGATTTCTCGCCTGCGGCTCGAAATGACATTAATTTAGAATGGGTTCATTCTAGTAGTGAGAACAATTAAACTAAAGCGTCATTTCGAGCGTAGCGAGAAATCTTTGCTTTATTCATCATTTAAATTCAGCCATCATCTTTCATTATCAACATTATCCACACTATCAACACTCTCCCTCTTCCTCCTATCCAAAACATTCTCTTTTAAAAGCATTATGCCCACAAAAATCATCAAACAAATGGACACAAATTGTGCTGGGGACAAGCCTAAAAACCTAAACAAACCGCCCCTAAAATCCCCTCTAAAAAACTCTAGCACAAACCTAATAACCGCATATACTCCCAAATAAAAATACAATCTATTGTCTTGCACCCTCTTGTTTTTGACAAGCATAAGCACCAAAAATATCGCCATCAAAAAACCAGCTTCTATAAGCTGCACCGCAAATCTAGGATACGCCCCGTGCGTATTTGCATTGGGATAATTTATCCCCAAAAAATTCCCCACCACTCCATAGCAACACCCTGCCAAAAAACACCCGATCCTGCCAAAAAAATGTGCAAGAGCCATGCCAGGTGCCGCCGTATTTAAATAATCTCGCCTTGACGCTTTAAACAGCACCTCACCTTTTTTCTTGACAAAAATCTTGTTTCCTAAAGTATGAAAAAGTGCCAAGCTAGACAAGCCGCCCAACAGCATTCCATACCAAGTAATGCCCGTCAGCACTATGCCGCTATCCGTCACTCGCCACAGCACCAGTCCTCCCCTATCAGGAATCTTAAACAGCCCATCCAATAGCCACGCTAGGACAAGCCCTAGTCCCATAGACAGCAGCATGACAACCACAGCGGCGATTAATTCACCCCTGGATACCTTTAGTTTTATGTCCAATGACAAAACAAACACCAGGATAAAAGAGGCAAACCCCAGTGCCGCCATGATAGTATAGCTTGATATATTGCCGATGTTTGGCAGCATAAGTGCCGTGCCCCCTTTTGTTGGTGATTGGTTTATTTTGTAATGAAAAATGAAGAATGAAAATTGAAAAATTAATGAATGTCTTTAATTTAATGGTTATAAGTGAGTGATGTTGGGTTGTGTGTGGATTTGTAGGGGCGTTCGGTGAACGCCCGTGTTGCTGGGTTGTGTGGGGATTTGTAATATATTTGGTGTCGGGGTGTGAATTTGTAATATTGGTGATGTTGGTAATGTTGGGTTGTGTGAGAAATTCGTAGGGGCGAACGCCCTTTGTCGCCCGATATAACCACACATTTTTGTAGGGGCGAACGCCCTCGTTCGCCTGTGGTGTTATGTTTGTGTAATCTTGCAATATATATGATGTTTGGTTGCATGTGGACTCGTAGGGGCGTTCACCGAACGCCCGTGATGTTGGTGCATGTATGAACCCGTAGGGGCGACACCCTGTCGCCCGTGTATCGGTTATAATAGCAGCACGGGCGACAGGGTGTCGCCCCTACGGGTTTCCCAAAAATAGGTTGTTTTCCCAAATAAATGTGTGTATATCACGGGCAGTCGGGGACTCTTTGCCCCTACAGATTTCAATTATTCGGGCGTTCAGTGAACGCCCCTACAAAGTCCACCAAAACAACCTACTCCTACAAAACCAAACTTAATTAAATTAAAACCCCATTCCTTAATTGTGCATTGTGCATTATGCATTGTACATTGTTCGTTGTGCCTTGCTTCCTATTTTTTTAAGCGTCTTTTAAAGGCAAGTGCTGACAAAACAAAACCTACTACAAAGATTCCCACCATCCAAAGTGCCGTCTCCAGCCCACGGGCTGTGCCTACTCCCAAAAACAAATGCCGCAAAGTGTCAATGATGGGGGTGACGGGCTGCCACTCGGCAAAGTGCCTAAGCCCGTTTGCCATTGTTGCCGTTGGGGCAAATGCACTTGACAAAAATGTAAACACTTGTGCTAGTGCAGGAACAGTGCTTGCCCCCTCTGCACTTTTGCACAGCAAACCAAACAACACTCCAAACCACGACATGGCAAATACAAACCCTATTATTATGCCTATTGCACCCATCCATGCGCCAAAGCCAGCTCCTGTCCTAAAACCGATTAAAAATCCTGCTCCAAATAATAGTGCTACAGAAATCATAGTCCTTGCCGCCGCCGAAAAAACATGTGCAACCACAAAGCTAGACCGTGATATGGGCAAGGATACAAACCTGTCAAGCACTCCTTTTTCTATGTCTGACGCAACAATAACCGCCTGTGTCATAGCCCCTTGGCAGATAGACACCGCCATGACTCCAACAAACACAAAATTGATATAATCAGTATCAAAATGTGCCCCATCCATAGCACCGCCAAACAAAAAAGTAAACATCAAAAGCAAGATTACGGGCAAAATTATGGCTATGATAAAGGTTTCAGGCTTTCTAAAGTTTAATTTCATGCACCTAAAAAACATGGTTTTGCAGTCAAGCAAAAAGTTTTTCATTATGCCCCGCCCTCCTTATCCTCTTCTTTTTTAGCCATACCCACCTCATCGCTTGCACCATCATGCCCCTCATCTTTTTTGCTTATGATAGACAAAAATACATCCTCTAGTGATGGCATTTCCTTTTCATATTCATAATCACTTGCATTTTTTAGCGCACTTTTAAGCTGCTCTATCGTGCCGCTTGCGACAATGATTCCCTTGTCCAAAACAGCAACCGTATCAGCAAGCCGTTCTGCCTCTTCTAAATATTGCGTTGTCAAAAAAATTGTCTTGCCCTGTTTTTTTAAAGTCTCTATAATATCCCAAAGAGCAATGCGGCTTTGAGGGTCTAGCCCTGTAGTCGGCTCGTCAAGAAAAATAATTTTAGGATCGCCTAGCAAGCTCATGGCAATATCTGTTTTTCGCCTCATGCCGCCGCTATAGGTTTTTACCAATTTATCGGCAGCCTCTGATAAACTAAACAGCTTTAGATACTCTTCTATTTTGTCTTTATAATTTTTTAGCCGCCTTAAAGAAGCCACAAGATGCAAGTTTTCTCTGCCCGTAAGCATTTCATCTACTGCCGCATATTGTCCTGTTAAAGAAATATTGCACCGCACCTTGTGCGGCTCTTTATCTACACAAAAGCCACAAATTTTGGCACTGCCGCTATCCAATTTTAAAAGCGTAGACAATATCCTAACCGCCGTAGTCTTTCCTGCACCGTTGCTGCCCAAAAGAGCAAAGATTGTGCCCTCTTGCACACTAAAACTTGCACCCTTTAAAACAGGCAACACATCTTTTTTGGTTTTGAACGATTTATGCAGATCGCAGACTTCAATAATATGCGGCATATTATAATTGCACCTTGCTCAAGATTTCTTCTTCTTTTTCTTTGGTGGTTTTTTCTATTTTGTCTACCTTTGCCGCTGTTTTTTCTACAAATTCAGTATCTTTGATGCTGCCTAGGTTTATTCTTACATTGTATATAGCACCCAAAATGCCAGAGCGAAGCATGGTTAGAGCAACGGCACCATCGCTGGTTGCGTTTTTGTTGCCGTTTTCAATGCAGTATTTTGCCATATCAATTAGGCTTGCTGCGTCTATTGCTAGTTGAAGCGGAACAAGCGTAGCGCCTTTTGCCGCACCTTGCATGGCCGCACTTCTTGCCGCTTTTTGCTCGTCGGTGTCTTTGGGCATTTTCATTGCCTCAAAAAACGCATCAAACGCTTTTGTGTCATCGTCAATGGTTTTTAAAAACTTGTCTGCCGCCGATTTTGCAATCATGGCAACCTCTTTCATTTTGTCTTCTACTGCCTCATAGCCCTTTTTGCCCACCGTCAGGTTTGCTTGCATAGACAATAGACTTGCGCCTAAGCTGCAAGATAAAGCAGCCACGCTTCCGCCGCCAGGTGCTGGTGAGTCTGATGCCACCTCTTGAATAAAGTCTTTGACTTTTAAATTAATCAACATTTTTTATTTTCTCCTTCCTACTTTTTTAGAAAAAAAGTAGGCAAAAAACTTTTAGTCTTTAAATGTGATGGGTATAGAGTGCCCCGACCGCCCACATGTTGGCAGCATCTGTGTTTGGGAATCCCGTAGGGGCGACAGAGTGTCGCCCGTGTAGTATCCGGTGGTACTGAACCATATGTGTAATTTGTAGGGGCGAACGAGGGCGTTCGCCCGATAAAGGCACACATTTTTGCAGGGGCGGGCGTCCCCGACCGCCCACATGCTGGCATAGTTTGTGTTTGTGGAAATCGTAGGGGCGATCGCCCTTTGTCGCCCGTGTATCGGTTATAGCAGTGACACGGGCGACAGGGTGTCGCCCCTACGGGTTCCCACATATTCGGCATTCGGGCGTTCAGTGAACGCCCCTACAAATTCACACACCACCCCAAATTTAAACACACATTAATTTTTCATGCTCTAGGAAATTTTACTGGTTTGAGATTGATTCGGAAGCCAAAAAAGCCGAGCATTGCAAGCGAGGGGATTTTGCGTAGCAAACCTTTTTTACTTTTCACTTTTCATTTTTCATTAATTAATAAAAACCGTCATCAATCATCAATTAAAAACAACCCCAACCACATTACACCCTGTATTATATGCCAAAAAATTCTCATGGTTGTGTTTTAATAGCACCAAATCCGCCTTTTTGCCCACCTCAATAGTGCCCACCTTGCCGCCCAGCCCCATCGCACACGCCCCATTTAGCGTAAGCGCCGAAATCACCTCGTTTATGCTCATGCCCATTTTAAGCACCGCAATGGCTATCATGAGCGGCACGCTATAGCTAAAACAGCTGCCCGGATTAAAATCAGTTGCAAGCGCCACCGCAGCACCGCTATCAATCAGTTTTCTTGCTGGTGCAAAGGGCTCTCCTAAACAAAACGCTGTTAGCGGCAACATGGTTGCAATAGTGTCACTGCCTGCTAAATCCAGCACTCCTTTGTCACTAACATGCAGCAAATGATCCGCACTCACCGCCCCTAAACTCACCCCAAGCTCTGCCCCTCCCAAACACACAATTTCATCTGCATGAATCTTTAAACCAAACCCCATCGCCTTTGCCGCACTCAACAGCCGCTGGCTCTCCTCTACTGAAAACACTCCTTTCTCACAAAAAATGTCCACAAACTGTGCCAAATTCTGCTTTTTTACAAGCGGCAACACCTCTTTGACGATATATTCAATATACTCTAATCCGCCGCCATCCTTGCCCTTGTATTCTTTTGGGATAGAGTGCGCCCCCATGAAAGTGGCAACTATGTTGACTCTATTTTGCTCTTGCAGCTTTTTTATCACTCTTAGTTGCTTTAGTTCAGTATCCTTATCCAGCCCATAACCACTCTTAATCTCTAGTGAGGTTATGCCTAGCTTTAATAATTCATCTATCCTATCGTTTGCCGTTTTGAATAATTCGTCTTCAGAAGCCGCCCTTGTTAGTTCTACGCTTTTGGCAATGCCGCCGCCTGCTTTCATGATTTCCATATAAGAAACGCCCGCAGCCCTTTTAATAAACTCATCGTCACGGTATCCGCCAAACACCAAATGCGTGTGGCTGTCACAAAAACCGGGCAACATTACTTTGCTGTCACAGTCAATTATTTTGTCCTTTTGCAAAGAGGCTAGCTTAGCAAAAAAGGGCGACTGCTCAAACTCATTGCTTGTGCCCACAAATTTAATGATGTTATGCTCACACACCACCACAGCATCAAGCACAACTTTTAAATCGTTCATAGCCTGTTTGCCCTTAAGCGGTTTGTTGCCCAGCGGTGTAACCAGCCTGCCTATGTTTTTATAAATCACCATGATATTGGTCTGTCTCCTGTTTAAATAATGTGGGCTGTTTAATAATGTTTAATGTTTAATAAAGCAAAGATTTCTCACTGCGCTCGAAATGACGCTTTAATTTAATTGTTCTTACTATTAGAGGATTCAATTCAAAATTATGTCATTTCGACCAACGGGAGAAATCTTTGCTTTTAAAATTAATGTCATTTCGGGGGCTTTAGCCCATTGGCACGAAGACCTCTTGGCACGCCAATCACCGAAGGCGAGAAATCTTTGCTTTATTCATAATTTAAATTTAAACCCTCATTCATTCATCATTCATCAATCACCATCACTACCACCCCACTACTCCATTATCTTATACTCCAATACCTGATCAATAGAAAAATTTTCAATCTGCAAATAATACTCTGCACAATCTACCAGCGCTTGCATAGGAATCAAACCAATTAATTCACTCCCCACTACATTTACTCCATATCGCCTTGCTTCAATTTTGATAAGCTCTACCACAGAATAAACACTTGTCTTTGTATAGTCTGTCAAATTCATTGATATTTGCGTAATCTTTCTCTCTTCAAGTGCAACCCCCATCGCCTTGCAATACCTAAGCCCGCCGCCTAAAAAACGCACCTTTTTGCCGATTGCCGTTGCAATGTCTAGATTGTCTGTATCAATGTTTACATTAAAAGCAACAAGCGGCGCACGATAAGACACACCCGTCACCCCAGCAGTTTTGTGCGGAGCATCCTTTGGCCCAAAATCAGAGTGCCATTCTGCTGCTTTCATTTTTTGTGCCATGCCCTCAAACTGCCCACGCCTAACATCGGCAAGGTTTTCTCTATGAGGGCTGGTTGCCGTTTTTTCATACAAAAACACAGGGATACCCAGCTTGCCGATTGCCTCTCCTGCCTCTTTTGCTAGTGCAATCATTTCTTCATCGGCCATGTTTTTGATGGCAATAAAAGGCACAACATCTGTTGCCCCCATGCGTGGGTGTTGCCCCTCATGCTTGGTCAAATCAATGAGCTTTGATGCTGTTTCTACTGCTTTTATCACAGCGTTTTTAACCGCCTCTGGTGCCCCTGCCACAGTAACCACCGTTCTGTTGTGATCCTTATCCGACGAATAATCCAGCAGCTTGACGCCCTCTTTTGCCCTAAAGCAATCCACAATTTTTTCTACTTTTTTTAAGTCAATCCCTTCAGAAAAGTTGGGGACACATTGCACAATTTTGTTCATTTTAATTTGTTTCCTTTTGTTTTTAATTTGATTAGATCTTAAGTATAAATCCTTTTGCCTTTGCTGTCAAGTTTTTTTGCCAATGTTTCTGTTATCTAGTCAAACCTTTTATGGTAGTAATTAATGAAAATTGAAAAATGAAAAATTGTTGCTGGCCTAATTTTAATTTTTTATTTTACGCCGTCATTCATTTTTCATTATTAATGTGCTCTCAATATTGTATATGAACCCGTAGGGGCGAACGCCCTCGTTCGCCTATGTGGGCACAGTCTACATTTTGAAAACCCCGTAGGGGCGTTCACTGAACGCCCGATATCGCCACACATTTTTATAGGGGCGGTTTATTATTGGTACAACCTTTATTTTACGAACCCGTAGGGGCGAGCGTCCCCGGCCGCCCATGGTGTGGGTTGGTTTATTTGAATGTGTACGAACCCGTAGGGGCGTTCACCGAACGCCCGAAAACGATTGAACCCAGTGTCACTGCTATAACCGATACACGGGCGAACGAGGACAACCACCCCTACAATTTCCCCAAAAATAGATTGCCAAATAAATATGCATGTTTTTAAGCAGCCAAAGATACCCCCTACAATTCCCCCCCATACCCACATCAAAAACTACAAAAACTACAAAAATACCAATATCGCAAGCAAAAACGCGTGAGCCATAAATAATTACTCACAACCTATTTTGTATTGCAATTTTTTATAAAATTTAAATTTTACTGAGAATGATTAAAAAAATTGATTGTATCTAAATAAATATACATGTTTTATGGTGATTCAGGACACTCTCCCCCACTAACTACATACAAAAATACACAAAAATTCACTTTGCATACTTTTTATTATTAAGTTTCACTAAATCATCACTCAATATACACATTTCCATCACATATCCCCTACCATTATGTTGACTTAGTGCTTTTTATGTAGTACAATGTAAGATAGATATCATAAAAGGTGGTTATACACATGAAAAAAGGTTTAGGCAAGGGCTTGGGGGCTCTGCTGGGAGAAAATGACGATTTTCTAGAAAAGTTTGAAGAGCGAGAGGCGGCTAAGACGGGCACGGTCTCTGTTCCGCTTAGCGAGCAAGAAGCCGTCACAAATGAACTGTCCATTGATGCCATTATGCGCAATGACAAACAGCCCCGCAAAACATTTGACGAGGCGGCACTTGACGAGCTTGTCAACAGCATACGGGTGCATGGAATAATCACTCCTATTATTGTTGTAAAAAAAGATGATGATAGATACATGATTATTGCTGGTGAACGCAGATGGCGTGCATCAAGGCGGGCTGGACTTAGGACAGTGCCTGCTATTGTTAGGAATTATACACCACAACAGGTTGCAGAAATCTCTTTGATAGAGAATTTGCAGCGAGAGGATTTAAACCCTATTGAGACGGCAAATGCTATTAAGCAGCTTATGGATGATCATGGGTATACACATGAGGAAGTTGCGCACAGGATTGGGAAATCTAGGTCTGCAGTAACCAATATGCTTGGGCTATTGACATTAGCACAGAAAGTGGTTGATATGGTAGCTTTAAAAAGGATTTCTCCAGCACACGCAAAAATTCTTACTTCAATAGATGATAAAGAGGCACAATGCAACTTGGCAGCAAAGGCTGCAGATGGCAAGATGTCTGTACGCAAGTTTGAGGAGCTGGTGCGTGCCTTCAAAAACCCAGACAGTGACAACAAAAACAAATTTATCTTCAGCCCAGAGTTTCAAGAGCTTATACAAAACATGCAGAGGGTTTTTGCCACAAAGGTGTCTGCGTTTGGCAACAATACAAAGGGCCGCATATACATAGATTATTATAGCCGTGATGACCTAGATAGGTTTGTAGAACTGGTAGATGTATTAAAACACAAAGATATGTAAAACAACCATATAAAGGGAGTATATAATGTTTATACTCCCTTTTATCGTATATATGTATGTTTCCCGTGAAACATTCGGTAATATTTTGTAGAATAATGACGAATTGTTTCCCGTGAAACATACATATATAGGTGTTTTTAACTGTATATTGTGTTAGGTAAATCTAAGCTAACACCATCCCAACAATACTTTAGATATGTAGTAATCAATCCGAAGAACTCACCAACTGTTATATTGTAGTTTTTATCAAACAACCTAGCACCCATAAGGTCTTCTAATCGCTTGTTGAGATAGTTGTTGTTTGCTCGTTTTAAGGCATTTCTCACGCTGGCGGCAATTAATTCTGGTGTTTGATTATGGTTTCTTGATATTATACCATACATCTCATTCATCTTTATCGTACCATAATCAATGTAGGCAAATATGATCTCTTTGATATATTTATACCCAACGACTTTTGGCGAAAAGCCAAGATAGAACAATATCTTTGATAGATACCAGCTTATTCTTTGTGTTTCCATATTCTTCTCCAATTGAAAACGGTGTTATTATAAATACATAATAACACCGATATATTTGTATGTCAAACAAAAACTGTTTGTTTTTTATGTTTTTCAACAAAATTTTATAAAAATCGCATATAAGACCTTTTGTAGCCCCTAAAGAGGTTTTAATCGTGGTTTATTACCATCTCGTGGATATTTTTTGTCACACTCAGCAATCTTTTTTATGACAACAAATTTTCTTTTTATATCCTCATCTAAATCCATCTCTATCACATCATCTAAAATGCCGCCCATAATTTTTATTGCCGATTTCGCCTCAATCAGCTCCTCATCTACATTGCTGCTTTTATATGCAATCAGCCTCCCGCCAATTTTCAAATAGGGCAAAGCATACTCTGCTAATATATTAAGCTTAGCTACCGCCTTTGCCGTCACATAATCAAATTTGCTTCCCTCCACCTTTTTTAAATCCTCAATTCTCATATTTAATGCCCGTGCATTGCCAATTTTCAACACATCAATCACTTCATTCAAAAATTTAATCTTTTTTCCAACAGTTTCTATTAATAAAAAATTTGCATCATCCCTCAATATAGCAAGCGGCAACGCAGGAAACCCAGCGCCGCTGCCAATATCTAGCACGCTTGCACCTTTTTCAATCAAATACTCACACAAAACACTATCTAAAAAATGCTTCTTAAAAACTTCATCTCTATCCACAATAGCAGTCAAATTTATCCTTTGATTCCATTCTATCAATATTTCAAAATATTTTTCAAATTTACTATTTTTTTGAAAAAAACTAGCCAAAAAACTTTTGTCATTTTGCATTTATATATGATATAATTATTAATAGCCTTTGTCAAGCACAATTTTTGGATTTGTTGTTTTTTATTTGTATTTTTATCAACATTTTAACAACATTGTTGATATAATTTGTTGTTTGTCCACATTTGTTAACAACATTGTTAATAACTTGTACATCTTTTTTATAGCTTTCACTTAAATTTCACAACGCTTTCACAGTGTATTTTTTTCAATCTTTTTCTTTGTGATATTTGTTTATGGGTGTTTAATATTTATTAGTGATAATTTTTATATAAAAACACCATATATAGTATATATTCTAATGTAAAAGTGCCATATATTGTGTTATCCACAAATGTTAGTTGTATACTACAATAATAACAATTAACTATATAAATATATTATATTAATAGTTAAGTATTATTTAAATTGTTAAACATATTTCCATAATAATTTAAGTGTTTTAATTAATTCATAAATTATTGTGGAAAAGGGGAATCTGTAGGGGCGAATGCTCTTTGTCGCCTATTCATGCCACTACTATAACCGATACACGGGCGACAGAGTGTCGCCCCTACGGGTTTATCAAAGTTATTTTTTACAAGTCTAATGCTAGGAGTAAAATAGCTACTACATTATTTTATTCACCAGATCTAATGTGAGGAGCAAAATAGCTACTACACAAATAAGTATTAAAGACTGAAAGTTTTTTGCCTACTTTTTTTTAAAAAAGTAGGGGAAGGAGAATTTTTTATGATTATTGCAAATGCAGCTAATGGGGCTATAAGTATAATTAGGCTGTCGGGAGAGGGTGTGATAGGATTGATGAATGATTGCATAAAAGTGGGCGGCAAAAGCTTTTTTAAAGGCGGCTTTGAAAAAGGCAAGCTTTATTATGCAGAGTTTGATGGTGGGGAGATTAAGGACAAGGTGATGGCAGTGTATTTTGAAAAGCCAAAAAGCTATACAGGTGAAGACATGATAGAAATTCATGCACACGGTGGGGTGGGGATAACAAATTTGATAATTAAGTATTTTTTAGAAAAAGGGGTTAGGCTTGCTGAAAACGGAGAGTTTAGTAAGCGTGCCTTTTTGAATGGAAAACTGGATTTATCCAAAGCGGAGGGTGTGCTGGCGCTTATTAATTCTGATACAAAAGAGCAAGCAAAAAATGCTTTTAAGCTGCATGATGGAGAGCTGAAAAACAGAGTGGACAAGGTGATGGGGGAGTTTAAACAAATGTTGGGACATTTGAGTGCGGCGATTGATTATCCAGAAGAGGGGATAGAGGAAGAAAGTATAGCTAAGATTGAGGATAGGATAAAGGGAGTGCATGATGAGCTGGCTAAATTGAGGGATAGTTATAAGGAGGGGAGCTTGATTAAAAATGGTGTGGATGTGGTGCTTACTGGTCAGGTGAATGTGGGAAAATCTCAATTGATGAATGCGCTTGTAGGAAGCGATAGTGCAATAGTGACAGACATTGCGGGCACAACAAGGGATATAATCAAGGATAGTTATGAATATAAAGGGCATAGGTTTAATGTTTTTGACACGGCCGGAATAAGAGAGAGCGATGATAAAATAGAGCAAATGGGCATAGATAAGGCAAAAAAATTGATAGATAAGGCAGATATTGTACTAAAAATAATAGAAATAGGACAAAAAGATGATGCTTTAAAAGATAATGAAATTCTAATAGAAAACAAGCTGGATACAAAAAAACAAAGCAAAAATCAGCAAGCAATTCAAATATCTGCTTTAAAAAACATAAATATAGACGGGTTAAAAGAAAAAATTTATCAAAAAAGCATAAAAATTTCAAAAAATGAAATAATTTTAACTGAAAAAAGGCATTATGATTGTGTTTTGAGAGGGTGCATTGCTATAGAAAGCGTGCTTGAGAGCATAAAAAGCATCAATATTGACTTGATTTATTCGGATTTGATGGTGGCTTATCAGAGTATAGGGGAGATAACGGGAGTAATTGCAACGGATGAGATTATTAATGAGGTGTTTTCTAAATTTTGTGTAGGTAAGTAATTACTTTTTTGTAAAAAAGTAATCAAAAAACTTTGAAGTATTGAAGTTGTATACTGTGTGATCTTTAAATATATATGAATCCGTAGGGGCGTTCACTGAACGCCCGTGTCACTAATATAACCGATATATGGGCGACAGGGTGTCGCCCCTACGGGGTTCTCAAAATAAAGGTTATACCAATAATAAACCACCCCTACAAAAATGTGTGGTCATATCGGGCGAACGAGGGCGTTCGCCCCTACAGGTTTCCATATATTAGGTATTTAGGCGTTCGGGGATAAGCCCCTACGGGGTTTTCAAAGATAGTCTATATCAATATCAAAAGTACATTATTCTAAGTTTAGTTATAATAAGGAGTTTTAACATTATATGATAATAGATAAAAATAAAAAGGCTTTTTTTGATTATGAAATTGAAGAAAAATATGAGGCTGGTGTTGTGCTAAAAGGCTGGGAGGTAAAATCCATAAAAGGCGGTGATATGTCCTTAAAAGAGAGCTTTTGTTTTGTGCAAAACGGAGAGGTTTTTTTAAAGAATGCTCATATTGCTCCATACAAAATGGGCGTTGCTTTTGAAAAACAAGATCCTAGGCAGGATAGAAAATTATTATTAAATAAAAGAGAGATTAATAAATTAATAGGCAAGACAAAAGAAAAAGGCTTGACTTTAGTTCCACTTATGGTATACTTAAAGAAGGGGCGTATCAAAATTGAAATAGCCCTAGCAAAAGGAAAAAAGCTGTTTGACAAAAAACAGACTCTAAAAGAAAAGGATATTAAAAGAGATACAGAAAGAGAAATAAGGGAATATATAAAATAGATCAGCTTTTGGTAGAAATTTTTAAAAGGAAGAGATCCTTACAGGATGACAAATGCGGAAGAGATAATTATAGTATTACAAATTTTGAATTGGCAAATATACACATACACTGTTTCGCTTAAATCTAAATTATGTCATCTTGTAAAGATCTCTTCCCATTACTATAAAGGGTTTGACTAGATAACAACAGGAGTATAAATGAAAAAAATTACATCAATAGATTTAAGAAAAATGTGGATAGATTTTTATTTATCCAATGGGCACAAAGAAATTGGGTCTAGCTCTATCATACCTGAAAATGATCCAACCGTGCTGTTTACCACTGCTGGCATGCACCCACTTGTCCCATACCTCATGGGTCAAAAACATCCCATGGGCACTCGCCTTGTCAACTCACAAAAATGCATAAGGACAGGCGATATTGACGAGGTAGGAGATGACAGCCACTGTACCTTTTTTGAAATGCTGGGCAACTGGAGCCTAGGCGATTATTTTAAAAAAGAGCAAATCGCTTTTAGCTTTGAGTTTTTGACAAGTCAAAAATATTTGGGGATTCCTTTAAAAAATCTTGCTTTTAGTGTGTTTAAGGGGGATAAGGATGCACCAAAGGATGAAGAAAGTGCCCAGCTTTGGATAGAACAAGGAGTGCCTAAAGAAAGAATCTTTTATCTAGAAAAAGCACACAATTGGTGGGGGCCAGCGGGCACAACAGGGCCGTGCGGGCCAGACACTGAAATGTTTTTTGTTAAAGATATCAAAGATTGCAGTAGTAGTTGCAGCCCAGCGTGTGATTGTGGAAAGTATTTAGAGATTTGGAACGATGTTTTTATGCAATACAACAAAAATGCAGAGGGCAAGTTTGAGCCATTGTCTCAAAAAAATGTAGACACAGGCATGGGACTAGAACGCACGCTATGTGTATTGCAAGGTGTATCATCAGTTTATGAAACAGATATATTTGTTCCCATCATTAAAAAAATATATTCAATGCAAAATATACAATGTCAAACACACAATAAATCAGAGGATACAAATAAAAATGACAATGAAAAATTAGATATCAATAATTGTGCATTGTGCAATGTGCCTTGTGCATTGAAAAAAGCAGTCAGAATAATTGCTGATCATATTAGGACAAGCGTTCATATGATTGGTGATGTCAGGGGAATCACTCCCTCAAACACCGATCAAGGATATGTACTTAGAAGACTCTTGCGTCGTGCTATAAGATATTCAAACCAGCTTAATATGCCCAAAAACTCCATCATAAAAATAGCAAAAACAGTCATAGACATCTATAAAGATATCTATAAAGAAATAGGGCAAAACAGCGACAAAATTATCAGTGAAATAATGCTAGAAGAAGACAGGTTTGAAAAAACCATCAAGGGCGGACTAAAAGAGTTTGAAAAACTAAAGCATTATTTAGTGGGTGATACCATAAGCGGAAAGGCAGCTTTTAAACTGTATGACACTTATGGGTTTCCTTTAGAAATGACTATAGAGCTAGCTTTAGAACATAATTTAAAAGTAGACACAGACAGCTTTAATAAATGCTTTATAGAGCATCAGCAAAAGTCTAGCATGGGGGCAGAGCAAAAGTTTAAGGGCGGTCTTGCCGACAACACAGTTGCCACCACCAGATTGCACACGGCAACGCATCTGCTTCACAGTGCATTAAAAAAAATATTGGGTGACGATGCAAATCAAAAGGGAAGCAACATAACAGAAGAGCGGCTTAGGTTTGACTTTTCATTCTCTAGGGCGATGACCAATGAGGAGATTAAGGCAGCAGAGGATATGGTGAATAAGGCGATTAGAAGCGGTGCAGTGGTAGAATGTATGGAGGTAGAGCTTGGTGAGGCAAAAAAAATGGGGGCGATAGGGTTGTTTGGGGATAAATATGGCGAAAAAGTGAAGGTTTATAAGGTGGGGGATTGGTCTATTGAGATGTGCGGCGGCCCGCATGTAGGCAATGTGTCAGAGCTTGGCACCTTTAAAATAATAAAGGAGCAAAGCAGCAGCAGTGGTGTAAGAAGGATAAAGGGAGTGCTGGTTTCTGATGGTTAATGGTTAGTGATGAATGACGAAGTATGAATGAAGGCTGATTTAAATTATGAATAAAGCAAAGATTTCTCACTGCGTTCGAAATGACATAATTTTGAATTGGGAATCCTCTAGTAGTGAGAACAATTAAACTAAAGCGTCATTTCGAGCGACAGCGAGAAATCTTTGCTTTATTTAATTGGAATGGGTAAGATGTAAAAAATATGGGAATTTTGTATGGGCGAACTGTGTGCTCCCGTGTTGCTATGTTTGTGTAACCTTGTAATATATATGATGTTTGTCTGTATGTGGACTTGTAGGGGCGTTCACTGAACGCCTATGAACGCCTATAAAGGCACACATTTTCCGTAGGGGCGATCGCCCTTTGTCGCCCGTGCTATTATTATAAGCGATACACGGGCGACAGAGTGTCGCCCCTAGGGGTTCATATACAATTCAACACCACCGATATTACAGGGGCGGTCGGGACGCCCGCCCCTACAAATTACACAAACAACTCAGCAGCACGGGCGACCACAGGTCGCCCCTACGGGTTTCTCATACACAGACTATGCCCACATGTGGGCGGTCGGGGACTTTTTGCCCCTACAATTTCCCAAAATAAAGGGCTATACCAATAATAAACCGCCCCTATAAAAAATGTGTGGTTATATCGGGCGTTCGGTGAATGCCCCTACGGGTTTCCAAAATGTAGACTGTGCTCACATATAGGCGAACGAGGGCGTTCGCCCCTACGGGTTCGCCATATATCGGGCGTTTAGTGAATGCCCCTACAATTTCCCAAAATAGATTATATTTAAAATAAATGTGTGTATAGTGCAGAGGGCGTGATATTTAAAAAAAACTACTTAATAAACAACGAGGCAAATATGAAATTATTAAAAGAGAAAATTGAAAAAATGAAAAACAAAGAAGTTATGGCAGATGAAGAAGCAAAAGCTTCTTATGAAAAGCTTGTCGCTTATTATAGCGGCATTGAAATCATGGCTCTTAGAGAAATAGGCAAGGCAGTGGGTTTAAAAGCTGCCACCTCTTGCTCTAAAAAAGAGCTTGTAGAACAAGTAGCTCTTATGCAAGCATCCAACCTGGTGCGCATAACGCTGACCGATGGCAAGCGAGAGGAAATAACCGATCAAGAGGCATTGTTGCTTGTTGACGATTATAAAAATCGCACTTATGTTTTAAACCCTGTGACAGTAGAGGGAATCATTGAGATTTTCAATTCCGAGGCATGGATTAGACCCAATCTTGTTAAAAATGACAAGCTGGATGTTTTTGTTTCTATGCGAATTGTCAATGATTATGATTTAAGGGATGGAGATTTTGTCAGGGGACTGGCAAGGGGTTTGCCTATTGCAAACAGGCTGGGGATGTATAAAATAGAAAGGATTAATGATGAGGAAGCTGATGAATTTTTAAGAGAGGAGGCAGAAAACAGGGTAGACAAGAAAAATGTGCTGATTTGCAGCCACAAAGACGATGAGATTTTTATGGGGGAGAGCAAGCTAATAGTCAATCAGTGCGACCAAAAAGAGCTGATAAGCACTTTAAGAATTTGCGGGATGTCACTTGTTGGTTTGATGCTGGACAGCAAAGAGGGGCAGCATGAAAACCACAATATTTTTAATATAAACACTGTTAATACGCTAAAAATTGACAAGAGTATTGATTTAGTTTTGTCAAGGGCAAAAAGATTGTTGGAATTAAAAAAAGAATGTGTTATAATAGTGGACAATGCAGACAGCTTGGACAAGGCTAGCATTGCAAAATTGATAGATGCGTGCGGGATTTTTGCAAGGGGTAGCATATCATGCATATTTGTTGTGGATGTATTGGGCATGTCGGATAAAATCAACTGGATAGCAAGAGCGGTTGATTCGGTGATGCATATGCCAAATGCACATTAACAATGCACAATGCACAGTTCACAAGGCACTTATTCAATGCACAATGCACAGTTCACAATGCACAATTAAGGATGGGTGCGATAGGATAGGGAGTGTAATTACATTAATACGATACTAATCTAATTGTAGTTTTTATATTTTGTAATTTACAATTACTACTCTATTGCAACCCTACATTAATTGTGAATTGTGCATTATGAATTGTGCATTGTTTAAGTGCATTGTGAATTGACAAATAGTGCGGTGGCAACAACTACAAAATAAAAAATAAATTAAAATAAAAATTCAATAATTGTGCACTGTGCATTGTGAATTGTGAATTGACAAAGCATTGTGCGTTGGAGACAGCATGGGATTAATATCATATTTAGCCAGCATTGAAAACAAAAAGGCTATTAAAAAACTAGAAAAAATTGCGGACACTATTGACGCTTTAGAGCCTAAGTATCAAGCTATGGGCGATGAAGAGCTAAAGCAGCAGACGGATGTTTTAAAAGGCCGCTTAAAAAACAATTATGAGACGCTAGACGACATTTTGCCAGATGCTTTTGCCCTTGTCAGAGAGGCAGGGAAAAGAGTGCTGTCAATGCGTCACTTTAGGGTGCAATTGATGGGCGGCATCATACTGCACCAAGGCAGAATAGCCCAAATGGGAACAGGTGAAGGAAAAACGCTAGTTTCAACCTTGCCTGCTTTTTTAAATGCATTGACAGAAAACGGTGTGCATGTTGTCACAGTCAATGATTATCTAGCCAAAAGGGATGCCGAGTGGATGGGAAAAATCCACCGCTTTTTAGGACTGACGGTGGGTGTTGTCACGCCAGATATGGGGCATGAAGACAAGGTTGCTGCATACAATTGTGATATTACCTATGCTACAAACTCTGAATTAGGCTTTGATTATCTAAGAGACAACATGGTCATTTATAAAGAGCAAAAAGCACAAAGAGAGCTGTCTTTTGCTGTAATAGATGAGGTGGACTCTATCTTGATAGATGAGGCAAGGACTCCGCTTATTATCTCTGGAAAGGGCAAAAAATCATCAGAGATGTACACCACTGCACATCGCTTTGCAAAAACATTAAAGCCGTCAACAAATGTAGATGACGAGGGAAAACTATTAGAGGGCGAGGAAGAATACAACGGCGATTTTGACCTAGACTTAAAAAAGAAAGCGGTTACTCTAACAGAAAAAGGGATAGAAAAGGCAGAATATCATTTTGGTATAGATGATTTGTCTGATTATGAGCATAATGAACTAAACCACTATATCAACAATGCATTAAAAGCCAATTATGTTTTTAAAAGAGAGGATCAATATGTTGTGCAAGACGGCGAGATATTGATTGTTGATGAGTTTACTGGCCGATTGATGGTAGGCAGAAGATATAGCGATGGTTTGCACCAAGCGATTGAGGCAAAAGAGGGTGTAAGGATTCAAAATGAAAACAGAACCATTGCCACTATCACCTTTCAAAATTATTTTAGGCTATATAAAAAACTGGGCGGCATGACAGGGACAGCTAAAACAGAAGAAGAAGAGTTTAAAGGTATCTATGGGCTGGATGTAGTCATTATTCCGCCCAATGTTCCTTCACGCAGAATTGACGAAAATGACAAAGTTTATAAGACAAAAGCAGGCAAATGGAGGGCAGTAATAGAAGAAATAAAAGAGTGCAACGAGAGAGGACAGCCTGTGCTGGTGGGTACTACTACTGTTGAGGTGTCAGAAGAGGTTGCCACCATGCTTAAAAAAAGCGGCTTTTCTATGCACAATGTCAATGTCCTGAACGCAAAAAACCATGAAAGAGAGGCAGAGTTTGTCACACAAGCAGGCAAAAAGGGTATGGTAACCATTGCTACAAACATGGCAGGTAGGGGAACGGACATATTGCTAGGCGGAAACGCTGAGTATATGGCAAAGAAGAGAATGAGAGATTTGGGCATGAGTGATGAGGCTATTTATAATTCTACTGCGTTTTTTCAAACAGATGATGCAGACATTTTGCAAGCAAGGGCGGATTTTAAAAAGTTTTATGATGAATACAAATTACAAACCGACAAAGAAAAAGAAGAAGTAATGGCTTGCGGTGGCTTAAGGATTATTGGTACAGAGCGGCATGAGTCTAGAAGAATTGATGATCAGCTAAGGGGGCGTGCGGGAAGACAAGGCGACATGGGAAGCTCGTTGTTTTTTCTAAGTATGGAAGACGATGTGCTGCGTTTGTTTGGCGGCCCTGCTATGCAGCGAATTGCCAACATATTTAAGATTGATGAGGACACTCCGTTTGAGATGGGTATGCTAACAAGACGCATAAGGTCGGCACAAAAATCGCTTGAAGCAAGAAATTATTCTATAAGAAAGCATGTATTGGAGTATGATGATGTAAACAATGTGCAAAGGACTATTATTTATAAAGAGAGAAACAGGGTATTAAACGGCGAAAGCGTGCATGATCAGGTTGTCAGAATAATGAATGATAAGTGTGAGAGCATAATAAAAGCGTATACAAATCCTAAAGTGGATTATGAAGAGTGGGATTGTGAGGGACTAAACCAAGAGATTCAAAAGATTTTGATGCCTTATGAAGAAGAATGGTTTACTAAAGAGAAATTTGTTGCAATGCACATAGATGAATTGATTGAGGATTTGCAAAATGAGATAAAAAAGGTTTATACAGAAAAAGTGCGTGAGGCGGCAAGTCGTGGGATAGATTTTGAAGAGCCAGAAAGGGTGATTATGCTTAAAGTAATAGACAACAAGTGGATGGATCATATTGACAGTATGGAGGTTTTGAAGCGGGAGATTCATTTAAAAGGGTATGGAAACTATAATCCTGTTACGGCATTTAAGCAAGAGGGCTTTGAGATGTTTGACAATATGATTGCAAGGATTCATGAGGATTTGGTGAGCTTGCTATTGAGGGTGAATGTAGAGCAAGTGCCTGTTAAAAGGCAAGCACAGGCAGAGGCGACAGGGGCAAGGCTGGCGGATAATAAGGATAGGCTAAAGGATGCAAAAGCGGCGGCAAAGGCGGCACAGCAGCAAGTGAGGCAAGAGCCAAAGGTGGGGCGAAACGACCCGTGTCCGTGCGGCAGTGGCAAAAAGTATAAGCAGTGTTGTGAGGAGTAGGGGAGTGAGGGTTGATGGTTAATGATGAATGATGGTTGAATTTAGATTTATGGATAAGGCAAAGATTTCTCGCTACGCTCGAAATGACGCTTTAGTTTAATTGTTCTCACTACTAGAATGAACCCATTCTAAATTAATGTCATTTCGACCGAAGGGAGAAATCTTTGCTTTATTTAAAACTACATTAAAACAACCCCAACTACAAAACATATTAAAAAAAACAGAGCAGCCTCTTAAAATTTAAGAAACTGCTCTGTTTTTTAATGCCCTTTATTAATTAAATAATAGTAAAGATACCGCCGATTGCAGCACCAACTAGGGCAACGATTACGATAATCCAATAGATAATCCACCAAGCACTGCGCCTGTTTGCTTTAGCAAATGGAAAGGCTGCTATTGCGATTACACCAACAATTGCAATATTTAGCAACAAATTGGTTACGCCGACTATAGGACCTGTTAAAGCTACGGCTGAAAGTATCCAAACAATTGCTGCAACGATAAGCACAACAAATGCTAATACAGCTAAAAATTGTCCTCTAGAAACCCCGTTGTTATTTCTGTTTCTTCTTGCCATTATGTTTTTTTCCTCCTTATTTTATTTTTGGTATTTAATGGTTGTGCTGGTTTTTTAGTCCATACAACTCATACAATCAAATTAAAGTGTTGTTTTAAATCTTGAAAATTGGGGATTTGTAATGCTGGTAGGGGGTATTTTAATAATGAAAAATGAAAAATGAAAAATGAAAAATTAATGTGTGTTTAAATTTGGGATGGTATTAGGTTGCGTATGAACTTGTAGGGGTGTTCACCGAACGCCCGACTAACTTATTTTGTTTGGGTTGGTATGAACTTGTAGGGGCGAACGCCCTCGTTCGCCTTGTGCTGCTATGTTTGTGTAATTTTGCAATATATTTGATGTTTGTCTGTGTGTGGGCTTGTAGGGGCGACACTCTGTCGCCCGTGATGCTGCTATAACCGACACATGGGCGAACGAGGGCGTTCGCCCCTACAAATAATGTGTATCTATATCGGGCGTTCGGTGAACGCCCCTACGAATTTTCCATGCAATCCAGCATTGCCGATATTACAAATTACAATCCGGCATCACGGGCGACCACAGGTCGCCCCTACGATTTCCCAAACACAGATGGTGCCAACCTGCGGGCGTTCGGTGAACGCCCCTACGATTTCCCAAACACATATTATTCCAACATGTGGGAGAGTCCCCCACCGCCCCTACTCAATTTTCATTAATTGTGCATTATGCATTATGTATTGTGCATTGCCTAGTCATACAGCTTTGACACGGGTTTTTCTAGATAAATGCTGTCAATCGCCTCTGCAAACAAGCTTGCAGACGATATGATGCTCAGCTTTGAAAACTGCTTTTCTTTAGGGATTTGTATAGTGTCTAAACAAAACAATTTTTCTATGCAAGACTTTTCTAGTCGCTCTATCGCAGGCCCTGACAGCACCGCATGAGAGCAAGCCGCATACACACTCTTTGCACCCTTAGCCCTAAGTGCCTCTGCCCCGTTTGCAATAGTCCCTGCCGTATCTATCATGTCATCTAGCAACAAGCAATCCTTGCCCGCAATGTCTCCGATGATGTTCATTACTTCCATCTCATTAGGCTTAGGTCGCCGCTTGTCCACTATTGCTAGCGGTGCATTAAACCTTGTAGCCATCGCTCTTGCCCTTGCAACCGACCCAATATCAGGTGATACAATCACATAGTTGTTGTCTTTGATAAACTGCTCTTTAGAAATAGCCTTTTTTAGCACAGGAATGCCATATAAATGGTCAACAGGAAAATTAAAAAAGCCTTGAATTTGTGCCGAGTGCAAGTCCATAGTAAGCACCCTGTCTGCTCCTGCTGTTTCTATCAGGTCAGCGACTAGTTTTGCAGTAATGGGATCTCTTGCTTGTGCTTTTCTGTCTTGTCTAGCATATCCAAAATAAGGAATAACTGCATTTATTCTGCCCGCAGACGCCCTTTTTAATGCATCAATGATGACAAGGAGTTCCATTAAATTTTCATTTACGGGAAAAGAAGTAGATTGCACGACAAAAACATCAGCACCTCTGACGGATTCATTTATTTGTACTGATATTTCCCCATCAGAAAATTGACCAGTAGAAATCATGCCCAATTCTACATCCAGTTTTTTTGCAATAGCCTCTGCCAGCTTTTTGCTAGCCGAGCCAGAAAAAATCTTTAGTTTGTTTGATGCGCTTGTTATCATTAAAAAAACTCCTTTGGAGTCTTTAATGAAAAATGAAAAATGAAAAATGAAAAATTATTGATTGGTTTAAGTTTAACTAGCAAGCATAATTTTGTTTTTTATTTCATAAGAGCAATTGATAATTAAATGAGACCATCCTTAATTTTTCATTTTTCATTTTTCATTTTTCATTAAAAACATTACTTCCTTTTATAATCCATCTTATTAATCTGCCTGGCTCTTCCAATCCCCAAAGCCCTGTTGGGCACATTTTGATTAATCACACTGCCTGCCGCTATCAATGCCCCGTCACCTATCTTAATAGGCGCAACCAAACTAGAATTGCTGCCAATAAAAACATCCTTTCCCACAGTGCTTTTATGCTTTTGCTTGCCGTCATAGTTGCAAAAAATTGTTCCTGCACCTATGTTTGTGCGTGCCCCAATCACAGCATCCCCTATATAGGATAAATGCGACACCTTGACACCGTCTTCTAGGCTGGAATTTTTAATCTCTACAAAGTTTCCTATCTTGCAGCCAGCCCCCACCTTTGTGCCTGGTCGTATGTTTGCATAAGGGCCCACGCTGGTGTTTTTTCCGATTAAACTGCGTTCTATATAGCTGTTTTTAATCACAGCCCCCTCTTCAATTATGCAGCTGTCCAAATTGCAGCCACTCTCTAATATCGCCCCTGCCTTAATCAAGGACTTGCCCTTTATGCTTGTATTAGGGCCGATTTTTGCGCCTTGCTCTATGACTACATCACAGCCTATATAGCTTGTCATAGGATCATCAAACTGCACACCTTGTGCCATGTGATAAGATATAATGCGATTTTTAAGCACCTCTGTCACCATTGCCACTTGTTTGAATGAAAACGCTGTCAAAAAATCCTCTTCATCAAAAAAGCGGTGCTGTCCGCCGTGGATGCTTTCTATGCTTAATAAATAATCTGTCCTAAAAACATAGCCCCTTGTCAGCTTGATAAAATCCTCTGATGAGTTGTCTAGTTCATATACGGCATCTAGGACAGTTTTTCTTGAGATAAGCGGGGTGTCTGAAAACAGGACTAGAGTATATTGAGATGGGATGATATAAGGTTTTAATAATCTAGGGAGTGGGGCGTTTGGGTCATAGTCAACGGCAGCATAAAAAGAGTCGCCTAAAGAGAGCCTAACCCAATCTAGCATGGATTTGCCCAAAACCTGAATTTGTGAGGTATCGCCCATGTTTGGATAGGCTACCTTTAATATTATGCCACAAATATCATAGTGCATAGTATTATTATATGCTATTAAATACATAAAGTCAAACGAATATCCCGTATCTTTTTTAAAAAAAGAAAAAGCAAAAATTTGCTATCTAATAAAAAAACGCTTTACAAAAAGAGGATTGGTTGGTATAATTGGGTGATGGTTAATGATGAATGATGAATGATGAATGATGATTGATGATTGATGATTGAATGACGGCTGGATTTAAATTATTAATAAAGCAAAGATTTCTCACTGCGTTCGAAATGACAAAATTGGTTTAATTGTTCTCACTACTAGAATGAACCCATTCTAAATTAATGTCATTTCGACCGTAGGGAGAAATCTTTGCTTTATTAATTAAAAAAACTAAAAGCAACAAGGAGAAAAAATAATGAAAAAAGTTAGGATAACATTAACAGATGATAGGCAAATGGTGCTAGATATTGATACAGAAAAAGCACCTATTAGTGCAGGCAATTTTATCAGCCTTTGCCAAAGCGGCTATTATGAGGGCTTGATTTTTCATAGAGTCATTGACAAGTTCATGATTCAGGGCGGCGGCTTTTCTTTAGAGGGCAATGAATTAAAGCAAAAGGGCGGAGTGGACACTATCAAGGGTGAGTTTAGTGCAAACGGCATTGACAATGACATCAAGCATGAGCCGGGTGTGATTTCTATGGCTAGGACAAACATAAAAGACAGTGCTACAAGCCAGTTTTTTATTTGTGTGGCAAACTGCAGCTTTTTAGACGGGCAGTATGCGGCGTTTGGAAGAGTGGCGGACGAGGCTAGTTTGAAGGTGGCAATAGATATAAGCAAGGTGCCGACAGGGCATTGGATGAGCCATGATGATGTGCCAAAAACGCCCGTTGTTATTAAAAAGTGTGAAGTTATTTGATAGATACTACTATTTGCAGAGCAATTATAAATATTTGCAGAGCAATTATAAATTTGTCATCCTGTAAGGATCTCATCTTAATTAAAGTATTAAATTAAATAAGAAGAGATCCTTACAGGATGACATTAATTTAGGTTTTTATAGTTTTCGCAATAATATAGTCAACCATTGATACTTCGTCTTTCAGTCATTAACAATTATCAAACATATAGGTGTCTTTTAAAAAGCCATATTGCCAACTTTTTTGTTTTATTGCTAAAAAACGCTTGCACTGGGTCAAAAAATATGTTATAATGACAAGCCTATCAAATTTTTTGGAGTAATATTTTCGTGAATTTTAATACACTTATTTCTTCTGGCTGGTTTCCTCAATGGGGCAGACCTGCTTGGATTACAAACTCGTTTCCTGTTATCAGAATCATTTTAATGATATTGATGCTGATTTCTGCGTTGCTTTTGGTGGTTTGCATTTTGTTTCAACAAACAAAGTCAAGCGGGCTAGGTGCAATCAGTGGCGGCAGCACAGACACCTATTATTATAAAAACAAGGGCAAATCGCTTGAGGGTATTTTAAAAAAAGCGACAATCATTTTGGCTATTTGTGCGCTTGCTTTCACTGTATTGTTTTTGATAAGCGTGCAAATTTACTCTCCAAACCTAGACAGACCACCGGCAGAGGCGGCAGAAAGTGCGCTGGGGCTGTTGTCAGGCTATTTTAGATAAACGCATTATTTTAAGCGGCTGTGTGCATAGCCGCTTTTTTTGTGTGATAAAGACAAACAATGAAAAAAAGAAAACCTGCAAAACAAAATAAAAAAGAAACCACACTGCCCTTTCAAAAGCCAAAGGGCAGAGTTTTTCATTCTTATGACAACTTAAAAACAGGTCTAGAGTCCGTCATACAATTTTATTCACTGTTTGATAAGTTTCCTAAAGCGGTAAAAAACGAGGCAAAAAAGGTTGCAGTTATTAGCAAGGATGATCTAAAAAACCGACTGGATTTAAGGCAAGAACTAATTTTTACTATTGATGGCGATGACTCAAAAGACTTTGATGATGCCGTATCCATCCAAAAAACAGACAACGGATACAAATTAGGCGTGCATATTGCCGATGTGGCACATTATGTCAAGCAAGGCTCGCCCATAGACAAAGAGGCACTAAAACGAGGCACAAGCGTATATTTTCCCAACGCCGTGCTGCCCATGCTTCCAGAAGAATTGTCCAACAACATCTGCTCTTTAAAAGAAGACGAGGACAGGCTCACCGTGTCAATAATCATGGACATAGACAAATCGGGAAAGGTGACAAATTATTCTATCCATGAGTCTATAATAAAATCCTTTGCAAGACTGACTTATAAAAAAACTGCCGCAATAATTGACGGCGACAAAGAGATGATAAAGCTTTATTCTCCTTTTGTAGAGCCATTAAATTTAATGCAAGAGCTAGCCAATATTCTTGCAGGCAAAAGAGAAAAAAGAGGGTCTATTAATTTTGATACGCATGAGAGTGCGTTTTTGATTGAGGATGATGAGGTGCTGGACTTAAAAAAAGCGGACAGGTTGCCTACCCACAAGCTTATAGAAGAGTTTATGGTGCTAGCAAATGAAACCATTGCCCAACATTTTGCCAAACTAAAAGCACCGTTTGTTTTTAGGGGGCATGCAGCATCCTCTCAAGAAAAGTTTGAAAGGCTAGAAACATTTTTGCACTCACTAGGCATAAACCACGGACTAGATTTAGAAAATCTGACATCAATGGATATACAAAATTTATTAAAAAAAACTCCGCCGCATTTGATAGCAGTAGTAAACAAGGTTGTGCTAAGAGCAATGTCAAAAGCCACCTATGAGACAAAAAACAAGGGGCACTTTGGGCTTGCAAGCGAGTTTTATTGTCATTTTACTTCTCCGATAAGGCGATATGCGGATTTAATGATTCATAGGATAATTAAACAATGCATAATGCACAATGCACAATGCACAATTAAAGATGGGACTAAATTATCTAATTTTAAACCCATTGTCGCACATGCTGCCAAAGAGGCTACCAATCGTGAGATTTTAGCTGAGGCGGCAGAGAGAAAATACAATGATTTTCTAAAAGCAAAATACATGCATGAGAGGGTGGGAGACAGCTTTAAAGGGATAATTTCTTCCATCACCAGCTTTGGTTTTTTTGTAGAGCTTGACAACACAGCAGAGGGGCTTGTCAAAATAGACAGCCTTGACGGGCATTATGAATATATAGAAGACAGCATGATATTAAAAGGCAAACAAATATTTAGGCTAGGGCAAGAGATAGAGGTTGTAGTGACAGGTGCAAGAGGAGACAGGGTGGACTTTTCAATTCATAATGCACAATGAATAAGGCACAATTGAAGATGGATATGATAGAAAATTGAAGGACAATTCTGAAAAAAATTCAATAATTGTGCATTGTGCATTATGCATTGTGCATTGGAGAACACATGAAACTAGGTGTTGTAGGGTTGCCCAATGTGGGCAAAAGTACTTTATTTAATGCGATAACAAGTGCGGGGGCAGAGTGTGCAAACTATCCGTTTTGCACCATTGAGCCCAATGTGGGGATTACTACTGTTCCTGACAGCCGCCTTGACACATTGTCAAAGATGTATAACACAAAAAAGACAGTGTATGCTGTCTTAGAGTTTGTTGATATTGCTGGGCTTGTCAAAGGGGCATCAAGCGGTGAGGGTTTGGGCAACAAGTTTTTAGGGCATATAAGAGAGGTGAACGCAATTGTTCATGTAGTGCGTTGTTTTGACGATAGCAATATTACGCATGTGTCTGACAGCGTTGACCCTATTAGAGACATTGAGATTATTAATCTAGAGCTTGCCATTGCCGACTATGAAACGGTAAAAAAACGCAGGGAAAAGGCAGAAAAGCTGGTCAAAACGGGTGATAAAAACTATGCAGACGAGGCGGATTTGTGCAAGAAAATTGAGGCGGCACTAGAGCAGGGCAAGGCAGCAAGGAGCTTAAGCTATACAAAAAATGAGCAAGCACTGCTAGACAGCTTTTATTTGCTCACGGCAAAGCCTGTTATTTATTGCGCTAATATATCTGAAAGCGATATAGGGCAAGAGGATAATGCACATGTAAAAAGAGTAAAAGAACTAGCCAAGAGTGAAGGGGCTGGAGTGGTGGTTCTGTGCGCTAAGGTAGAGTCAGAAATAGCTGTGATAGAGGACAAAGAGGAAAAAGAGTTTTTTATGCAAGAGCTGGGTTTAAAAAGCAGCGGTTTAGATGAAATGATTAGGGCTGGGTATAAGCTGCTGGGCTTGATTAGCTATTTGACGGCGGGGGAAAAAGAGTGCAGAGCGTGGACTATTGAAAGGGGCACAAAAGCACCAGGGGCTGCGGGCAAGATTCATACGGATTTTGAAAAGGGATTTATTAGGGCAGAGATTGTAGGGTTTGATGATTTGGTTGCTTTGGGTGGGTTTAATCAGGCGAAAGAGAAGGGGAAGGTGCGAAGTGAAGGAAAAGAATATGTAGTGCAAGATGGCGATGTGGTGCTTTTTAGGTTTAATGTATAATTGATGACTGACTAAAAGACGAAGTATGATTGACTATTTACTGCAAGAAAACCAAGAATCTAAATTTGTCATCCTGATAAAAAAACCTAAACTAATGTCATCCTGTAAGGATCTCATCTTAATCAAAGTACGAAATTATTATATTGTGAGATCCTTACAGGATGACATTAATTAATTTTTAATTGTTCCACAAATAGTTAGTGTCTATTGGTTATTGATTAATACTTCGTCTTTCAGTCAATTATCAATATTATTATGCCCTAACAAAAGTCAAACAGGTTGCTGATGATTCGGCGTCTGACATTACGGTGATGCCATTTGCTATGCAGCGGTCGTTTTTTTGAAACAAACAAGGTGCTGTGCAAGCAACAGAGGTGTCCACCGAATAATTTGCCGACACAAAGTCCGACCCTGCCTCAAATTGTGACGCTTGCTTTTGTGTATCAGGTGAAAAAGACAAACACTCTGAGTTTGCTCCCACCCTAATAGTTTTTGCGCAACAGCAATAACCTTTGTTGTATGCACAAATTTTTAATCCGCATTTTAAATCTTTCATAATTTTTTACCTCTTTGGTTGTTAGAACCTATATTGATGGATTTGACAAAAGGCTAAAAAGCGTCTTTTTTATCCAAAACCACCTAAATTCCTAGATAATACGACCAGTATTATCGTCGTCATTTAGTCGGTTTTGGTCAAAAAATCCATCATTTTATCTCTTTTGCAAACCACCAATACAGGTTCGGAGTTTTAAACAGAAAAAAGCTATTCCGTATATTAAATAGGATTAGCTTTTTTGCTTGTTTTAATGCATGAAGTTTTAAATAAAAATGAAGAATTAATGCATGTTTTTAGCTTAATGGTTAGATTAGGTAGTGTTGGGGTTGTGTGTGTAGTTTTGTAGGGGCAAAGAGTCCCCGACCGCCCAAAAACATGCATATGTGTTTGGAACAACCTGTTTTTGGGAATTTGTAGGGGCGTTCATTGAATGCCCGAAAATGATTGAAACCCGTAGGGGAGCACGCCCTCGTTCGCCTGTGTTGCTAGGGTGTTTGTGTAATTTGTAATGTGGGTGATGTTGGATTGTGTTTGTGTAACTTGTAATGTTGGTGTTGTTTGGCTGTGTACGAAACCCGTAGGGGCGACACTCTGTCGCCCGTGCTGCTATTATAACTGATACACGGGCGACAAAGGGCGATCGCCCCTACAGGTTTTCCAAAAATAGATTGGTCTAAAACAATGTATGTGGGATTATCGGGCGTTTGGGGATAAGCCCCTACAAAAAATGTGTGGCAACATCGGGCGAATGAGGGCGTTCGCCCCTACGGGTTGTATAACGACACTATGTGCAAAATTAACACCAGTTAGCTGCAATGAAGTGTTTAAAGGCAACAAAGTTGCCTTTACGCACCCTTTTGGGTGCGTGTGAAATAGCCATAAATGGCTATTTCACCATAACATATTCATTATAGGTTGTGCCAACAATAACCTGCGATACAAAACTACATACAAATAAACTTAGCCTTAATTCTGAATTCTGAATTCATAATTAATATAAAAAAAGCACCTTCATTAAGAGAGTGCTTTTTTAAATGCCTTTTATATTTTAATAAACCTCATCCTCATACTCGTCATCCTCTATCACTGGCACCTCTGCTGACGGCCGCTCATCCTCAATTATATATGCCACCAAAAATGCATCCGCATACCTGTCATTTAGCCTAACAAACCATGCATAGTTTGTAGCCTGAGGCGATACATCAGGTGCATTTGCAAAAAACACAGCAAAGTTTGGCAAAATATCCAATCTAAACGGATCAGGTCCACCATTAAAGCCTGTCCCAAGCTGCCTAAAGTCGCCCCCATCAAACAAATTCACACTAAAAAACGATCCGTTGTCATTTAAAAACAATGTCCATCCGTCATATACATTCCACCTTTGATTGATATCCGTTCCATGAACATGCCCTGCGTGCCTATTAATAGCCACAAATTCTGCTGAAGAGTGTGACAACACAACGGGCGCACCTGCCTTAGAAAACAGCACCACACCAGAGTCTGAAAACCCTAAAACATAAACACTGTCCGCATTGTTGTGATTAGGTCTTAAGCCCACCAGCCTTATTGCCCCAGCAAACTCATTAGCTCTGATATAGCCAGTTACATCTGAAAAAGGTGCTCCGTTTCTCCATGTTTCATAATATGTCGGGCTGATTCTCTCTCCGCCAACCTCACTCATCAATAAGTCGTGCAAGTTGCTATAAAACACAGCAGTCACTTGGCTAGCCGCCTCTTGAACAGTCGCACTATAAAAGAAAATCCCGTTGTCTGTGCCCAAAATTGTTGCAGTGCCGCCGCCGTTGTAGATTACTGCTCGCTCTTCTCCGTTTGGTCTCATCAGTTCTAAAACATTGCCACGAGGCAAAGTGTCTTGTTGAACAGAGTTTCTTGTAAAGAAGATAAAGTTTTCTACGCCAGCTTCATTGATTCCATTATAATAAATTTCTCTGATAGGAAAATATGCGTTTGAAACATTTGTAGCAATAGTATTAGGGCTTCTTGTGCGGCTGCCGCCTCTGTCCATTTCTACTGAAATAATGTCATTGCCGTCTAGCACGATTAAAAAATAAGAGCCATTAAATTTGTGAAATGCATATTGAGGAGCGATAGGGTTGTTGCCTGCATCACGGTGGTTAACAGTGGTATAAATTTTTTCAATCAAAGAGCCGTCTAGTCTTGATCTGAAAAAGTCTGTTCTTGAATATTGCACATTACCTGCATGGTCTCTTAGGTTGTGCGGAGAAGAAAAGAAAATCCACTCGCCCAAGATAAACACGCCGCCTTGAATGGTGTTTGCTTGTCCTATGCGTTTTGAGATTACTTGCTCTACTGTGACAGTGTGATTATATTGCCCTGGAATGGGTTGTGCCACTCTATAGCCATCATCACATCTGACATATTCACCGTCCTCGTCAAGCTCCCACTCTGTCCTAGCCTCTCTAACAGAATTAAACTCTAAACGGCTTGCTTGCTCTCTTTCTTCTGCTGTCATTTGAGCGGTAGGTCTATCCACTTGTGCATCAAAAACATATAGATAGCTATATCCATACCAAAAGTTAAAGCGGCGGCGAACAAGGTTGCCTCTTTGAGTGGCACGATAAAGCCCGCCTTTTTGCACTTGCCTAAAGATGTTTTGGTCGGCATCAGGATCAGAAAAGCCGCTGTGACCGTTTACAAAATAGACATATTGTCCCATTTGCACAGCCATTCCGCCATTAGAAAACACGGCAGACCGAGTGTCTGGAGTAGAGATGGCAGGCTGTCTAAGGTTGCCTGCTGTGCAAGCTGACAGTGCGATTGTGCCAAAGGCTAATATAATAGCCATAAGAATAAAAATAAATCTTGACTTTTTCATGTTTTATAACTTGTCCTTTTTTTGGAGGGGCTAAATGTGGGGGATGTAAAAAATTAGGAGAAGATTTTTTGTCATAAAAAATAGAAATTTTGCAGTTAATACTAGGGTGTATTAACAAGAAATTTATATTTTATTAAGGCAAACAAAGATTCCCTATATTTTTTATATTACCCGCTTTTAGCACCGACCTTTTTTTAAACAGGGGTAAACTACCCCATATTATAATTCTAACCAACCTATTATAGATTAAACCAATTGCAAAGTCAAATGTTTTTGTGACATAATTTGGAATTTATGATGATAAATAATGATGAATGTATTGGTGGGTAATGATGAATGGATGAGGGCTGGATTTAAATTGTGAATAAAGCAAAGATTTCTCCCGTTGGTCGAAATGACGCTTTAGTTTAATTGGTTCTTACTATTAGGGGATTCAATTAAATTAATGTCATTTCGAGCGTAGCGAGAAATCTTTGCTTTATCTAACATGAATGGGCAATATATGGAAAATTGTAATAATTATCCATTAATTAGTTAAATTACTTAACACAAAAGACTGGCTTATGCAACAATAAAAATAATTATTTTCAAATATCGCTAAAACATAACAAAAATGGTTGACTTTTTTGCAAAAATAGCATATATATATGGTATTCTATTTCTTGGAGGAGAAAAATGAAAACTTATTTTGGCTTGCCTTGGATTATTGGTATCATCATTCATATCTTTTTTGGATGGTTGCTATCTTGTATCTCAAGGTTTTTAAGAGGCAAACTGATCTCAGGGATCTTGGCGTTGCCTTTCTTGCTTGGTGTCGTTTTCTGGTGGGTGGATGTATTCTCACTTATCTTGAACAAAGATATCAAATGGCTTGATTTTTAATCATTTTAAAGATCAACAAAAAAACATGTCCGCTTTAAAATTAAGGTGGCATGTTTTTTTTAATGCACAATTCAAAATTCACAATGCACAATTAATGAAGAGTTTTGATAGAGCAGCAATTGCAAATTACAAAATATAAAAACTACAACTAGTCCAGTATCATATTTTTGTAATTACTAGCCCTATCCTATCGCACCCATCCTTAATTGTGCATTGTGAACTGTGCCTTGTGCATTGATTAAGCAGTTGTTTCATTCCTTAGCTTTATAAAAAAGTCGTTTAGTTTTTCTAGTGAGTCAATGACTATCCCCAGCTGCTCTTCTGAAATAGAGCCTATTATCCCATCAAACATTTTGTCATGAAAGGCGATATGCTCTTTGTTGATTTCCTCGGCTAGATCCGTGGGCACTATATAAAACTTGCGTTTGTCCGTCTCATGCGGCACTCGCAGCAAATACCCCTTTTTTGCAAGGCGAGTAAAAGATGTAGTAAGCGTGCCCAGCGTAACCCCCAGCATTTTGGCGATTATAGAAAAGGTGTTTTTGCCCGCCGCCTTTGCCCTAAACACGGCAGAAATCAAATGCACCTCATTGATAGTCAGCGCCCCGCTTGACACCGAGTTTAATACAACCTCTTCTGTATGAATAATAGAATAAAAGCATTTAATAAAAAAATCTTTGATTTGTTCTTTTTTGTTTGTCATAAAACATAGTATACACTAGTTTTAACCGCCTGTCAAATTAAATGATTAATGATTAAAGATAAACATATTTATTGTGGAAAAACCAAAAATCTAAAATTATTATTAGTTAAGGATCTCACCATAATAAAAAAACCTAATTTTGTCATCCTGTAAGGATCTCACAATATAAAAATTTCGCACCTGAATAAGGTGAGATCCTTACAGGATGACATTAATTTAGATTGGGTTCATTCTAGTACCGAAGGGAGAAATCTTTGCTTTATCCTTATATTTTATAATGACAAAAATTAAAACTTTTTCAAACTTTGGTTTGCAAAACGCTTTACAACTGCATTTATGTATAGTATAATTGTTTAATTACTTTATAGATTTTTTCAACAAATAAAACGAGGGAATGACTTGCGGTGTCTTTTTTGCCCAAAAATTCGTTATTTTCTTGTCAATACTGCTAGTATTGACTGCAAAAAATACTCATTTTTGTTGCAGAAAAAATCCACTCGCAATTCACCTGTTTTATTTATTGAAAAAATCTAAATTTTTTTGCACAAACTATATCTAAAGGAGAGAAAAAAGCATGAAGAAAAAACTTTTTAGCCTAGTTTGCATACTGTGCCTAGTGGCACTGCCCTTTTTAGTGGCTGCAAACTGTGATGTCGGCACAACCACTGGCACTACTTTCACCGTGCAGTTTGTTGTTGATGTAGACGGCATTGATGCACCTGGCAACATGACAGTTGAAAGCGGACAGGGGTTTATATTGCCTGCAGTAGAGCGTCAGCAATACAGAGTTTTGTGGCAAGCAGAGGGCACTCAAGATGAGCGCCGCTCGGCTGGATCTATTATGCCATACGCTGTGCATAATACGGGTGCGGGCAATACCTTAAGAATGATAGCACATTTTGATAGGATTCCTTATACCCCAGAAGAGTTGATGCAACAATTTGTAGGGCGTGCAAATGCAATGATTGCTGATTTAGCAACCATCACCACTGAAGCAGAATTAAGAACTGCTGTAGTTGCAGCGGATGCATATATTGCAGCATGGAACATGGCAAGCACTCTAGCACCTGTGGGTTTGAACACAGCACAGCTGGCTTTAGAGACTACTAGGGCAAGAGATTTGTTTATAGCTAGAATAAACGGACTGGTTACGGCACTGGGCAGCATAAATGAAATAACCCCTTTAGGCACGCAAATTGCGGCGATTCAGTCTTATGTTACGGCTTGGAATGTTCAAATGCCTATATTAGTGGCTGGATATTGGAACGAAACAGCGTTTAACGGACAAAGAACAAGACACAGAGATTTGTTTGCGGCAAAAATCAATGGCTTGATTGAGGATTTGGAGGCAATTAATGATGCTGATCTAAATGATTTGATTGCGGCGATTGATGCTATTGCAGCATATAGGACAGCATGGACGGGGCTAAACCCTAATACGGTTATCAATCAAAGTGCTTTAACTATTCAGATTGAAAGGCAAAATGGTTTGATCGCCATAAGAAACATGCATGACTTTGTGACTCAAATCAATGAGGAAATCTATTTATTGGCTGACATGGATAATTTGTTTAGCTTAAGGCTGGCTATTGCTTCTATTGAGGCTAGGTATGATGCATGGACTGGCGTAGAACCAGAGGGCATTGAGTGGAATTATCTTGATGAGCAAAAGGATAGAGCAGTATTATTGGGCGAAACAGACCAAGGCGAGATGGCAGACACAGCTATGGCTATTTTAGAAGAAATCAGAGGCTTTGGGGTTACTGTTTTGGATGCAAATATTGTTTCAACAAGTGAGTTTGTTGAAATCAGAATTGCAGTGGCTGCTACTCCAGCGATTACAATATGGGGCAGCAACATCACTAGGACAGATATTAGGATTCACAGGGATTTAGCTTATGCAGAGGCACTTGCAAACATCACTGCTAATATGGATAGATATGGGCACACAACTATATTTGCGGGTGCAAATGCGTTTAGCAGATGGTTTTTTAGGACATTGATAGAGCATGGTGCACCAGGAAGCTTGCTTGATGGTAATACTGGGCAGATTGACGCACAGTTTACGCAACAAAGAAATGAGCTTATGGCAGAATTAGAGCGTCATCTTAATCCAAGCAGAGTGGCACATCCAGAGTTTGTATGGTCTATGAATCAGACGCCTGTGTTTCCTGGGGTGACTCAAGTGAATAGAATCAGTATCTCAATAGGCAGTACTTGACCATGCCGCCGTCCAGACGGAATTGCCGCGGCGTGGCAACCACAACCACAATTTAATGTAGTAGGATTTGTAGTAATTTTAGCTAATGAAGCATGGGCAAATGCAATGATTGATGCTCCTCCAATGACAATAGCACCAGGTATTCAAAACAATCAAATACACATGGCAATAAGACCAGGGTCAGCAAGCAGAGCGATAGGAAACATAGCATTTTTTGGAGAGCCAGTTAGAGTAGAGGAAATAATAGAAGCATATTTAGAAGGAAACGCACTTACTCCTAGGCCGTTCTTAAATTTAGAGCAAAGAGCAAGAGCAGCAAACATAAGATCGGCATTTGTAGCAAGAACTGGTCATGAGTTTGACATTGTTAATAGAGCAGGGCTAGGGCCTAGACCATATTATTGGATTATTCCAGAAATGCAAAGGTCAATATGGTCTACTCTTACTATGACAGGCAATGCGATTACTGGTGGAAATTTCTTTGCTATGTTGGCATTCTCATGTGTAGAGTCGGCGCAAAGATATATAAGAGAAAGAGGATATTTGGCAGAATTTACGCCTGCACTTAGAAACCATTTGACAGCAGTGGGCTATAGATTGTTTATTGATGGGACATTTGTGTTTTATATGAATGAAGGTGCGTATAATGATTTAAGATATGTGCTAAATACGCATGGAGTGACGGGCGGAGCGTGTGCAGGGTGTGGAGAGGATTTGATTGTTTCTAGCAACAGCAATCCATAATGATTTAAAAAAACATCGCCGTTTAATTGTGGCGATGTTTTTGTTTTTTTGGGGATGTTTGGGAGGGGTGGATTTGTAAGATGGATGAGTTTGTTGTGTTGTATGTGGATTTGTGGGGTGATGTTGTGTGTTTGAGAAATCGTAGGGGCGAACGAGGGCGTTCGCCTGTAGTGTTGGGATTGTATGTGTAAGTAGTGTTGGGATTGTATGTGTAATTCGTAGGGGCGACCTGTGGTCGCCCGATAGGGATATGCATTTTTCGTAGGGGCGGGCGTCCCCGACCGCCCACGAGGCTGGGGCGTTGGATTTGTATGGGTTGTGTTGTATTGTATACGAATCCGTAGTGGCGATCACAGATCGCCCGATAAAGGCACACATTTTCCGTAGTGGCGGTTTATTATTGGTATAAACTTTATTTTGGGAAAACCCCGTAGGGGAGCACGCCCTCGTTCGCCTGTGCCACTGCTATAACCGATACACGGGCGACCACAGGTCGCCCCTACGAGTCCACACACAGACAAACATCATATATATTGCAAAATTATACAAACATAGTATCATGGGCGGTCGGGGACGCTTTGCTCCTACGGGGTTGTCAAAATAGGTTGTTCCAAAACAATGTGTGTGGTTATATCGGGCGAACACAGTTCGCCCCTACGGGTTCGTATAAAATCCAGCCCCACAAATATTGCGGATTTACACAAGCATAGCAACATGGGCGAACGAGGGCGATTCCCTAAGGGTCTCCCAGCAACAAAAACAGCACGCTCCTAAGAATTTTAAAAAAATACTAACAAAGGTTTGATTAGAGTGCTTGCAAACAATTGACAAAAGATTTGTAGTATGAAATAATATTTTGAGAATATTGATAATATAAGGAGGATTTTATGCAAGAGGACAAATTTATTGCCCAGCATGTTGTCACAAGCTCTAGTAACTTAAACACCCCATCATTGATTGACATTGGCGGACTGTTTAAAAGCTATGGCAGCTTTATGGCGCTCAACAACATCAACCTATCATTGCCAAAGGGCAAGGTGATTGGACTGCTAGGACCAAACGGTAGTGGAAAAACCACTCTAATCAAGCTATTGGCAGGTCTGCTCACCCAATACAACGGGCAAATACTCATTGACGGGCAAGAGCCAGGAATTTATACCAAGTCCATCATCTCATATCTGCCTGACAGAAACTATCTTCTTGACAAGTGGACTACTGACAATGCCATCGCATATTTTGCCGACTTTTATCCCGACTTTGACACAGACAAAGCACGGCATCTTATGCAGCAGCTAGGCATTGATACTACTCGCCGATTTAAAGCGCTGTCTAAGGGCACAAAAGAAAAGGTTCAGCTAGCCCTTGTCTTGTCACGCAATGCAAAATTATTCATTTTTGACGAGCCCATCGCAGGAGTAGATCCAGCGGCAAGAGACTTTATTTTTGGCATGATTCTAAAAAATTATAACAAGGATGCGTCTGTTATTATTTCTACGCACTTGATACTAGAGGCAGAAAGCATATTAGATTATGCAGTGTTTTTAAAAAATGGACAGGTGGCGATTGCAGGCACGGCGGATGAAATAAAGGCATATTATAACAAGTCATTAAACGATTTATTTAGGGAGGTGTTTAGATATGTTTATTAAATTAATAAAGCACGATATTAGGGACAGTTTTTTGGAGGTAGTATTTTTTTGTGGGCTACTTTTGGTGACTAGTTTGTTTGTAATGTTTAGTACCATGACGGGCATAGCGTTTTGGATGATTGTCAGTTGGCTGGCTTATTCGGCTGCAGCAACGGTGCTAGCCGTGGTGGTTATTAAAGTAATTGTATATAAATTTCATGCAAAGCTGTTTGGAAGCGGCGGATATTTGACACTGACTACGCCTGTGTCTATCAACAAGATTTTGCTGTCAAAGATTCTTGTTAGCATGCTTTGGTTGTTTGTGGCGGCAATGGCGGCGCTTGCTAGCTTTTTTATCATAAGTGCTGGCATATTGGGTATTGCGGGAGTAGGGTCTGGGTTTTTGCTTACTGGGTTTTTTAGGGTGATTGCAGAGTTTCCGCTTAGGACACTGCAAATGGTGGTTGTGATTTTGGCATTTTGTTTGAGTGCAATAATGACACTTTTGGTGGTGCTGGCACTGTCTAACATAGGCAGGAGCAAGAGGGGGAGATTGCTAAAAGGAGTGTTTATTTATTGGGGCTTGCAGCAAGCGATGGGGGTGGTTACGGTGTTGA
>Ga0209755_10000904_pt1 | contig 50589 bp, 51 predicted proteins | sample TergutCo191P1_FD_187301 | JGI IMG/M metagenome (GOLD analysis project Ga0209755, IMG submission 187301) | Cornitermes sp. P1 segment gut microbial communities from Petit-Saut dam, French Guiana - Co191P1 (SPAdes) (version 2) | ecosystem: Host-associated > Arthropoda: Insects > Digestive system...
ATTAAAACAGATAATTTTTGAGTTGCTTCAATAATTGTTTGGGTATATTCTATACGTTTATCTGATGGTATTGTTTCATCTTGCAAGGCAGTTGAATAAAATTGAATTACTGACAGCGGTGTTTTTAGTTCATGGGAGACATTGGCGATAAAATCATTTTTTAATGTTTCAATGCTTGCAAGTTCCTGTGCCATTGTGTTGAAATCATCGAACATTACATCAAAGAGGTCTTTTTTGCCGTCTTTGTATCTGGGCGTGATTCTGACTGAAAAATCACCCATTGCGATTTTTCGAACTGCTTCACTGAGTTTCCTGATAGGACTAAAAAATAAACGCTCTCTGATTAAGCCGATAATTGCAACTATGATTGCGGCTGTAACCAAAACAAATAACATTAGCATATTGATTGCAAAACGTGGATTTTCTGTAATTACGCCGCTTCGATATAAAATTTGGTAAATCCACATATGGAAACCGTTAAAAGCCGCTAAAACCAATAAAAAAACCGCATATTCTTTTATTGATGTAAAATTTTTATTAACTCGGCAGTCTTTATTTTTTTTCTTCATAACAATACTGCCTTATAACCTAATCTATATACGGTTACAATTTCAAAATCTTTACATTCTGAGAATTTATCACGCAATGAAGTGATATACACATCTACAGATCGTGGTGTTGTTCCTGTTTCCAATCCCCATATATCGTCCATGAGTTGATTACGGGTAAAAGCGATTTTAGGGTTTGAAAGTAATTTATAAAGAACCTGAAATTCTTTTATGGTTAAAGGTATTTCTTTGTCATTGAGATATGCTGTCATTTCATCGGCGTTCATGATAAGGCTGCCTACGGTAAGCTTCTTTTCATTTTTTATATTTGAGCGGCGAAGTAAAGCGCCAATACGAAGAATTAATTCTTCCATATCAAATGGTTTTACAATGAAATCATCAATACCGATATTAAAACCTTTTTGCTTTGCGGAAATATCATCTCTTGCGGACATAAATAGTATTGGAATGTCTTTATTTTGTTCTCTTACAAGAGAAGCCAGTTTAAAACCATCAATTTCGGGCATCATTATATCTGATATGATAAGATCAATTTTTATATCAATCATTCTGTCAAAGGCTTCACTGGCATTGATACAGCCTACAGAACGGTAGCCGTGCGCATCAAGGCTGGAACAAACTATTTTGTTGAGTTTAAGATCGTCTTCAACAACCATAATTGTGATCAACGGCTTCCTCCAAGACTATGAAATAAATTTCATTTGAAATAAATTTCATTTGAAACTAGTCTTATGTTTTATTTTAACTATTATACAATATTAAAAAGTTGTTAAGAAGTTGTTAAATCGGGGTATTCTTATCATGTTAATGATGAAAAATCATTGATTTTTAAGTTCATTTTGATGATTTTAATACTTTTTTTATGCTGATAATCGAAAACAAATCTTTACAAGACTGGTGAAAACACCAGTTCCTTTCTTAGCAATGAGGAATGAGCAATGAAAATAAAAAAGAGAGCAAGCAAACCTTTGGTTGCGAACCTGCAGTTCGGCGCAATTTGCAAAAGGTCAGAACCCTTCAAATCCCGACCTTATGCGCCTTGGGGCGCACTGCTCAGACTAAAGTCTTAGCGCATTACTCGTCGCATTGACTTTCATTGTGCGCCACGCCTTGCTACATTAGTTAATCTACACGGCTACGCCGTGCGTTAATTGGCGTCCTTGCTCTCTAATTTACATAGTTAATACCGTCACGTTTTACTCCGTCACATTTTTAGGTTTTGAGAACTGCGTTTTTTATGGATAGCCTTTAAAATAACCAACAACAAAAAATTTTAATTTTCATTGACATAACTACCTTATCATATATATTATAAACAGACCGACAGTCGGTCTTATTAAATGTATACAAATAAGGAGTATTTTTATGAATCTGGAAAAGTATCGCCGTCCTTTTGTTTTCTTTGGGTTTTCAATAGGAATTCCTTGGGTACTGTGGTCAATTACCGGAGCTATCTCCCACTCGGTATTATGGGAAAATTACAATTGGGTGATTTTTGGAAGTATACTGGCGTTTTTTGGACTTCTTGCGCCTATGGTAACGGCAATGATTCTAATCCTACCGGACAAGGAAATGCGCGATGAGCTAAAAAGCGCAACTTTTAGTTTTAAGGGAGTACATTGGATTTGGTTTGCTTACACCTTTCTTTTCCCATTTGCGGTCATTCTTTTGTCTCAGACAATTTCACTGCTTTTCGGGCACAGCACTGAACAGTTTAAAATCGTAGAAAAATTTTCTTTTAGCGCAGGGATTTTTCCTGTTTGGGTTTTGTTTATTTTAGTTCCGATTATCGAAGAATATGGCTGGCGTACTTATGGTACTCACTGTATCAGAAGAAAATTTAATTTGTTTACGACAAGTATTATTTTCGGTGTACTGTGGGCAATCTGGCACATGCCTCTCTCTTTTATAAACGGCTATTATCACAGTAACCTTGTTGAAACAGGTGCGATTTATTCGATCAATTATACGGTGAGCCTTATTCCTTATCTCATAATTGACGGCTGGGTTTATTACAAAAGCAAACGAAATATGATGATACAGCTTGTTACTCATTTTACATGGAATGTTTCGATGGAAATGTTCAATACGCACCCGGACAGTAAATTGATACATACCGCCGTTTTAATTATCTTTTGCGTTGTTATTATTATTAAAGATCGCAAGTTCTTTTTTGACAGGAAGTTCGATATTGAAGGTGTATCATGAAAAGCCTGTTAGCGATTTTATTTTGTTTATTTATAACTGTAAATATTTTTTCACATGAGGTTGATGTAAATACACAATCAGAGCAACAATCATTTTTTCTTCTGCCTCTTGGTTATGATTTTATCATGTTAGGTGAACAGAATATACATTTACCTGCCGCAGGTGCGGGATTTTTATCAGGTGAACAGAATTTACCGTTTGATAAAAAAGAACACAGTATTTTTGGCATCGCAATGTACAGACCTGTAATTTTTTCTTCGGAAATTTATTTCCAAGTGCCAAATTTAAACGTAGAAACATTTTTACATCAAATTGATTTTCTTCTTGATTGGCGAATAATGCGGCATCAAATTTTAGTAATTTTCAAATCTGCTTCTGACAATCCAATAACAGGCGGTTTAAGTACAATTCAAAGCGGCATAGGCTGGGGCTACGAAGTGATCAGAAAACCAAATGTTTCGCTTGTTCTTGGCGCTGCTTTATGCGTATCTGATTTTGGCATTACTTTGCCGAACGGCGAGCCTTTACCTGTTATGCCCTTACCTTTAGTTCGATTTAATGTGAATACAAGATGGTTTGTTTCATCGTTCGATTTTCTTTCAGGACCAAATTTGGAAATTAAAATTGCGCCAAAAGAAAGAATCCGTTTTACTGCTGATTTGCGAATGGATTATTACCGCAGTATTAACGATTTAATCTATGAATGTACATTATGGTACAGGCTTTTTAATGAAGATCACAGCCTTGGAGATTTTGCAGGAATTGGTATCGGTGTTAAAAACGAATCAAATAGTTTCACAATTACTGATACTAAATTATTTGATTTTGAGTTTCAATATAATGCTCTTTTTGCGGTTTTGGACTTATCAATAATTAATATTCAAGGCGGTTGGATTTTTGACAGTCGTTATATGATCGACGGAAAAATAACAGAAAAACCCGGAAGAGGTTTTTATATTTCTGTTCAGGGGATTATTCCTATAGGAAAATAATTTTTTGGAGTTTATATGACAAGATTAAAAAAAATATTTTTATTCACGGTTTTTATTCTAACTGCAGTATTCTCAGCTTATGCGCAAAACAATGTTACAGGTCTTTGGTTAATGCCCGATGATAAGCCGGGCAATCCGCCGTCAGCTATTGTTTATATGTATATCTATGAGGGAGTCTTGGGTTTTATCGGGATAAGTCTGCCGTTTTTACCTGTAACAGAGAATAATCTCCCTGCAGGCGTTACAATTCCAGATTCAAATACTGTAATTCCAAATATTCCAAGAAGGTGATACAATGAAATTATGAGGGTTACAAAAGAAGCGCAAGAGCGAAAAAACGAAATCCTTGATACGGCAGAAAAACTTTTTGCCGCAAAAGGTTATGAAGCGGCTACGATAAATGACATTCTTGAAGCCGTAAAAATCGCTAAAGGCACTTTTTATTATCATTTTAAGTCTAAAGAAGAAGTCCTCGATGCCATAATAGAAAGGCATATAAACATCGGTGTCTTTAAAGCAAAAGAAATTATCGCTTCTAATCTTTCGCCTTTGCATAAATTTTTAGCAATAATAATGGCACAAAAACCTGAGGATAATTCTCATGATGGTTTAATTTCTGTTCTTCACGAAAAAGATAATTCTAAAATGCATGTTAAATCCTTAACACAAACTGTTCTTCATCTTAGCCCCTGTATTGCGCAAGTAATTAAAGAAGGGATTGACGCAGGTTTGTATAAAACGCCTTTTCCTCTGGAAAGCGCTCAGATTTTGCTCACTGCAAGTATAGTGCTTTTTGATGATGATTTTTTTCAATGGACTGATGATGAAAAAACGATAAAAATATCAGCGTTTCTTGATATTATTGAACGAACTCTGAGCGCAAAGCCGGAAAGTTTTGCCGAGTTTAAAAAAGCGTTTTATTAGAGAATCGTTAAAAAAATTATTAATAAACTCACAGGTTTCATATGTTATATTATCTTCTCATCATTTCTGTTAATTTTCTATTGCATTATCATTTTGCATAACCGCATTAGATTTGTACTTTTTTGCTTCCTCCGGGTGCATGTCCCTTACGAATTTATTTAAAATTGTGTTTATTTGTTTTATATCGATTGGTTTTGCAATAAATCCGTCAAAACCGTTTTTGGCGAACATCTTATCATTTCCAGCCAAAGCGTTTGCTGTCAGAGCCACAATAAATCCTGTGTAGCCGAGTTCCCGAAGTTTTTTGGTGGTTTCTATGCCGTCCATTTTCGGCATCATGTGATCCATGAATATTACATCATATTTTTTTCCGTTTATTATTTTTTCAATCGCTGCAAAGCCTGAGTCCGCCATTTCCACTTCAAGATCGTAGGACATAAGCATTTCACAGGCTACATAAAGATTTATTTCTACATCGTCAACAACTAATACGCTGCCGTAAGGCATTAGCTCTCTTGTAATTTCCTGCTTGTTCTGTTTTTTACTCGTAAAGGAAAAATTGCTTAACTGCCGTGCCATTTCTTCTCCGATTGGCGAGTTATCAGCTGATTTTTGTTTTATCGTAACGGTAAATGTACTGCCTTTTCCCAATTCGCTTTCTACTCTGATGTCTCCTTCCATCATTTCTGCAATTTTTTTTATTATATTTAACCCAAGCCCTGTTCCTTCTATTGACCGGTTCGCTTCAGCATTAAAACGTGTGTACTCATCGAATACCTTTCTTATGTCTTCTTCTTTCATGCCCTGTCCTGTATCGCTTACGGAAAGAACAAGTATTATATCTTCGTTAATTATACTGTGATTTACCGAAAGGAGAATCTGTCCTTTTTCTGTGTATTTAATCGCATTAGAAAGAAGATTATTAAGAATTTGTTTTATCCTTATCTCATCGCCGAAAAGTTTCGTCGGCAGATTTTCATCAACGGTTAATTTAAATTCGATGGGTTTGGATCCTATTCGCACAATGTTAAGCTGAATCGCGTCGTTAATTAAACTGGGCACATCATATTCAAACGGATTTAACTCCATTTTTCCGGTTTCTATCTTTGTTAAATCCAGAATATCATTGATTATCCCAAGAAGATTAATGCCGGAACCATGTATTTTTTCAAAGGCTGCCATATACCTGTCAGGGATGGTTTCATTCTGCATTTCAATTTGAGTGATCCCGAGAATTGCGTTTAACGGCGTGCGAATTTCATGGGACATTGTCGCAAGGAAATTACTCTTGGAATGGTTAGCGGCTTCTGTCTTTATATTTGCGTCAATCAAAAGCAGATTTTGTTCCACAATAGCGTTTTCAGATCGGATAATAAATATATTTAACACAATTAAAATAAAAAGAATTAAAAAAAGCATACCGAAAAATAATATATTCATTGATTGATTAAGAGCAAAAATACCGTAATGCGGATAGCTAATCACCGCATACCACTCCATCTCCGGGATAGAACTGATAAGATATATTTTATCATTTCTGGTAAAAATAATTTTCTCACCTGCAGAAAGCGTGGCGGCTGTTTTGATAATTTGTTCACTCTCGTCTGTGAAATATTCCTCAAGGCGTACTTTGTTATTAACAAGCTCATAATTACTGGCGGATGTAATCTCGTGAAATTTATTAAATGTATAAGCTGTAATATTAATCTCAAACTCTTTGTAGGCGTTGGCAATAAAATCCGAAAAATTCGTCAGGTTAATGGCTGTTCCAACCATACCGAGAGGTTTCTTGTTTTCTTCATCAAATACAGGGGCGTTAACCCAAAGGTAGATCTGCTGTACATTGGGATTATAATTTATATTAAAGTTATATTTTTCCGTATTGTGAAGAGTTAAGTTATACCAGTAAGATTCAGGATCATCAGGATCAATAACATAAGGATCATTTCCGGCGGAATGAAAAATTTTATCAATATCATTAATCCAGAAAACTACTCCCTGTTTGAAATGCCGCTCGTATACATCAAATTCTTTTCTTGCTGAAGATTTCAAACTTTGATCGGAAGGATTCTTGAAATGATTTTTGATAGAAGAAGAATCCGCCATGTTAAGCACCAGCGACAATTCACTGTTTACGGCTGTAGCCAACCGAAGCCGTATAGTTTCTGACGCATAAGACAGTTGTTGTTCAATATATGAACGGTTGGTTTGACGTGCGGAAATTGTATATACTGTAATGGCTGTCAAAGAAATAGCAAGAAAAAAGATACAGGAAAACAAAAGAAACGTTTTCTTTACAGGGTGTTTCGACATCTTATCGGAAATAATTTCCATTTTATAAACCTTGCAGCAGAAGCCGTATTAAAACTTCTAATACTAATAATATACATAAAAACTTACTATGTCAATAGGTTTTATATGATTTACAAAAAAATAATGAAAAGATACAATCTTTATTAAGTATGAAAAATACAACTGTAAAAAAATTAGAAGCTGATAAAACGCTTTCTGACAGTGAATTAGCCGGTCTTCTTGAAACTGATATTTACGACAGCTCTCTTTTTGAAGCGGCGGATCGGGTTCGCAGGAACATATATGGAACTGACGTATATATAAGAGGATTGATAGAATTTACCAACTACTGCAAAAATAACTGTTATTATTGCGGTATCAGAGGCGGGAATAATAAATTAAACCGATACAGGTTAAGCCATGATGATATTCTTTCCTGTTGTAAAACAGGATATGAGCTGGGGTTTCGCACCTTTGTACTGCAAGGCGGCGAAGACGATCACTATAAAGAAGATATTATTTGTAAAATTATTTCTGATATAAAAACAAATTATCCTGATTGCGCCGTCACGCTTTCTATCGGAGAAAAGACATATAAAAATTATAAAGCGTACTTTGATGCAGGGGCGGATCGATACTTATTGCGTCATGAAACTGCCGATGATGAACATTACAGAAAACTGCACCCCGAAAATATGAGCCTTGAAAACCGCAAGGAATGTCTGCACAACCTTAAAGAAATCGGCTATCAGGTTGGTTCGGGGTTTATGGCCGGCTCGCCTTTTCAAAAAACAGAACACCTTATAAAAGACATCAGGTTTTTACAAGAGTTAGAACCTGAAATGATCGGCATAGGTCCTTATATCACACATAAAGATACGCCGTTCAAAAATGAAAAAAGCGGAAGTTTAGAATTGACGCTGCGGCTTTTGGCGGTACTCAGGCTGATGTTCCCTTATGTGCTTCTCCCTGCTACTACGGCACTTGGAACAATTACGCCCGACGGGCGCGAACTTGGCTTAAAGGCAGGCGCAAATGTAGTGATGCCGAATCTATCACCTGTTAATGTCAGGAAACAATACTCGCTTTATGATAATAAAATTTGCACAGGCGAAGAAGCCGCCGAATGCAAAGGCTGCCTTGAACGGCGTGTAAATTCCGCAGGCTATCAGATTGTTGTCTCAAGAGGCGATGTTAAAAACGGCGCATTTTGAAAATCAAAAATCGAATAATCCGCAATTTTTTTTATTTGTTCCCAATCGGTTTGTGATGATTTATCGTATACGCCGCAAACAGTCATGCCGATATTTTTTGCGCTTTTTACCGCTTCTAGAATATCTTCAAACATTATACAATCACCCGGCGGTACTCCAAGTTTTTTCGCTGTTAATAAAAAAACATCCGGGCGGGATTTCCCGTAACCCGCTTCTTCGGTTGTGCATATAACGTCAAAATAATTGTAAATACCATGATTGTTAAGCGCTGATTCGAGCAGATTGGAAAACAAACTTGTTGCAATTGCTAATTTTTCACCGCGAGCTTTTAACATTGTGATGTATTCTTTTGCGTATGGTTTCATTTGAACTGTGTGCCCATAAGCATACTCTGCCATATTGATCCATTCTTGTTTTAAACCGTCAATGCTGTCAGATAATTCAAAACGGCGAATTGTATAAGCTGCCGCCTCGTCAAAACTCATTGAGTTGATTGCGTTTGCATAATCAGGCGGAACAGAAATACTTCTTTTTTGCAAAAAATCAATATCTACTTGATGCCATACATCCAATGAATCAAACAGAGTGCCGTCAAGATCAAAAATATATGCTTTCATTTTATTCCTTGAAAAATGGATTTTAATTCTTGCGCCGCCTTTGCTTCATCATTTTGTGAAACGATAGCGGATACTACGGCAATTCCGTCAATACCTGTTCCTTTAAAAAGCGGCACGGTTTCTTTATTTATTCCGCCGATTACAACAATAGGTATGGTGACTTTCGCGCGTATTAATTTAAGCTCGTCAATTGTAACAATGTTTGCATCCGTTTTTGTTCTTGTTGCGAACATTGCGCCCACCCCAAGATAATCCGCTCCCATTTCAAAAGCTTTAACTGCTTCTGATAAATTGCTTACCGATACGCCTACAATTTTATTTTGTCCGATTATTTGACGTACCGCATCGTAAGGCAAATCTTCTTGACCAATATGCACGCCGTCTGCATTTACAGCTAGGGCAATATCCGCTCTATCGTTTATTATAAGCGGTACATTTAAACGTGATGTAATCTCACGGACACGCAAAGCCATCTGAAAAAATTCTTTGGACGATGCGGTTTTTTCACGAAGCTGTACAACTGTGCAGCCTCCTAAAATAGCTTGTTCCACACATTTCTCAATGCTTTCTGCAAACATTAATTCTCTGTCCGTTACCAAATAAAGCGTATAATCAGCAACCCCTGCGGGGTGCTGTTTTGGTAAGGAATTTGTCTCAGGGTACTGCGTACCCTTCGCAATACAATCAATTTTATTTTTCATTATACTTTGCCATTTTTTCTATTGTGCGGGCATCCATAAGATTTATTGCGTCATGAAGCGCGGTTCTAAAACTTCCGTTACCTGATTTTCCCGCTTTTTTAAATGCAATTTCTCCTGCAATGCCCATGCAAAGCATAGCGGCAATAGCTGCTGCAAAAATTTCATTCGGCGCAGCGCCGCAAAATGAACCGATGAGCGATGAACACATACAGCCCGTACCTGTTTGATTACCTAGCATTGGATGTCCGTTTTTTATAAAGGCAATTTTTTTTCCGTCTGAGATAATATCAACAGCGCCGCTTATTACAACAACACAGCCAAGTTTATTGGCAAGGTCTTTGGCTGTTTGTCCATTGCTGTCTGTTTCATTCATATCATTTTCCGAAGCATCAACGCCTTTTGTTTGCGAACGCAATCCTGCAATAAAACGTATTTCAGAAATATTTCCGCGAAGAACGCTTATTTTAATTTCGTTTGTAATCTTTAACGCGGTATCGTTGCGTAACTTTGACGCTCCCGCTCCTACCGGATCAAAAACAACCGGTATACCTTTTGCGTTTGCCGCTTTTCCTGCGGCAATCATGGATGGGATTGTATTTTCATTAAGCGTCCCGATATTTATAACCAACGCCCCTGCAATGTTGGCAATATCCGCTACTTCGCCGATTGCATCCGCCATAACAGGCGATGCGCCGATTTCAAGCGTGATGTTGGCGCAATCGTTTACAGTTACATAGTTTGTGATGTGATGAACCAAAGGTTTTAACTCACGAACCTTGTTCAATAATGAAGCATAATTTTTAATCATTTCCTTCTCCTTTAAAATATGATTTATATAATTCATAAAAATGATGTGTCGGACCATTTCCTTTTCCGATTTTAGGTGCATGAATGATTGCGCTGTTTATATATGCTTTAGCATTTTCAACAGCTTTTTGAACGGAAAATCCAAGCGCTAAATTTGAAGCGATAGCGGATGAAAAAGTGCAGCCTGTGCCGTGTGTATGTTTTGTATCTACACGCTGCGTTTGATATTCAAAAAAATTTTCACCGTCAAACAAAATATCAGTCGCGTCGCCTTCTATGTGTCCGCCTTTAACAACAACATTACGGCAGCCCATAGCATGTATCCGTCTTGCGGCTTTTCTCATATCTTCCTGTGATTTAATAGTCATTTCTGAAATTTTTTCAGCTTCCGGTATATTCGGCGTTATTACATCCGCTAAAGGTAAAACTTCTAAAATCAGCGTATCAATAGCAGACATTTCCATAAGAGCGCTGCCGTTTTTCGCGTACATTACAGGGTCAATTACAATATTACAGGGCTTCCATTCTTTCAGCTTATCCGCGACAGCTAACATCGTTTCGCGGCAGGAAAGCATGCCGATTTTTACAGCATCCGGCGGAATATCTTCAAATACATCATCTATTTGCTTTTGAATAATATCAGGGCGGATATCCTGATAATCTGTTACACGAAATGTATTCTCTGCAACAACCGATGTAATAACCGTCATTCCAAATATGCCATGCGCGGAAAATGTTTTTATATCCGCTTGTATACCTGCGCCTCCGCTGCAATCAGACCCCGCAATACTAAGCGCTTTCTTCATAATTACCTCCATAAAAAAAAGGCGCAATCCATACATTAGTAGGAAGCGCCTTGCATCTGAAATGCCGGTTTCTTTATTTGCTTCCTACGCTGGTATTAACCAACAGGTTCAAAGGGTCAGGTTTTACCTTCTCAACTCAAAAGCGGTTTAGCCGCAAGAGTCCCCCTGCAAACACAATATTTACTTAACTGTAGTAGAAATATATGTTTTATGTCAAGCAGTATTTGTTAAAATAAAAAACTTTTCAACACTTATACTCTGCTTCAAAAATTAATTTTCTCTCCGCTTCATTTTCATCCAAATAATAAACAACAAACTGCGGAGGAGAAGGTGAAAATATTTTCTTCCACCATTTTGTTTCTTTAACCAACTCTGAAGAAATTATTTTTTCTTTAGAAATAAAAATCGTTTTCTCTTTGGGTTTTTCCATGCCTTGAGTAAACATCGTTGTAAATGCATCGATCCAGCTGTTCTGCGGAAAATGATGAAAACGAAAGCCCCCCGATGTTGTAATAATCAGCCCCCAAATGCCGCCCCATTTGTTATCATCAAATTCCTGCCAGCCGCAAACATACTTTCCCAACCCGCGCCCTAAAACTTTTTCGCCTGTTTTTTCTTCGTATTCCTGCCAGAATGTGTCAGCGTTTTTTTCCTCTTTTTTTCCAAACAATTTTTTCTCCGTTCATTATTAATCGATCATCGTCCTTGTTGCAACTACATCAATTTTTTCTCCGTTCCAATCTGCGATTATTATATCACCGGTTTTTACAGGAAGGGAAATTTTTATTTTGTATATATCTTTTAAAATATCCGGGATTTTTTCTTTTGGACAGGGAGAAGATGTTTTTACAGGAATACGCCGCACCGAGCTGTGTTCATTTTGGAATTTTTCTTCTATTAAGCACGTAGCTGTCACTACCCGCTTTGGTGAACGTATTTCTTCGCGTGCATAGTTTACTCCTCTTGCACAGCGGTTTCCCGTAACGGAAAGATTGTCAGGAGAACTGTCATCTTCTTGCACTTCAAGCGAGCATCCTATCGGGCAAACAATACACGTTAAGTTTCGCATAACTTTTCCTTATATAATATTAAATTCTAAAATTGAATTTGAATTAATTTCTGTTGATTCAAAATCTTTCGGACCTAATTTAAAACTTATCATTTCCGATGGCTGTATATACCTTTCCTTTTTACTTCGGATCACTTTGTTATCTAAACGTAATTCAATAATTGCATCGCTTTTTACTATCATAGAACGCATATAGATTATATTTTCCAGATCAGGAGAAATTTGCGCGGGTGTCACGTAACGCACATGCGTTCCCGTCTTGGTGCGAATCTGCAAAGCAGGGCGTACACCCCGCAGCCACTGCACTGCATTTCTTCCTGCACGGCGGCTTTCTTCGCAAACCCAATCAACTAAATCGTGAACATGAAGCACATTGCCGCAGGCAAAAACTCCGTCCATATTTGTCATTAAAAAAGAATCTACTACTGGTCCGTTTGTAACTGAATTTAACTCTACGCCTGCGGTGCGGGAAAGTTCGTTCTCTGGAACTAATCCTACCGATAAAAGCACTGTATCGCAATCGATACGGAAACTATCTCTTTTAACAAGGATTCCATTTTCAATCGGTGTTACTTCAATTCCTTCGACACGATCATTTCCGTAAATACAAGTTGTTTGCGATGATAAATAAAGAGGTATATCAAAATCACGCAGACACTGAACTATGTTACGTGTAAGACCTGCAGGGTACGGCATAATTTCTACAACAGCCTTTACATTACAGCCCACCCAGCTCATGCGGCGCGCCATAATTAAACCGATGTCGCCTGAACCGATAACAACAACTTCTTTTCCCGGAATATAACCTTCAATATTTACAAGACGCTGTGCAAGCCCTGCTGTAAATACTCCTGCAGGGCGAGAACCGGGAATACGAATGTTTCCCCTGTTTCGTTCGCGGCATCCCATTGCAAGTAACAGAGCGCGTGTTTTTATTCTTATTGCACCTAACGGTGAAACACAGCATAAATCTTTGATTGATGAATCGCTTGCGGTAAATTGTGTAACAGTTGTATTAAGATATACAGCAATTTTTGATTTTAAAACGCGTTCGATAAATTTATCGGCAAACTCAGGTCCTGTTAATTCTTCTTTAAATTCATGAAGACCAAAACCGTTGTGTATACATTGCATCAATATGCCGCCAAGATGATCTTCCCTTTCTATAATTGCACAAGTGAAACCTTCGGCTTCCAGTTCAAGTGCGGCTGCCATTCCTGCAGCCCCGCCTCCGATTACAACTGCATCGTATTGTAAATCTTTCATAAAACACCTTCTAATATACGGCTTTTACCGCCGTGTTTTGTAACTTCGTCCCATGAAAGACCTGTTTCCCTCATTATTATTTTTATAATTTTATAAGTGCAAAATCCTCCCTGACATCTTCCCATTTGAGCGCGGGTAAAATATTTTACACCATCTAAAGTTGTGTGACCTAACTTTACAGCTTGTACAATCTCAGCTTCGCTGACATTTTCACAGCGGCAAACAATGTTGCCCCAAGCGGAATCTTTTTCTATTAAATTATCCAGTTCATCAAGATTTAATTCTCTTGCTAAGGGACGGTCATCAATATACGGATTCCAATTCGTTTTTTCTGTTAAACGCAATCCCATATCAAGTAAAATATTTTTTACATATTCACCGATTGCAGGAGCGGCGGTAAGACCGGGACTTTGAATACCTGCAACCTGTACAAAATTAGGCGCTTTCGCAGATGCTTCAATATAAAAATCATCGCCTAAACACGGGCGCAATCCTGCAAAATTAGCAATCGCATCATTTTGACTTAGCGAAGGTATTATCATCTTCCCGGACTGAATAATATGATCAAGATTTTTTACAGTTGTAGAAAAATCATTTTTATCTTCGGCTTCATCTGCTGTAGGACCTACAAGCGCCGTACCTTCTACAGTAGGAATAACTAACATTCCTTTTGAAACAGATGTCGGAACAGGAAATACAACTCTTGACGGACAGGCTTTTGTCAGTCTGTCTAACAAATAATATTCGCCTTTTCTTGCGGTAATTTTAAAATCTTCTGCATTAAATATTTTAGAAACTTCATCTGCATAAAGACCTGATGCATTAATCACATAACGCGCTTTTATTTCTCTGTTGCCGTCCTCTTCGCTGATATTCCAAAAATCACCTTTTCTGTTTGCTTTACAAACTTTAAAATTTGTAAACAGCGCCGCTCCGTTTTTTTGTGCTGACTCAACTAATGCAAAAACAAAACGATAAGGTTCGATAATTCCGCCTGACGGCGCATAAAGACCTCCCACCGCATCAGAAGATAGTTTCGGTTCAAGCTCTAGAATTCTTTGACGCGAACAAAGTTCAATCTCAGGACAATCATTCTCTTTCCCTTGAAGATACAAATGTTCTACAATTTTCATTTCATCTTCATGAAGAGCAGCTACAATTATACCGCAACGCCGAAACGGAAAATTTAATTCACGTTTTAATTGATCAAACATTAAATTGCCTTGTATCTCAAGACGCGCTTTTAAATATTTTTTGTTATGATGAAAACCGCCGTGAATGATTCCTGAATTTGCTTTGGATGTTCCGAAAGAAACATCTGGGGCTTTTTCCAGAATTGCAATTTTAATTGAGTACATCGAAAGACGGCGGGCAATATTCGCTCCTGTTACTCCGCAGCCGGCAATAGCAATATCAAATTCCATACAAACCTCTATAATCATTTAAAACAAACAAAAATAAAGCTGCAAAATTTGTTTTCTAATCTTATTATATGGTCTAATATGAAGAAATACTATATAATAAAATAATGAAACCTGCAAGAAAAAGGCTATTTATCGGTACAAAAACCAGTCCCAAAGAACGGGAAAAAATGATCTATTTGGCTGTCGAGAATGAGTGCAATACACTTGTTTTTTCTTTAAATGATAAATTTTTCAGAAGCAAAAATAAAAAGTATATTAAATTGATAATGACTTATGCGCTTAACATAGAAGCAGGCGGACGCGACCTGCCGTTGTTGTTGCCTCCCCGTTTATTTGCCGCAGACCGAGAGCTGTTCCGTATGGAACACGGCAAACGCGTAAAAAAATTTCATTTTTGTGCAACAAACCCAAAGACTACAAAAATAATCAGCGAAAACGCTCATATTTTATTTGAAAGAGTTTTAGATAAAGTAACGCCTCCGCGCATCTTCCATCTCTTTCCTGAAAAAGCTCATGAAAACACTTGGTGCGCGTGCCCTGCCTGCCGCGCATTCAGCCCTGCAGAACAATATCTTATCGCGGTAAATTCCGCAGCAGACGCATTGGCAAAACTCGATGCGGATGCACGGCTGCACTACATTGATTACGATACAGAACCGGAAGCGGAAGGAATATCGCCAAGAAAAAATGTAATTGCAGACCCTGTTTCTGCGGATAATGCAGCGATTTGACAATCATCAATTTAGCGTTACAATAGAAATATGTAAATATTTTTTAAGATTTTTATAAGGAGAAACTAAAATGGCGATAGCAGAAAAAATACAAGATGAAACACCGGCTGTATATTCTCTTGAAGAACCTCGTTTTGAACGTCTTTTCGGTGTAGAGTATGCAATGAGCTCTCCTAGTTTTAAACATCAAGTTTCTGTAGGACGGCTTTTTACCTTGCTGGATTCACAGTTATCTATCCATAATTGCAAAACAATTGTCGCGCCATTCGATGTTTATCCTCTTTATGATAAAGGCGACGAATACACTCTTGTGCAGCCTGATGTTTTTCTCTCTTGTGATAATTCAAAATTAAAAGAAAACTGTTATAAAGGTTCTCCTAAATTTATTATAGAAATTTTATCTTCTAATAGATCTCACGACATGGTCACAAAATTAAATCTTTATGAAAAAGCGGGAGTCAATGAATATTGGATCATAGACCCCGAAGAGCAAATCATCATCACTTTTGAATTGGTTAATGGAAGGTATGTATGCCGGAATTACCTTGGAGAAGATGAGGTGACACTGGTTACTGTTCCGGGCTGTACAATTGATTTTAAAAAGGTTTTTGCCGATTAATTTAATTTTTTTCCTTGTTGTATCAATTTTTAAATGATATAATTAAACCATGAATGTAAATTTTTATTCACTCGGCGCAGCCGAAGAAGTAACAGGCTCAAAGCATGTAATTGAGATTGACGGGTTAAGTTATCTGATTGATTGCGGCGCTTTTCAAGGTTCCAGAGCAGAATCAGATCGCAAAAACAAGGAATTCGGCATCGCGGCGGATCGTATTGAAGGTGTAATTTTAACACATGGTCACCTTGATCATTGCGGTCTTTTGCCGTTACTGACAAAGAAAGGTTATAAAGGAAATATTTATGCCACCCCTGCATCAAGAGATATTGCAAGTTTAATCATGATGGATTCCGCTAACATTCAAGCGCGTGACGCGAAATATTTAAAAAGTCAGGCGCAAAAGAAAGGCGAAAAATTTGACTGGACGCCTCTTTTCACTGAACAAGATGCAATTCAAGCTATAGGGCAGACAATCGGTATTTCGTATAACAGACCTATGCATATCGGCGACGGAGTAAGCTTTGAGTTTTATGATGCAGGTCATATACTTGGTTCTGCGATGGCTTCGATAAAAATTAAAAAAGGCAGTGAAGAAGTAAATATTCTTGCCACAGGCGATTTAGGGCGCAAAGGCAAACCGATTATCCGCAATCCTGCAATTGTACAAACAGCCCCGGACTATATCATTCTTGAAAGCACATACGGTGATCGCCGCCATGATTCTACAGACGAGGCGCTTGATAAACTCACTAAAATGGCAAAGCGTACCATAGAAAAAAAAGGAAAAATTTTAATTCCTGCATTTGCTATTGAACGCACACAAGAACTTGTTTATTATTTTCATCTTATGGTTGATGACGGAATAATTCCTGAAATACCGATATTTGTTGATTCTCCTATGGCAACAAATGCGACAACAATTTTTCAGGTTCACCCTGAATGTTACGGCGAAGAAATTAAAGAAGCTTTTATTAAACATCATAAAAATCCGTTTGGTTTTAACAGTCTTCACTTTACGACAAGCGTTCAGGAATCAAAAGCATTGAACGATTTGAAAGGACCTCTTATTATAATTTCAGCAGACGGAATGTGCGAAGCGGGACGCATCCAGCATCATTTAATTCACAATATAAGAGATCCAAACACCACTATAATGACAGTCGGCTACATGGCAGAAAACACATTGGGGCGGCGTATCCGCAACCGTGAAAAAGAAGTTAAAATTCACGGCGAATGGTTCAAAGTAAACGCGCAAGTAGAAGAAATAAACGCATTCAGCGCTCATGCAGATTATTTTGAAACACTTGAATGGTTAAAGGCGACAGACACTTCACGCTTAAAAGGTATTTTCCTTGTTCACGGCGAAAAAAAATCTCAAAACTTTATGAAGAAGTACCTTGAAGAAAACGGTTTCCCGAATGTAGAAATAGTAAAGTACGGTAAAACCTACGAGTTGCATTAAAAAAGGATTTTATACTTACAGAGTTTGTAAAGACAATGAATAAATATTTTTCATCATCAGACGAAGTCTTTGAATGGCTTTCTAAATTTATTAATCTAGAGCGCGGACAAAAACCAAAAAGTTTTCTTCTTGACAGAATGATAACTCTGCTTGAGCTTGCAAACCGCCCCGATAAATGCGCGCCTTCTATTCATATTGCAGGCTCTAAAGGAAAAGGTTCAGTAACAAGCATGTTATCTGCCATGCTGACTGCCGCAGGTTTTAAAACAGCGCGTTATATGTCACCTCACGTTATTAATATAAGAGAGCGCATCTGTTTAGATGCACAATATTTTGATGAAGAAATTTACCGTAGCGCAGGCGACGAACTGCGGCACATCGTTGATGTTCTTCTTCCTGCCGCAGCCAATCCTCTTTTTGATACAAACAATGACGGATGTGAGCCGACATTTTGGGAACTATTAACAATGCTTTTTTTCCTTTGTGCACGCAAAGGAAAATGCGATGTAATGGCAGTAGAAACAGGCATGGGCGGAAGACTCGATTCCACTAATGTGCTTGATCCTTTGGTCAGCGTTATTACATTAATCGAATTGGAACACACAAGTATTTTAGGCGATACAATAACGGCGATTGCAGGTGAAAAAGCCGGAATAATTAAAAAAGGAAGACCTCTGATTCTGGCAAAACAAAACGAGGATGCATATAAGATTTTTAAAAAAATATCTGAGGAAAAAAACAGCGAGTTATTTTATTTCCCGGAAATTGCAAAATTATCTGATATTAAAATCTCTTCACAAGGCACAGAGTTTTCTTTATCAATTAATAACCCGTCATTTAAAATAAAAGATTTATCATTCTCCATCCCCATACCGGGAAAAGTACAAGCAGAAAACGCCGCTCTTGCCATTGCCGCATTAAAGATCGCTTTTCCTCAAATGGAAAATAACGCAAACTCTGTTTGTGCTATAAAAAAAGGTTTAGCAAATTTAAAAATACCAGGGCGTTTTGAAATGATTACGCCCGCTTTAAAACAACCTTTTATTATTGACGGCGCTCACACTCCGGAAAGCCTTGCCTTGTGTATAGAAACTTTTTGCTCTCTTTACGGAGAAGGCGGCATTCTCCTCTTCGGCTGCGCGGCAGATAAAGATTCGGCAGCAATGGCAAAGATAACACATTCTCATTTTGCAAAAATTATTATCACCACGCCGGGAACTTTTAAAACAAGCAATCCGTTAAAAGTTTACGAAACTTTTGTAAAAACAGCGGGACAAGAAAAAACTGAGTTAGTTAAAGATACGCAAGAAGCAATAAAAAGAGCGCAGAAAGCGGCAGAGGCGCAAAATCAAGAAGGAAAGATGCTTCCAATATTAGGGACAGGGTCTTTTTATTTGGTGGCAGAGATTAGAAGATTTATTATAAATGAATAATTTAACTGTGAGCTGTTTATCTATCTTTAATAAATTAAAAAATTATTATAAAATAAATACATGAAAACATTATCAGAACAAAGATATTCAATACTTGGTCCAAGAGTTGTAAAAGCGCTGCAATCCCGCTCATTCGAAGCTTACTATTTTGATGAACCTTCGCAAGCGGCAGAGAAAATTGTCTCTCTCATTCCGAAAGAGCATCTTGTCTCATGGGGCGGATCAAAAACACTTGTTGATTTAGGTATTCAGCAGCGTCTTGAAAATGACGGCTTTAATCTGCTTGACAGAGACAAAGCCGCCTCTCCTGAAGAGCGGATGGAAATAATGCGCCGCTCTTTGTTATGCGACACTTTCCTTTCAGGAACAAACGCCGTAACAGAAGACGGTCAGCTTATCAATATTGACGGTTACGGCAACCGCGTCGCCGCGATGATTTTCGGTCCCAAACAGGTGATAATTGCCGCCGGCATGAACAAGGTCGCTAAAACTTACAAAGACGCTCTTTCCCGCGCAAGAAATACCGCAGCCCCCTTAAACATTCAGCGTTTCCCCAAATTAAAAACTCCATGCAGCGAAACCGGCACCTGCGCGGACTGCCTTTCCGGTGACACAATTTGTTCGTATTTTGTTACAACGCGCTTTTGCAAACCCGCACAGCGGATTAAGGTTATATTGATTGGGAAAGATTTGGGTTTGTAAGAGGGGAAAGAGAAGAATTTATCGCGAAGGCGCGAAGGAACGCAAAGATCGCAAGGATGTTGTTTGATATGTTTGCGGTCTTGCGAGAAATATTTTAATTTTCTATTCTATCGTTAAAATATTTTCTGTAATTTCTGCGTAACCGCTGTTATTATAACCTTCAACTTTCATCATTGCTTCGTATAAGGTCCCTTGCATATTTAATCCTGCCTTTTCCCATTCAGCAAAATGTTTAGTAACTGATATTGTTCCGCTTGTGCGTTTATCTGTGCGGACGCTGATATACTGGGTAAAATTATATAAGCCGGAACCTTGTATTGCAGGCGCATTTTTCATATCACGAGTAAATATATCATATGTTCCTTCGCCGGCAATCGTGAAAGAACCTTTCTTAGTGCCTCCGCTTCCGGGATGATAACCGCCTAAATAATTATCTACTATGTAGTATTCAACCAATGGGTTTTGCGTCCATCCGTAAATACTTAAATATGATGCACCGCCGCTATTCGGTTGAAATAAAGCGTCGTATTTAAAAGAAATATTTCCAACTTGTTTATATGTTTGAGAAGACCCAAATCTTCTGCCGCTGCGAAATAAAATATTCCCATTACTAGTATTGTTATTTTTAGTCCATTCACAACGAAAAGTTCCCTGATGTCCTATTATCATTTTACCTGTTGCATTCTCATTTTTCCAAAATTCATAATCATATCCGTCATGGGTTCCTGTTTGATTATATGTTACAGTTCTTTCAATAGGCGGCTCACCGCAGCCTGAAAAAATAATGAATACTAAAAATACTAAAATAAACAGGTTGTTCTTCATTAAAATTCTCCTTATTTATTTATAATTGTTTTTACAAGATTGTAATGAGTTCTCTATACTTAATAATATAACATAACTTTCAATTTTCGTCATAAAAAAGCGGGAGAAAAAATCTCATCAGCTGATAGAATTTTCTGCTCCCGCCATCTAACTAATCGTAAGATATAATTCTTATATCTTATGCAGCGTTAATTAAAATCGCTCTTTTTAACGCTTCCGTCCGCTTTTTAATTTCCAAAGTGAGGATACCGTTTTTAAAAGACGCGCTCACTGTTTCCGGGTTGGCGGTTTGCGGTAACTTGAAAGAACGGCTGAAAGCAGAGAGCCGCCTTTCTTTAATCAGATAGACCCCCTGTTTTTCATCAGTCTCTTTCTCTTCATTTGTTTCCTTTTTAGAAGCAATGATAAGATTTGAACCGTCAACATGAACATCGATGCTCTTTTCGTCATAACCGGGCAATTCCATTTCGATAATGTAAGAGCCTTCGATTTCCTTCACATCAACTGCCGGCATGTGATTAAACATTCTTGTTGCAGGCGGCAGCAGCGAATCCAAAGTTTCAAGGCAGTTGTCAAACTCGCTCATGATGTTTTGAATTGTGTTCGGGCGGTAAAAAGTTAAAGTATTCATTTTTTTCTCCTTGACAAAAATCCAACGGATTTTCATCTATCCTATGAGATTTGGCAGAATTAATAGTTCAACGAACCATCCCCCTTTCGGCGGGCAATCCACTCGTCCTCATCGACATTAATTTAATAGCAAAAATCGTGCCAAGACTAATAAAAAGAAGAATATCTCGCTGTGATGCAAAGAATACAGAGAAAAATACTAATAATAATCAAAAATTATTGATTATATTAAGATTTTTTAAAATAAAAACTTTACATCTCTGTATCTTTGAAACTCTGTGAGAAGAAAATAATATTAATTTTTGGTAAAAATGATACAGTCAGCAAAAATTCAACATTAATTGTGTCATTTTGATACAAATTTTAAATAAATAATCTTTTTGCAAAAAATTTCTGTTTTCTTTCATTTTCGGTCAAGCGCCGCGCATGTGCAACCCATATATAGCCGGAGGCATTTCATGAAGAAAGAACATTTCATTTCTCCGCTTGAAGATTTTGCTTTTAAGCAAATCTTCGGAGAACAGCAGAACATTGACATCACGAGGGCTTTTTTAAAGACCCTGCTGGATATTCCGCAGGAGGAATATGACCGGTTAACTGTAGTCAACCCTTATCTGGGAAAAATTCTAAAAAGGGGGAAAATCGGAATTGTGGATATAAAACTTACTACCAAGTCAGGCAAAATAATCCACATTGAATTACAGGTAGAAAAAAGAGCGAATATGAGAAAAAGAATTTCATATTACTCTTCCAGACAGCTCAGCGATCAATTAAAGTGGGGTGAAGATTATGAAAAACTGCATCAAGTAGTGAGCATTGTAATTTGCAATCATATTTTATTAGAAGAGGAAGAAGCATATATAAATGAGTATAATATGAGCAACGATAAAAACCGATTATTTACAGATTTGCAAAAGCTTATTATACTGGAATTACCGAAATTACCCAAAGAAGCAGACGGAGCTTTATGGCCCTGGTTAAGATTTTTTACATGCAAGAAAAAGGAGGAATATGTAATGCTGGTTAAAAAGCATCCTGAAATGGAAAAACCTGTATCTTATGCCAGAAGAATGTCATGGCTGGATAGATGGCGCGATTATCAATTACATAGAGGGCTTGCAAAAACAGATGAGCGGATGTTAAGACTGCAAATAGAAATAGATGCAACTGCAAAAGGTCATACGGAAGGATACACTAAGGGTCTCGCGAAAGGTCATGCTGAAGGACATATTGAAGGTCATTCGGAAGGACATGCGAAAGGCAAAGCAGAGGAAAAACTTGAAATTGCCCGTAAAATGAAAACGCTTGGCGATTCTGTTGAAAAAATTAACATAATAACAGGTCTTCCTATTGATACGATTAATAACTTGTAATTTAATAAAAATCCAATGGATTTCTATTAATTTTATTATATTCAATACAACAAAAATTTAGGAGGCTAATATGCAATACGGCTATTTTGATGATGATGCGCGTGAATACGTAATCACCCGTCCTGATACACCTTTCCCGTGGATCAACTATTTAGGCTGTGAAGAATTCTTCAGTCTTTTTTCTAACACTTCGGGAGGTTATTGTTTTTACCGCGATGCGCGGATGCTCCGCCTGACGCGTTACCGCTACAATAATGTGCCGTCTGATGCAGGCGGGCGTTATTTCTACCTTCGCTGTGACGGTGAAGTGTGGTCACCGTCATGGATGCCGACGAAACATAAACTTGACTTTTATGAGTGCCGTCACGGGATGGGTTACTCACGCATTTCCTCTGTTAATAACGGACTGGCTTATACACAGGTTTCTTTTGTTCCGTTACGCGACACTTGCGAGATTCATAAAATAACGCTGACTAATGAATCCAAAACAGAAAAAAAAATAGATATGTTTTCTTTTATCGAATTTTGTTTATGGAATGCAAATGACGATATGACAAATTTTCAGCGTAACTTCAGTATCGGAGAAGTTGAGATCGAAGGCAGCCGTATTTATCATAAAACAGAATACCGTGAGCGGCGCAATCATTATGCTGTATGGGCGGTTAACTCCCCCATCGAAGGCTTTGATACAGACAGGCAAACCTTTCTTGGTTTGTATAACGGTTTTGATACACCTCAAACTGTTTTTAACGGCAAAGCGAATAATTCCGTCGCTTCAGGCTGGGCGCCGATTGGATCGCATCATATTAAAACAACGCTCTCCCCGGGAGAGTCAAAAACATTTGTGTTTGTGTTAGGTTATTGCGAAAATCCTGAAGATCAAAAATGGGAAAAGCAAGGTGTTATAAATAAAAAACCTGCGAATGTTTTACTGGAAAAATACAGTACATCTGAAGCGGCAGACAAGGCGTTAGCCGAACTAAATGCATATTGGAAAAATCTTTTAGGACGTTTCACTGTAGATGCAGAAGATAAACGAATGGCGCGTATGGCAGGTGTTTGGAATCAATATCAATGTATGGTGACATTTAATATGTCACGCAGCGCTTCTTATTTTGAATCAGGTATCGGGCGCGGAATGGGTTTCCGCGATTCAAATCAAGACCTATTGGGTTTTGTGCATCTTGTTCCGGAACGCGCACGCCCCCGTATTCTTGACATTGCAGCAACTCAATTTCCTGACGGCAGCGCGTATCATCAATATCAGCCGCTTACAAAACGCGGTAACAATGAAATAGGATCGGGCTTTAATGATGATCCGCTGTGGCTCATTTGCGGAGTTGCAGCTTATATTAAAGAAACAGGCGACTACAGTATCCTCGATGAAAAAGTTCCTTTTGATAACGATCCAAAACTTGCAGACACGCTCTTTATTCACTTAAAACGTTCTTTCGATTACACCGTAACGCATAAAGGTCCTCACAATCTTCCGCTAATCGGCAGAGCCGACTGGAATGATTGTTTAAACTTAAATTGTTTTTCTAAAACACCGGGCGAATCTTTCCAAACTACGGCAAACTTTGAAAGCGGTGTAGCGGAATCTGTTTTAATTGCAGCAATTTTTGCATTTGTTGCACCTGATTATACCGAGATCTGCCGCCGCACAAATCGCAAAGATGAAGCTGAATATGCACAAAAAGAAACCGCAAAAATGATTGAAGCGATCAATCAGCACGGCTGGGACGGAGATTGGTTTGTCCGTGCTTATGACGCTTACGGAAAAAAAATCGGCAGCCGCGAATGTGATGACGGAAAAATATTTATTGAATCAAACGGATTTGCAGTTATGGCAGGCATCGGTATTGAAGACGGGCGCGCGCAAAAAGCCCTCGATTCAGTAAAAGAACATCTTGATACAAAATACGGTATTGTTTTACTTCAGCCTGCTTATAAAGACTACCATCTTGAGTTAGGTGAAGTTTCTTCCTATCCGCCCGGATATAAAGAAAACGCAGGAATTTTCTGTCACAATAATCCTTGGGTTACAATAGCGGAAACAATACTTGGAAGAGGGACTCGCGCATTTGAAACTTACACGAAAATATGCCCCGCTTACCGCGAAGATGACAGCGACCTTCGCCGCATGGAGCCTTATGTATACGCGCAAATGGTAGCCGGCAAAGACGCGCCGCGTCACGGAGAAGCGAAAAATTCATGGCTTACAGGAACTGCCGCATGGACCTTTGTCAGTATTTCGCAGTATATACTCGGCATCCGCCCTGTTTTTGACGGGCTTCTTATCGATCCTTGTGTTCCGTCAAGTATGAAGGGTTATACCGTTACGCGCCATTTTCGCGGCGCGGATTACCGCATAACGGTTGACAATAGCGCAGGCGCGGAAAAAGGCGTTAAATCAATCACAGTTGACGGCTCTCCGCTGAGCGGCTGCGTGCTGCCTGTTTTTAATGACGGAAAAACTCATGAAGTAATTGTGAAATTATAAAAAAGGAGAGGGTAAAATGCACTACAAGAATTTTATTACAGTAACTTATGCGCCTGCAGGATATTTAAAAGATAATTCCATCGAACAGATCAGGGCTGATATTGAAAAAACAGCAAGATATATCAAACTTGATAAAATTTATCTTGAAACTTATAGATCAGAGGATTTGGTTGATCGGAAAAAAATGGAAGCAGTAAAAGCTTTATTTATCGAAAAAGGATTTATGGTTTCGGGCGGGATTACTACAACTGTAAAAAAAACATTAATGGGAAGCATGTGTTTTACCGATCCTGAAAACCGTAAAAGGTTAGGTGAAATTGCAGCATATACCGCCGAGCTTTTTGACGAATTAATCCTTGATGATTTTTATTTTACAAATTGCCGCTGCGAATCATGTATTAAAGAAAAAGGAGAGCGTGATTGGGCATCTTTCCGCTTGGCTTTAATGAATGATATATCAGAAAATGTAATTATTAAAAATGCAAGAGCGGCAAATCCAAAAGTTAATTTAATTATCAAATTTCCTAATTGGTATGATAGTTTTCAAGCAAACGGTTACAATCTGGAAGACGAACCGAAAATGTTTGACGATATTTACACAGGCACTGAAACACGCGACCCCCATTACACACATCAAAATCTTCCGCGTTATTTAAGTTTTTTCCTGCCCCGTCTTTTGGAACACATCAAACCCGGAAAAAACGGCGGCGGTTGGTACGATCTTTTTGAGTGCAGTATAGAAGACTATTTGCAACAAGCGTATCTAACTCTTTTTGCAAAATGCCGCGAACAAATGATGTTCTGCTTTCCGTTACTCGTCAATTCTCCGTCTTATCCTGCAGCAGCCGGTGCATTCTACGATGAAGCTGATCTTTTTATGGATCAACTTGGAGAGCCATTTGGTGTTGCATGTTATAAACCATACCACTCATACGGAGAGCGTCTTCTTCACGAGGTTATCGGAATGCTTGGAATACCTCTCGATCCCTACCCGTATTACCCGGAAAAAGCTTCCGTCATTTTTTTAACAGCTGATGCCGCTTGGGATAAAGAAATTGTAAAAAAGATCAAAAAAAGTTTGTTAAACGGAAGTAAGGTTTTTATAACAAGCGGTTTGTATGAAAAATTAGCAGGAAAAGGAATCGAAGATATTTTACCTGCCGAAATTACCAATAAAAAAATAACGACAGATATATTTACAAACAGTGTTTTCGGTCAAAGAAACAGCGGTTATTTAAAATCCGACGGAATTGTAACTCTGCCTCATGTTGCGTATAACGAAAATGATATATGGCCTCTTTCCGCAGCGCTCACTCCGTACGGAAGCCACCCCTTATTGTTACAGGGAGCATACGGCAAGGGCAGTTTATACATACTGACTATCCCTGATGATAAAGCCGATCTTTACAAACTTCCTGCACAGACACTCACTCTCCTGCGAAGTGAAATGAATTTGCCCGTAACGCTGGAGTGCGGCGGGCGTGTAGGATTATTTCTGTACGATAACAACACTTTCATTTTACAATCATTTCTTGAAAGACCGGAGAAGATACGAATAAGCATTAATAAAAAAGATGTTTCACTGACACCGTTAAAAAAGATGATGCCGCCGCCATTAATACCAAACGCCGTTATAGCGGCACATACCGGCGAAAATGAAAGCATTTTTGACATCCATTTATTGCCGGGGCGGTATGCAGTTTTGAAAATTTGTTAGAGAAGAGTTTGTTTTAATCTTTTACCGCTTGCAGCAGCTTGTCAAAATCGGAACGAAATAGCCGATCTTGCGTTATTCGAAATTTTTCAAACTCGGTTTCTGCAAAGGACTTTGCAAATTCGGCAGAAACTTTACCTGCATCTTTGAGTATTTCTCTGTCCCATACACGCAAAAAACCTTCCAATCTTTGTTCCCAATCTGCCATAGTCATCGGCATTCGGCGTTGCGCTTGAATTTCTGCCATATCAAGATATGCAGCGACTATTCTTTCAAGCTGCCCAATTTCGGTTTCCGTTAAATAATTTTTAGCAATAGAGACATCATATTTATGAATCTTACTTTTTGGCGCTCCTTCCCATGTAGTTAATCCCATATTAATTTTTTTATAGTTTGCTCTATCAACAATTAATTCTGCAGCAGTATTTCCATGCACTGCATAATGTAATTTATTTTGTATAGCAGAAAAAAAACGTAGCGTTGATTTTGCAGAAGGATCATAATCCAGAGCGGTGGAATAAATATCAGTAATTTTCTGATAAAATTTACGTTCCGATAGACGTATTTCACGGATTTTCTCCAATTGCCGTTCAAAATAATCCTCTGTAAGAATAGAGCCGCCATTTTTTAAACGCTCTACATCCATTACCCATCCTTGTATAGTGTATTGTTTTACAATCTCATTCGCCCACTTTCGGAATTGCACAGCCCGCTCATTGTTGACTTTAAAACCTACGGCTATTATTGCTTGGAGATTGTAATGTTTTGTATTGTAATTCTTACCATCTGAGGCAGTTATTAGAAAATTTCTAATAACTGAATCTTCAAGTAATTCATTATCTTCAAAAATCTTTTTGAGATGATAATTAATTGTTGGAGTCTCTATATTATAAAGTTCCGCCATCATCTTCTGAGTAAGCCAGATATTTTCATCTTCATAACGCATTTCAACTGATGCCGGGTTATCGCCTGTTGCGGCAATAAAGGTTAGATATTCTGCCGCAGAAGAACGTATAGCTGTATCTGCTTTCTTTGATAATTTTTCCGGAGAAGGTAAGCTTTTTTTCTTCTTTGGCATAATATTTGAATACTATACCTTTGTTAAGGGATTGTCAAGGTATATTTTTTTCGATAATGAAAGAATTTAATTTTCTCCCATAATTTCTTCTACTGTTTTTTCTTTTAATATATTCATCCAGTCTCTTTTACAATATAAAAATCGTACTATTTTTAGATGTTTATTTTCTTCATCAATAATATAAAATATCATGTAATTTTTTACGGTTATTAATCAATAACCTAAATTTGCCAAATATTCATCTCTTACCGGCGGTCTGATTTTTGGGTTTTCACTGATTATATTTAATTTATTTATGATTTCAGTTATCAAATTATAAGCTGCTTTTGGATTTTTTAAAGTGTTATTGATATAATCATAACATGAATCTACATCCATGTCGTAAAGTTTTGAAATTTTAAGTTTATACAAAATTATTTTCCAAGATAATTATTTAGTTTTTTTATGTATTCTTCACCATCAATATAATCGCCGTTATTTATTTGATCTAATCCGGTTTGTAAAGAATGATAAAGTTCGTTTCTGCTATAAAACGGGTCAGTTGCAAGGGAAATTTCAAAAGGTATTTTTCCCTGCCTTAAAGATTGACGAACAAAAATATTAAACGCCGATGACATATTTAAACCCAATTCGCCGAAAAAGCGCTCTGCTTGTTCTTTGAGTTCCTTGTCAATCCGAATATTCAAATTAGTTGATTCAGTCATATTTACCTCTTATAGTAAAAATACCAATTTTACACTCATTGTCAATACATTGCACGGAAAAAACAGTGAGAAGAGATGAGCTGACAAAAAAACTTGCTTGTCGCCTACGACGGAAATATAATCGTATAATTCACATCCTACAAATATTATCTTAACACACCACGAAATGCCTCAGCCTCCGCTCCCCTTGTTTGTTAAAGCAAACACAGGTCGTTATGGCACGAAGCATTTCGTTTAACTAACCGCTCGAATCTTCGGTTCGCAGAACTCAGGGGCGCACAACACGGAAGCCGATAGTGTTGTACCTGCCGTTGGAAGAGTAGCCATGTGTCCGTCTACCTGGATGAATGAATCGTACCGAATCTGACCAAGACCCGCCGCGCCACACACGGTAACCGCCAGAGACTGCTCCGGTATAATTAATTTGATTTGTTGTTGGTAATGGTCCATACTGATCCCAGCACCATTCTTCAACATTTCCATGCATGTCGTATAAACCCCATGAATTAGCTTGTTTTAATCCGATTTGATGCGTTCTATTGTTAGAATTTTCAGAATACCATGCGTAGTATACCAGTTGGCTTTCTGTATCACCAAAATACCATCTAGTAGTTGTTCCTGCACGACAGGCATATTCCCATTGCGCATCTGTCGGTAAACGGTAACCGTTTGCTTCCCAATTTGGTGTAACTGTAGCGGGATACTCTGTTATCGTATACACAGGCGTTAACCCTTCCTTTGTACTTAGCTTGTTACAGAACCCTATCGCGTCAAACCATGATACATTTTCTACAGGTCTTTTGCTTTGTACTTCTCCTGTTGCAGGTACTATCCCAGTCCCTCCTCCTTGAAAATAACTGGGATTAATTCCCATGACAGCTTCATATAATTCCTGCGTTACTTCGTATTTACCCATATTAAACGCGCTTAATATTATTACAGCACTCTCCCATACAAGATTTCCATTTGGTATTGCCGCCATTTCATATTTATCAAGCGCATAGGTACAAGTGTCACGTTGGCATGTTGTATACACATCCCCAATGGTTGACCAGCTTCCGCTCCAATCATGTCCTAGTGCGTTAATACTAACTGTATGTGCCGAATTCCTATTACATGTTCCTCTTTCTATAGTCGTACAAGTAGGAGCTAAAGTTTCTTGATAATCATGTTCAAGTGCAGGTATAACACCGCTTGGATCAAGCTTATCGCAGACACTGCAATATCTTGTTCCTATACCTGTTGTTGTACAGGTTGGCACGGTAATTACATTCCATTCATTCCAATTGTGTCCAGTTGCTGTAATCTGATTTATTATTTGTGTTAAAGAACATTTTGAACATGTCTGTGTTGTAAATCCTTCTTCTGTGCATGTCGGTTCTTTCACTACATCTTCGCCCCATGCGTGTTGCAATGCGGCAGTTTGATTTATTTCTTGTGTTGTAAAACAATTTGAACATGTCTGCGTTGTATAACCTTCTTCTGTGCATGTCGGAGATGTTGCCGCATCACCTCCCCAATTATGTTCGGTTGCAATTTTTGGTATTGGATTAATTGTTTGCGTTTCAATACATTTTGAGCATGTTTGCGTTGTATACCCTTCTTCCGTACATGTCGGTTCTGTTATCAAATCACCACCATATATATGCGAACAACCTTTATCTCCTTCATTACAACCTATAAAAACAAACCCCATTATTACAACAATTGTAATAATTCCTAAAAACCTAAACATTACATTTCTTTTCATAAACTTCCTCCTTTATATTTTTTGCGTTTATAAAATTATTTTATAAGATTAATTCCGCTTTGCTCTCCGGCTGCTCCGTCGCATACCTTAAACATCCTATCTTCGTTTCCGCTTCCGGCTTCATTTTTATAATAACTTTCTTTATATCCATTCCATGATGTTAACCCGTTGCTTATAATTCCGCAGGAATTAATTTCAGAACCGTTTCTGAGACTTCCGCATAATACACCGATTGCAGGTTTTTGTTGTTTATTTGTAATTTTAAAAAACGTACTTCCTATTGAACATGAAAGAATTTTACTGCTGTCGCATATACCTGCAATTCCTCCAATGGAACGGGAAGCGCCGATGGAATAGTGCGTAATCGTTCCGCCTATAACTTTGCAATTTTCAACTTTAGAATTAACTAATAACTGCCCTATGATTCCGCCAGTGTCTCCGTTTTCTCCGAATCTATCCGATAAAGAAACCTGGCAGTTTTTAATTACAGCCATACTGACAGCAGAAGTGCCTGCAATACCGCCTATTGCCGATTTATCCCGGCATATCGTTATCTGAACATTTGCCGCAATGACATCAGAAATTAAACCGTTATTTTGACCGCAAACTGTTCCTGCATATATCCAACCGTTACCTGAATGATTTACTCCGACATTTATTTGCGGATTATTAAATTTAACATTTTTAATTGTACCGTAATTAATTTTAAATAATCCAAGTAAAATATTATTACCTATCGCTTCTGCAGGACTTACAATATTCATATTTCTAATTTCATAATTATTTCCGTCAAAAACACCGTTTAAAACAGGAATAGGATCAAAATTTCCGGTAAGCCCTATATTGTCGATAAGTTTGAAATGAGTATCATTCTGATTAGATAATATTCTAACATTATCAAGGTGTGTCTGAGTACTTATCAGATACGGATTGTCAGCAGTTCCTTTGCCTCCTGCAAAATCAACTATATTTCCTACATCAAGAGGTTGAGGTAATTTTGTATAATAATTATCAGTAAAAGTAAATTCTTGAGATGTTGATGTTTTACCGAAACCATCAACATCTTCCGCGTCATAATCCAGTGCAAAATATGTATTAGGACGGGCACACATAGTTGCAACACATTCGATAATTTGGCTATTATCTTTATTCGTTTTTAATAAAAAATATACATCACAGGTTGCAAATAAAGTTATTCTATAATACCCTGCGGCTTCACCATGTCCGCCGACAAAATAAGTAATAGATTGTTTTAAACTTTCAGCTCTTGTATTTGCTGTGGTATAAATACTTGTTGTAGAAGATGACTTATCAGTGACAGTTCCCCATGTTCGAGTATAATTAACTTCAGCAGAGAAATTTAAAATCTTTTTTAATGGTCCTATATCGACTCCAAATTTTCCGCCTAGTTCGTTCATATGTGTTTCTTGTGTTGATTCGGAAATAGTTTTAATAACAACTTCTTCCATTTTTTCTACTGTAATACTGGTTTTTTCAAATATAATTTCTAAAGGAGAACGACCATCATAATATGCAATCAGACCGGAATATACGGGAGTATTTTTAACATATCCAATGTCTAGAAGATAGTAATTATATGTTCCATCGGTTGCCGATTGCATAATATTCGGTATATTTTCAGGTTGCGGTGCGGTAATAACATCATACCTTGCATTTGAAGATACCAAGCTTGCATCAATGTCTGATAAATTACCGTCATCTGTGCAAGTTGCAAAAGTAAACCCAATTATTACAATAATCGCAATAATCCATAAAAAACACTTAAAATTCTTCATTTTATACCTCCTATAAAAACCCATGTAATAAATTGAATACAACTGTAATATATTAATTTTTTAATGATTAGTCAACTGTTATACAGTTAATTCACTGTATAACAGTGTTTTTATGGATAAAAGAAAGATATAAGCTTATATATGACCTATTTTCAGACTAAATTTATAGAAAATCTTCGTTTTTGGCGGAAAAAAAGGGGATTGAGTCAGTTAAAATTGTCAGAAATGGTTAATATTTCGCCAAATTATCTTAATGCTGTAGAAAAAGGAAAAAATTTCCCTTCGCCGGAAGTTATTCAGAATATATCAAATAATCTTGGAATTTTACCTTATCAGTTATTTATCGAACAATCTGCAAACTCTGTTTTTACCGAAACAGCACCCCTAAACTCAATGGTTTCTGAATTATTGATTGTCAAACAAAAGTTTATCAAAGATATAAATGAACTTATTCAAAAATATGAAAATACGATTTAAATACCCTAATGCACAACCTTAACCGCACAAATGTGCCCCCACTGCCCCACTCCGTAAAATTCTACTTTGAGCGGCTGCTTTTCTTCACATTCAATTACAGCGAAAGTAGCTCCTATTCGGCTGCGGGGGCGTCCCACGCTGCCGGGATTGATTAGCCGCATTTTGTTTAAGGTTTCATCATAGGGGATATGGCTGTGTCCTGATAATACCGTGTCCGCTCCTGCATTTCTGGCGGCTGTTATAAGTGTATTAAAACCGTTGTATAAATTATGACGATGACCGTGGCAAATAAAAAAACGGTGATTTACAAAATCAAAAACATCAAATTCCGGAGCAGTGTACCCATAATCATTATTGCCGCCTACAAGTTTCCAGTCGCAGTAAAAACCTGTTGCATCTGCCGCCATATGAATATCTGCAATTCCGTCTCCAAGAAAAGCGGTGGCGCAGATTGTGTCTTTTGGAGGGAGTCTTTCTTTAGCCCAGTTAAAAACCGATTTTAGAGCCGCAACATTTCCATGGGTGTCAGAAAACACAAGAAGTTTCTTGCTATCCATTAGTTTATTTTATCAGAATTTATGAGTATCTACTACTGTTTTTAAACTAATTAAAACTGGTTGTTATGTAGCTCTGGAATTATTGCGCTTTGAAGTTACAAATCTGGAGAAATCATTAATATTTTTTACAGCAATCCTATCAGGATATATTTCTACACGGCGTTGATTAACAAAATGACCCAATACATCTCTCACTTCGTTAACGCTCATTCCTGCCCAGTGAGCAACTCCTTCTACAGTCGTTTTAAATTCGCGCCTTTCGCTTGTTTTATCTATATCAGGCTGAGTTTCATCAAGCATGAGAAATACGTCTGCGATTTTTGCCTGAGGATCGGGAAGTGTAAGAATCATAAATCTTCTTTTTGAATCATAAATGCGTTTACAGAACATCTTAAGCAGTTTAAGAGCAATCTGCGGATTCCCCAATAAAAGTATTTCAAAATTCTGAGAATTAAATTCAAGCACTTTTACTTCATCAAGAGCGACAGCGGTAGCAGACCTGGGCGAATTTTCCAAAATCGCCATTTCGCCGAACATCTCAGAGGGATGAAGAATATCTAAAGTTCTTTCAATATCTCCTACAAGTTTAACAAGCTGTACCCTGCCTGATTGAATCAGATAAAAAGTATCGCCAATTTCAAACTCAGAGAAAATGATCTCCCCTTTTGGAAATGTCCGGGAAAAACGGCCGAATGCCGCTAAATCCATAGCCATCTTACGCTCCCTGTACGCCTAACTGACTAAGCGCTCTTTTTGCTTTTATAATTGAACTGTCATCTTCGCTGCCGCCTATAGCAATTATCCTCTTGTAAAAAGCTATTGCCTGTTCTTTGCGCCCTACTTTGTCATTACATTGACCCATTATATACATTGTTTCTCTTAAGTCAGGATGCTTTGGATGTTTGGTCAGCATATTTGTAAAATACTTGATACATTCTTCAAACTTATTTAAAAGGAAAAAACAACGCCCGATTTCAAATTTACTTTTTGCAATTAAATCCAGATCACTGCCTGTCTCAACTATCGTTTTAAATGCTGAATACGCTTCCTGATATTTTCCCTGCGAAACAAGGCTTACAGCATCATTATAAGATTTATTTGCAGCTCCTTGATCGTCCATTGAACCTGCAACCAATGATTGTGAAGCTGCCGCTGAAGAATTGCTGACAGAAACACCGGGACCTTTGCCGTCGCCGAAACGTATAATCGCATTCTCTGCAATTTCCAAATTTTTTGATGCTTGAATTGCATCTTTCCCTGAAGGATAGAATGTCAGATAACGTCCGAACACATATTTTGCATGAGAGAATCTTTTATTTTTTAAATAAAATTCCCCGATATGAAACAAACCGTCCGCAGGCTGCTTCTCTTCTTTTGCCATTACTTTGGAAACTTGTTTGTGTACACGCCGCATTTGATTAGAAAAAACTTTAAGCATCTTCATTATAATTCTTGTGTTTGCCATTGCCACAGCTTCAAATTCAGGAACAGTAAAAACCATAACCGTTGTATCAGAAAGCGCGACAGCATTTTCTTCTCTCGCATAACGCCCCAATGCCGACTTTACGCCGAAGAATTCTCCGGGCTGAACAGAATCTCTTACATCTGCTCCTGTTTCGATATCCTGATATACCAAGCTTATTTTTCCTGTTTGCAGGATATAGATTTTATCTGCAGGATCACCCTGAAAATAAATAAGAGAACTTGCACGATATTGAGCTGGCTTTGGCATTATTTCCCTTCCCGCGCTTCTGCAGAAGCATCCGGTTCAAACGGAAGATAATCAAGTTCTTTTTTAAAACCGACTTTCTCCCTGACTTCTTTGAAAAGACCTGCCGGATCGCCTTTAACAAACATTTCTTTTTTTCCTACTTTTATTTGCGTATAATCAGACGGCAGTTTCCCGTTAAAAATATCAAGGAAACGCATTTCACCGTAAATAGGCGTTCCTTGCAATATTAATAATTCGATATCTTTCATTCCGGCATCAACAAGATTTTCATAAGGGCAATCGTTCTTTGCTTTTAAAACAAGAATGTCGCCTAACTTCCCTTCTTCTAAAGTACCGATTCTTTTATCCATCCATAAAGCTTTTGCAGAATTAATAGTTACCATCTCAAAAAGTTTTACCGCAGGAATATCTTCGCCGTAAAGCGTACGGTACAATTCCCTGTCATATTTAATTTCTGCAAGAAGATTTGCCGATCCTGTCGCAGATGAATCTGTCCCGATAGTAACATTAACACCGGCTTTCAGCATTTTTCTGATCTTTGCAGTTACGTTAAACATAAACATATTGGAAAAACCGCACCAAGAAATGCTTGCTCCGGCTTTCGCAACTTTTTTAATATCATCATCGCTGAAAGCGATACAGTGAATAAAGAGGCAATGCTTATCAAGTACATTTAATTCAATTAATCTATCGATACTGTTCATCGCTTCTTTTTCAAAACCTTCAGAAAGATGTGTGATAAAGGGCCATGAATTTTCCACTGCTTTTTTAAATTCAACTAAAATGCCGTCACCCCAATTTAAATCATAAGAAACACATTCATGTGCAAGACAGTATTCCTGAATGACTCTGATAGGCAGGGTGGGAATTATGTTGCAATTAAAATTATGCGGAAAGTGATCGTTTACAGTTGTAACGCCGGAAAACAAACATTTATATCCTGAAAGAGCGTAAAGATTTTCCCTTGATAAGTTTGATCTTTCCTCGAATGTTTTTGAAGATTTTAAATCTTTATCCCACGGCAGCCATGTAAGATAGAAATGACCTTTCTTTGGTCCGACAGGCGGACGGTAATTCCCCTGCAAATGATCATGGGTATTAATAAGAGAAGGATACACGAAGGATTTTTCCTTCAAGTTGATTTTTACGCCTGCAGCGCTACCGCCAGGAGAAACAATTTTTTCCCCTTTAACTCCCAAATCACCGGTATGTGCTTTTTTTCCCGGGGAAACTATCACCCCGTTTTCCAAGACATACTCAAACACTTACGGACCGTCCTTTAATTGAGAACAAACTCTCTATAATATTAGTATAGTAACAAATGCCTTTATGATCAACGATCTAAGGTCTTCCTCCCTTTATTATCGGTAAGTTTGTATATAAAACGGCAAAAATTTGATACAATAATCAATATGATTGACTTACATACCCACTCTAATATTTCTGACGGCGATATTCCACCCCCTATATTGATTGATACGGCGGTTAAACAAGGTCTTACAGCAATCGCTTTGACAGATCATGACACAATTAAAGGGTTAGAAAGCGCTAAAACAGCCGCCGCTCAATATGAAAATTTTCGATTTATTCCCGGAATTGAGATAAATATTAAGTGGTTAGGCGTAAAAAAACTACCCGGACTTGGATCCGGCGGTGAATTTCACTTGCTCGGCTTAGGGATAAATAAGCCAAGCCCCGCTTTTATTACCGCTGTTGAGGGCTTATTCCGCTTGCGTGAGGCAAGAAACAAGGAAATTTTGAATAGAATGCATGAGTTCAGCATAGATGTAACGTGGGAAGAGATAAAATCTCTATCAGGCGGTCATGCTGTGGGGCGCCCCCATTTTGCAGCATACATGGTAAAGAAAAAAATCGTTAAAAATGTAAGCCAGGCATTTGAACGATATCTTGGAGTGGGAAAACCTTTTTACGTACCAAAAGAGGGGTTATTTTTTGAAGAAGCAGCTTCCCTGATACGCGAATCGGGCGGCGTTCCCATCCTTGCGCATCCCATTTCGCTCTTTATTGCGTGGGGCAGGCTTCCCGACCTTATTACATCTTTAAAAGATATGGGTCTTGCCGGTCTTGAAGCATGGCATCCCACAGCAAGAAACGCTTCATGCCGCCGCCTTGAGGCATTGGGCAAATCACTGGGGTTATACATAACTGAAGGCAGCGACTTTCACGGATCTGTCCGCCCCGATCACAGGCTTGGCTATTCGGGAAAATACCGAAAAATAAACGAATCTATTCTCGAAGCGATACCGGAATTACGCCAATAACGCTATATCGTTTTTAAGCTTTCTTGAACCCATTCAGGATGATTTACCGCTTCATCAAGGAAATGAGCCATTACGCCTGTGTAGCCGTCCCCTAAAGATTTCCACCAATCAATTGTGGTTTTTCTTAACCGTAGGGAAAACATCTTTTTTTGTTTTTTCCGTATCTCAATAGCCAATAGCCTTCCTTTGCGAATTTCTTCGGCTGTCATTTTGCGGCTGTCACTGTAATCTATCGGTCTGTCTTTGAGAGCTTCCAATTCGGCAAGTTCTTTTTCTGTAAACTGCGGCGGATTATCAGTGTCAATTACATATTGTACTATACCCATAAAAATACTCCTCCTCTTCTTCTTTATCTGCTTTTTGCGCAGAAATTATCCGAATACAATCCAGTCTTTCTGTAAAAACTACTTCCAAGACAATTGTATCTGCCGTTCCAATTGTGAGCCAACGGTTTTCAAAAAAGCTATGTGTTTGATCAAAAATTTCATACCTCATAGGATCGTTAAAAACCTTTGAAGCGCTTTCAAAAGAAACACCGTGTTTCTTTATATTGACAGTAGCTTTATTCTCATCCCATTCAAACTTTAATTCCATTATAATCCTCCATTAAATTTTTGTCAAGACATTTGTCAATATATTTTGTCTTTACATTGATATTATTTCCCAAGGGTCTTCTCCCATTCGGCGGAAATAGACCGCTTCCAGAATGTGTTCCGCCTCTATGATGTCTTTTCCGTCCAAATCAGCGATTGTTCTTGCCACACGTAAAATCCCGTGATACGCCCTGCCTGAAAGACCCAATTTTGCGGCTACGCTATGAAACGCTTTTTCCGCTTTTTCATTCATTGGGCACAAAGCGTCTGCTTTACCTGCAGGAAGCAGCGCGTTGCGGCGGATTTCTGATACAGCAAAACCTGTTTGTTTTTGAGGTTCTGAATTTGATTTAAGCCCTTTAAAACGATGACGTTGAATTTCAACCGCGGCTTTTACCCTGCGGGCGATAACAGCGCTTGCCTCTTCATTAGAAGAAGAGCTTTTTCTCATCTCTTCGATTTTTGGAGGGAGGATCGCAATTCTGATCTCTACACGATCAAGCAATGCGCCGCCGAATTTGCGCCAGTAGCGGTTAATTTCTTCGGGCGAACAGAAGCATGATGCAAATCCTTTACCGTCTGATTCACGCATTCCAAGCCTGCCGCATGGGCAAGCGTTAGCCGTCATCAGTAATTGAAATTCTGCAGGAAGGCGCAAAGGCCCTTCGGCTCTTACTATGCTTATCACCCTGTCTTCCAAAGGTTCGCGTAAAGCTTGCAGCACATTGACTCTGAACTCAGGGGCTTCGTCAAGAAAAAGAGTGCCGAAATGTGCAAGGCTGATCTCTCCCGGACGCGGAATTCTGCCGCCGCCCAAAATACCTTCGGCGCTTGCAGAATGATGCGGCGAGCGGAACGGCGCTCTTGTAATGAGGCGGTCGATAAACCGATGAGAATTTTTTCCGTCGCTATTTGAAAAAGGACCTGCAAGACTGTAAAGGCGTGTCACTTCGACCGCCTCATCAGAAGTGAGCGGCGCCATTATCGAAGGAAACCGTCTTGCAAGCATGGTCTTTCCCGCACCGGGCGGTCCGAAGACAAGCACGTTATGCCCTCCTGCGGCGGCGATTTCCAAAGCGCGTTTATAAAGCGGCTGTCCGCGTACATCACTAAAATCGCCTATACTGATACTTTGAGGTTCTTCATTTTGCGGACAGGATTCCAAAGAAACGGGAAGATTTCCTTTTTCTTCCCTTATAAAAAGCGCATGAACCGCGCTTTGCAAATTTTCTACAGCGGTTAAACGCGCGCCCTTATCTTTTAAGATAGCAGCCTCTCCTGCATTTTCTGCAGGGACGATGAACTCTGTTATCCCCTCTGCGAGTCCTGCAGCAATTGCAGCTAACACACCTCGCACCGGGCGTATTTTTCCTGAAAGTTCAAGTTCTCCCATTACAAGAAGATCACCGCTAATCGGCGCAATTTCCGCCGCAGCCATCACTGAAAGAGCGATGGGTAAATCAAGAGCCGCTCCGTCTTTTTTCATTCCGGCAGGAGCTAGATTAATTAAAATCCTATCCAACGGAAAGCTGAAACCCGAATTTCTAAAAGCGGCGCGTACTCTGTCCCGCGCTTCTCTTACAGCCCCTTCCGCAAGCCCGGAAATATCCACTCCCGGTATTCCCCTGCGTATATCCGTTTCAACCCGGACAATGATTCCGCCAGCCCCAAAGGGCAAATACGACATGACACTCATTTTGCACTCCTGTGTATTTTCTATAGCTATATATGGGTGTGCAGATGCGTAGCGCTTGACCGAAAATGAAAAAAAGTGAAAATATTTTTTTATTTTTTAAAAAGAGATAAGTGAATTTGTTTTTTTATTCTATAATTAGCTGTTTAATTAGCTTTTTTTAATCTGCTGATAAGTGCAAGCCATTATCGTATCTTTATTTTCATCCCACAGATGCATGGGACCTCCGTTACAATTTTTAAATGCTTCGCAATTTTTGCATAATCCTGTTTTTGACCATTTGCGGTTTCGCATAATTTCAAATCTGTTATTCCATACATCAAGAAAATTATCCTGATAGATATTTCCCTGTATAAAACATCTGTTAATATTCGGGCAAGCCGATATTGAACCGTCTATCAGGATTGAACCGATGTGCATCCCTGCACGGCAGATATAATAAGCGTCACGAACTTTTCTTTCGTATTCACCGGCATAATCCCCGCAGCAAAGCGATACATTAATGCGCTTTTCGTTACGCGCCATGACGATAAAATCCATAAGCTGTTTTAATTGCGCCTGAGTTAAGTAAAGATCATCATTATGTTTTGATCGCAGCGCTCTTCCTATCGGAGAAATAATAAAAAGCCGCCATGCTTTAATTTGCATATCATTTAAATATTTTTTTAATGAATCAAGTTCGTCTATATTTTTTTTATTTACGCAAGTGACAACATCGTAATTTAATCGTGATGATGAAGAAATCAAACTCAATGCGTTAACCGCTCTTTTAAAACTCTGATCGTTTGCTCTAAGCCAATTATGAGAAGATTCCAACCCGTCAAGACTTACGGTAATTGTACCCATACCCGCACCGAGCAATTTACTGTGAACTTCGGGAGTGTAATCATACCCGTTAGTCACAATCCCCCATCGAAAACCGTTTTTGCGTAACTGAATACCGCATTGCGGCAGATCTTCGCGTAACAGCGGCTCACCGCCTGTTATCGCGATTGTAATACTGTCACTTTTAATTTTTTCTTTTAAAGGAAGAATAGCGTTAAGGAAATCTTCAAAAGGCATATCTTTTACAGTACTTACATTTTTACAATCAGAACCGCAATGGCGGCATTGAAGATTACATCGTAAGGTACATTCCCAAAAAAGATAATTAAGCTCATGCAGATGCATTTCGTTCTTTCTAAATTGATTAAAAATAAATTGAGAAAAATTATTAATCATTTATTTAATCGGTATCTTTTTCTAATTCAATAATTAATGGATCGTCGTTAAGTTTTAAAGCTTCCTCCAGTGTTAATTCGTGTATATGCTGTTTGAATAGACCTCCATTGTTTTCTTTGTCAACATCAGTAAATATGATTGTATAATTATCCAGTTTGGGAACATATAAATAAAATTCTCCGTGAATATAAGATTCAGAGATATAGTTAGTTACGCCGGGTATAACAATCGCAATCCCTTTAATAGGCGGCTTATTATTTTCATTTGATCTTACATATCCGCGAATTGTTAAATTTTCATCATCGGGTCCGGGATCAGGACCGGGTCCGTACATTCCGCCCCAAAAAACCGGCGGGCATGCTGTTAATGATAATGAGAGTGCGGATGCACCGATGCCTCGGTATATCGCTCTTAAAATTTTTCGGCTCTTTTCTGAAAGTTTGATCATATAAACCCCACTGTTCTCTATTATCAATATATATCTTTATTTCAGTAAATTCAATTTTTTTCTAGCGATTAGTTTTCCATATATCTAAAGCATCTTTCGCTCTTTTAGTAATTTCCGCCCAATTTTGTGTGTTAATCAGCTCTTTTGTTGCAATCCAGCTTCCGCCGATTGCAAGCACGGAATTAAATTTCGCATAACTTGCAAGATTGTCAACGCTGACCCCCCCTAACGGAATATATTTAATCCCTAAATGATTGTAAGGTGCGTTTATGCTTTTTAAATAATTTAGCCCGCCCAATCCTTCTGCGGGAAAAAATTTCACAGTAGTGCAGCCAAGAGATATTGCAAGCTCCAGCTCGCTTGGAGTTGCAATTCCGGGAGCAAAGGGAAGATCTGCTTCGATTGCTTTTTTTACAATTTCAGGATTGATGCCCGGTGATACACCAAAGCGGACATCATTTTGATTGCTGCCATTTCTTAACATTGATACTTGCTCTGCTTCAATAATTGTCCCGACACCTAAAAACATTTGCGGAACTTCTTTTGCAATTAACGAAATCGAAGGGATGGCTGCCGGTGTGCGCAACGCAAGTTCAATTATTGTAATGCCTCCGTCCAGAAGAGCTTTTGCAAGCGGAACAGCATTTTTTTCATTTTCAATTTCCAGAACAGCGATAATCCCGCCTTTGTCGATTTCGTTTTTAATGTTTTCATTCATAGCTTGTTTTTTCATATAATTTTATAATACAATAAGCTATGTGGCGTGTACAGCTTCACAAAATTAATTACGATGAAAGAGAGTATCAAGCTGTTAAAGAAGTGCTTGATTCAGGCTGGTTAACAATCAGCGAAAAAACTCATGCTTTTGAATCGGCTTTCTCTGATTTTTTAGGGTATGAATCAAAATGTCTTGCCGTTTCAAACTGCACAGCCGCCTTGCACATGGCGTTATTAGCATGCGGTATAGGGGAAGGCGATGAAGTTATTACACCCTCTCTTACTTTTATTGCCGATCAAAATACTGTTGCAATGACAGGGGCAAAAAATGTTTTTGCAGATATAACTTCTATGGATGATTGGTCGCCTTGCCCCGATGACATAAAAGTAAAAATTACACCTAACACAAAAGCTGTAATGATAGTCCACTATGCCGGTTTTTCCTGTGATATGGAACGCATCACCGCTTTGTGCAAAAAATACGGTTTAATTTTAATAGAAGATTGCGCCCACACTCCGGGAGCGGATTACAAGGGGCAGCCGCTCGGCACTTTCGGTGATGTATCGGCTTTCAGTTTTTTTGCAAATAAAAACATAGCAACCGGCGAAGGCGGAATGGTTGTTACGCGAAATACGGAAACATATAACAAATTAAAACTTTTACGCTCACATGGAATGTCCGCCGCTTCTTTTGACCGTTTCAAAGGCAGAGCTGTTTCTTACGATGTTGAAGTGCCCGGTTATAATTACCGTATTCACGAGATAAGTTCCGCTCTGGGGCTTGTACAGCTTCAAAAATTACCAAGTGCAAACGAAAAGAGAAAATTATTGACAGAGCATTATTATAAAAGGTTAGGTGAAATTCCTTCAATTTCTATTCCATATAAAAATTTTAACAGGGGAAACTCAAGTTATCATATAATGCCGATTTTACTTTCTGAAACCACAAACAGAGCGGCTGTTATAGAATCATTAAAGCAGGAAGGAATTCAAACAAGTATCCATTATCCTGCAATTCAAAGCTTCAGCGCGTATAAAGATATTGTTAATGAAACACCGAAAGCGCAAAAGGTGTGCGCTCATGAATTGACATTGCCTCTTTATCCCGGAATGACAATTGAAGAAGCTGATATTGTTTGTGATGCTTTGATTAAGTATTTGTAAAAATTATTTTTATTAGAGAGAAAATAAGAAACGATAACAGAGTTATTTTTTCTTTTTTGGTTTTTCTGCCGGCGGTTTCTCCGGCTTCTTCTTACCTTGAATAAAACCTTTAAAATCTTCGCGCTGAGCAGGAGTCATTTCGTCCCAAACTTGTTCAAAACCGTCATCTTGATGAAGAATAACAGCGCTTCTGCCGTTGTATTCAAGAAAAGTTCTGCGCTGGCATACAGGGCAGTAAGCAGTTACTTTACCTGCTTCTCTTAACAGATTAAAAGAAATTTTATCTGTCACCTTACGGCAACAAGGGCAATAAATTGAACATAAATGACCCGGACTTTTTTGTTCCATTTTTATCTCCTTTTAGACTAACAACTAATTTTAACATACCTTATTCAAATTTATAAGTCAAAAAAATAATTTCAAAAACATTCACAGTTTTTTTAATATCAATTTATTAACAAGCCATGTTTATTCATGTCTGATCTGATATTTCAGCTAATATATCATTTACTATTTTATTTAACAGTTTACCATGCTTTGTAGCTAAAACTGTAACCTACTTATTATTTTTGCCAAACCTGATTTTTTGTTTGCATCTTTTAAGAATTTCTTGCGCTGAATCATTGTTAGGATCAAGCCTCAAAGCTTCTTCGCAGTCATCAATTGCTTTTTGATATTCGCCTGAGGTTTCGTACATCTCTGCGCGGGAATCCCAATAAGAAGAATAGTCCGGCTGAAGTTCTAAAACCTTATTTAAATCAGCAATAGCTTTGTCCAATTCCCCTTTTTCTTTATAGACATAAGCTCGATTATTTAAATAAAACGCCGGATTATATCCGCGGTATCCATGACTTCCTAAAGCATTATACATGGCGAACACTTCTGCAAAACCGCTTCCGTCATCGTTATGCGCCATATTTTCCATTTCTTCAAGAGAAGAATCTTCGCTCGGTTTAGGATTAGACGCTCTGTCAGCTTCCGATCCTTCTATTGCTTTTGTATAATCGGCAATAGCCTCTTCATATTGGCGGTTAAATCTGTAAACCCATCCTCTGTGATGATACAAATTATAATCCTGCGGATCCAATTCTATTGCTTTGGTAAAATTTGCAATAGCCTCTTCAAAACATTCTTTTTGCTGATAAGCAATTCCTCTTTTAAAATATAATTTGCATTTATCCTTAGAGAAAGCAAATCTTGAAAGATTTGAATCATCGAGCATTATGTAATCGTTATATATTTTTAAAACATCATAACCGTAAAGAAACTCACCTTCTTCTTTAAATTCTTCATCAGATGCAAAACCTTCTTTGGAAATATATTTTCCGCAGTTTATGCAATATTCCAAACCTTTCGCTGAACCGAATAATGAGGCTTTACAGTATGAACATTTTTCCATAATTTTTCCTTATAACTAAATAACACTCATTATTAATTGATCGTGAAAATCCTGCTTCATATAATAAACATCTTCGTCCAATTTGCGGACAGGACAAACTATAATTGAATCTTTATCTTTACGATCCCAATAAAGACGGATTGCGTTTGAAATAACATCATCTTTATTCAATTTAAATTTTGATGCAAGAGAACGAAGTAAATCATTATGATCCCTTGACGGTCCCCTTGATATATCAATAAAGTTTTTATAAATAACAATTCTGCCGGCAGTTGGAGTCAATTTTCCGTCTTGTAATTGTTTGCAAAAAATAATGTTCATAATGTTTTATCCTCTATAATGTATTATAATACATTTGTTAAAAAATGATAGGTTATTTCATTAGCTAAAACATCATTATAACTTTGAAAAATTAAATCTATTGCGTCCTTCATGTTTAGAAAGGTACAGCATTTTATCAGCTTGTTTAACAAAATCAACGCTGTTTTGCTTATGATTTACACTTCCTGTTACAACCCCAATAGAAATAGTAACAAAGGAAGCGGTTTCACTGTTTTCATGAAGAATATTTTGTTTATGCATGTTCTGTATAAGTTTTTCAGCGATAATACATGCACCGTCCATATTGGCATTCGGCAAAACAACAACAAATTCTTCGCCTCCGTAACGTGCAATAAAATCCGTATCCCGTGTTAAGGTTTTTGAAAGAACATCTGCTACCGTTATAAGACATTTATCACCTTCGCTATGACCGTATGTATCATTATATTTTTTAAAATGATCGATATCGATCAGCATTAAACTTAATAAATCGCCGGAACGTGATAATAATTTCATTAACTTATTTAAATTTTCTTCAAAATAACGTCTGTTATAAATACCTGTAAGAGAATCAAAATATGCTTCTCCCGCTTTTTTCTCGGCTTTTCGTTTTGCATCAACTATATGCAGTAATACAAAAGAAAGCGCAAATGCAAAAGATATTCCTAAAATGGAAATAAAAATTCTCATACCGGTAACTTGCTGGTAAAATTTGCCGACAGGAGTAAAAATTCCTATATGCCATCCGTTTTCAAGCTTTCTTGTAAATAAATTATATTCTGATCCTAAAAGATCATCTGTAACTATATGTTCAAATATATCCGATCCTTTTTCCAAGTTGCTCACAACTACATCAATATTTTTATGCGGCAATTCAGATAAATGTTTTCCTAAATATTCTTTAGAAGGAGATGCTAATATTTCAAGATTATCTGTAATCAATATTCCATAACCGCCTTCTGCAAGCTTTGTATTGACAACATACTCCGCCATTTTATCAAGTTGCACATCAACGGCAACAACTCCCAATGGATTACCATCCCTGTCATGAATTTGCCGTGAATATGAAATTACAGGATCGCTTGTTAAAAGAGCTATATAAGGATTTGTTACCGCTATACCTGTACCTGCGGCAACAGCCGCCTGATACCACGGGCGTTCCATCGGCTTATAACCTTCAGGCGGTATCCAACCTGTACCGTCAAGAAAAATACCTTCATCGGAAGCTGAACCAAACACATTAAAAAATCCGTAAAGGCCATTGAATGCCGATATTCTCACAACATCGGAAGAAAGGTAGTCAGTAATTTCAATCATATGTTCATGAATTAAATCTGCCGAATTACCCTGTAAAATCATTATGAGTATGCTTTGCGAAACATTATGTAAAATTGTTTCTGCATCCCGTAAATTGTCATTTATTTTGGATTGTGTGTAAGACAGAGTATCAGCAGCTTCTTTTGTTAAAAAGTTATGAACAATATCACTGACAAATAAATAGCTAATAAGCACCATTAAGAAAAAAGCCAGCCATACAAATAATAATTGTATTACTGTTGAGCGATTTATATTTAAACTATGTTTACTGTAACTCATAAAATTTACCTGTATTATTTATATTTTAATGACAATATATCAGTAAAATTTGATTTTACAAGCGTTTTTTCTAAAAAGAGCACATAAGTCCATATATTCGCGACATTTGTCCATATAGATATACCGGAAATGAGATAATTTTATCTTATGATTAACGATGAATTATTATAAAACTTTGTTTAGTGAAGGTTTTTTATTTATCATGTTATATTTTAAAAATTTTTTCACTTAAAAAACTCTTAAGTAATATACTGTTTACGGACTGTTTCTATGGCTATGTTTATATGTTTTAAAAAGTCTTCAGAAAAATGCTCAAGTACTGCATTTTGCTCATTTGATATATCTTCACCTTTAAAAAGTGACCAGACTTCAATATCAAGGGCTTGAGCAAGATTACATAATGTTTTAGCTTGCGGAAAATTGTTTCCGCGCTCTATATCAGAAAGGGAAGTAATAGAAATTTTTGCTTTTTCTGCCAACTCGGCTTGTGATAACTGCATGCGAAAACGATAAAATTTGATATTTTTACCTACTTTTTCCTTTAATTCCTGTTCTTGCATTTAAAAATACCTATCCCTATCCCTTTTAATTAAACCAAGCCTCTAAACCATTGACAAACAGCCTGTGCCTTAATACTATAAAGGCTATGACTTGTGTTAGATTGTGGAATTTATTAGTTTTTAAGAAATTCCACAAACAAAGCAAAATCAAAAAAAGCCAATTTTTGGTTTTTTGAATGCTTGTCCGTATGGGTGAGCTATTTTTACAACGAGGTAGTTATTATGAGGAATTTATTCAAGTTCTTTGGGATTATCACATTAATACTGATAATCGGAATTTCAATGATTGGGTGTGATTTATTATTCGGCAATGACTCAAATGAATCTGGCGGAAATGGCAGCGGCGGAGGTGGTAGCAGCGGAGGTGGTACTGGAAGTACCCGACAAAATGCTATATCAGTAACTTTAGGATACTCAACTTCTCATACCATCAGTTCCAGCGGTGAGAATTGGTTTAAGTTTGTAGGCACAGGCAATCCTGTAATTTTTGAAACAATTGGTAATGCAGTAGCTACAACCATAATTATTTATATAGGTGATAATACATATTATGATACTTATACCAGTAGCGGGGGGGAAGGTTCTAATGCTCTACGAAGTCAAAGTACTACTTCTGGAACAACATATTTTGTTAGAATTACCGCACGTAACAGTACTAGCGGCACTTATACCTTTGCTGTAAAAGAACCGACTTCCAATCTCAGAACCAATCCTATAATAATTTCAGTTGGAAATTCCTCTTCTCATACAATCAATTCAAACGGAACACATTGGTTCAGGTTTACAGGTGACGGTAATCGTGTGTTCTTTGAAACTAGCGGTAATGTAGTAAATACTAACATAAATATTTATTCTGGAGACAGTACAAGTTATATTTATAATAATTGGAAAAGTGGAGTTAACTTTATTACAATTTCCGGCCAAATATACTATATCAGTATTACTGGTAATAGTGGGACATACACTTTTAATGTTCGTCATGGTACCGGCGATGGCAGTTCACGTTTTAATGCTATAGAAGTTACACAGGGATATTCTAGTTCTCATACAATTACTTCTAGCGGTGAACACTGGTTTATTTATCAAGGTACAGGAAATCCTGTAACATTTAAGACTACAGGTAATGTAGTAGCTACGACCATTATTATTTATACAGGTGATAATACATATTATGATACTTATACCAGCAGCGGAGGGGAAGGTTCTAATGCATTACGCACACAAAGTACAACTTCAGGAACTAATTACATAATTCGTATCACAGCAAGAAACAGCACCTATGGTACTTACAATTTTATTGTAGAGTAAATAAAAATTTATTAAGGATGTCCAAGAAGAATTAATCACAAAGTCGCAAAAGGCGGAATTATTGATTTCTCAATCATTATGCGCCTTTTTCGTCTTTGTGGTAAAAGGTTTTCAATTAAGTATCAAGCAGAAAAAAATAGCTTAATTCCATTAATGAGAAATTTTGTTTATTCAAAAAGCATTTGACATTCTTACAAATCCATCCTACAATAAAAGTACAAGCAAATAACCTTTGACCCATCTGCCTTAATTAAGAAACATACTATTAAGTTACACCGCGAAATGTTATATTTTAAAAAGGAGTTACCCGTATGGGAAAAAAACAGGCAAAACCAACCGAATCGCTGAATGATGTTATTGACCGAGTTTGGGCTACATTGGACAGGATCTCTCAAGAACATATAGAAATCGATCGTCTTATGAAAGAAAATGCCAAAGAGACCGCTCGCCAGATGAAGGAAAATGCTAAAAAACAAGAAGATGCTGACCGTCAATCGAAGGAAAATGCTAGAAAACAAGAAGAAACCGCTCGCCAGATACAAGAATACAATAAAAGGTTTGGGGATTTTACGAACCGTTTCGGAGAAATTGTTGAATATATGATCGCACCTAATTTAAGGGAACGATTTAATGATTTAGGATTGTTTTTTCCAACCACAAGTAATGGTTTTGAAGTTTCCGATCATAAAAATCAAATATTCCTTGAGATTGATTTTTTTCTTCAAAACGGAGAGAAGGCAATGTTAGTTGAAGTAAAATCTAAACTTACAGCGGCACATATAAAAGAGCATATAAAACGCCTTGAAAAAATGCGAAAATATGCTGATTTACACGGAGATAAACGCATGTTTTTAGGCGCTGTCGCAGGGGTAGTAATTTCAAAAAATGTAAAAGAAAATGCTCTTAAACAAGGATTATACGTATTAGAACCTTCCGGCGAAACTTTTCATATAACACCGCCTTTCGGTACACCTAAAGAATGGTAAAACATTTAAATTAATATTCATAAAAAAAGCCCCGGAGTTCCCTCCGAAGGCTTTTCTTTTAAAACTATTTTTTATCCGTTATCTGATATTAAAGACCCAGTAAATAGCTATTTAGCACATTCTCAAGATATTCCTGCTTGCCGCTTGTAATACCTGTCTTGCCGTAACCTGCGTCTGTTCCGATCTTTGCGAGCTGTTCGAGTGTAAGCTCTCCCTTAGAGAACTTCGCGCCGTCGCCGCTTGTGAATGACGCATAACGGTCTTTTACAAAGTTGGGGATTGTGCCTTCATCGATCATGCGTTGGGCGATTTGCAGTCCAACCGCAAAGCAGTCCATGCCGCCTACGTGTGCGACAAAAAGGTCTGCAGGGTCTACCGAGTTGCGGCGAATCTTCGAGTCGAAGTTAAGACCGCCTTCTTTAAAGCCGCCGATTTTCAAGATGGTGTACATCGCCATCGCAGTTTCATAATAGCTGATCGGGAATTGATCTGTGTCCCAGCCGTTTACCCAATCGCCGCGGTTTGCGTCAACAGAGCCGAAGAAACCTGCGACTGCCGCGGTTTCAAGTTCGTGCGCAAATTCGTGACCTGCAAGTTCCGCGTGGTTCGCTTCGATGTTCATGCGGAAATCTTTTTCAAGACCCCATTGGCGCAGGAAGCCGATAACGGTTTCTGTGTCAAAATCATATTGATGTTTTGTCGGTTCCATCGGTTTCGGTTCAATATAGAACACGCCTTTGAATCCCTGTTTGCGTGCATAGTCTCTCGCCATTGTAAGGAAACGTGCAAGATTTTCTTTTTCTCTTTTAAGGTCTGTGTTGAGTAAGCTCATATATCCTTCGCGTCCGCCCCAGAAAGTATAACCCAAACCGCCAAGTTCAATTGTCGCATCAATCGCGGCTTTTACCTGAGTTGCGGCTAACGCGATTACTCCGAATTCGGGGTTGGTCGCGGCACCGTTCATAAAGCGCGGGTTACTGAAAACATTTGCTGTTCCCCAAAGAAGTTTTACGCCGGTTTCGCCTTGAAGTTTTTTTGCTTTTGCAACTAAGGTTTTAAGATTTTTTTCGCTCTCTGCAGGGTTTGCACCTTCGGGAGCGATGTCTCTGTCATGGAAAGCGTAAAATTCCGCGCCGATTTTTGTAAAGAATTCAAAAGCAGCGTCCATTTTTTTGTCAGCGGCATCCATCGGATCTTTTGCGTCAGCATTCCACGGGAAAATGTGAGTGCCGGGACCGAAAGGATCTCCGCCGTCTCCGCAGAAACTGTGCCAGTAGGCAATCGCAAAACGAAGATGATCTTTCATCTTTTTGCCGCCTATAACTT
>Ga0209755_10000905_pt1 | contig 50569 bp, 40 predicted proteins | sample TergutCo191P1_FD_187301 | JGI IMG/M metagenome (GOLD analysis project Ga0209755, IMG submission 187301) | Cornitermes sp. P1 segment gut microbial communities from Petit-Saut dam, French Guiana - Co191P1 (SPAdes) (version 2) | ecosystem: Host-associated > Arthropoda: Insects > Digestive system...
TCCGTCTTCTGCAACTGTATATTTAAGAATTACCTTACCGCTAAAACCGGATTTTAGCTTATAAAAAGCTACATAAATATTGTGTAATTTTATACGAGTATTAACAATATTCCGAACAATATTATTAATTGGGCGTGAACTAATTAAAATAAGACATTTAGAATTCGAGTGAATTATTGCGAATTTAAAAAGAAGAGTTACTGATGTAACTTTGTTGATTCTTACAGTTTCCAACTTCCAATCGGATACTTTGTTTTTAATGGCCTCATCAAATTCTGATTTTCCTGTTGTGCTGGACAGTATGTCAATATTTGATACTTTGCCGTTTTCAGTGATTGTAAATTTGAGCAAAACATCGCCTTCAAATCTTAGTCCTCTATCCAAATATTTATAGTAAATACTACGCAATCCGAGTATATTAGAATCTACAGCAGTCTTAATTCTTTTCTCTGAATAAGAATCTGTAGATTCTTGTATTTCGGTTGTTACATCAGGAAAAACTGTTGGATCATTTGCCCAGCTTGGAGCTTTGGAAAAACATAATAATGGCAACATAAGCAAACTAGCTAAGCCCAATGTAGCCATGTTAGCGAAACCATTCATTTTCTCAAAACCTCTTTCAGCTTTTCATAGTGTTCTTTGCTCAGGCTGTCGATTTTTAAGTAACGCCAGTTGCTCAAGTCGCAATCTCCGGCAGGGAATGCTCCGCTATGCATTAGAATGTTGTGTTCTTTCGACAAACTTTCCAACATGGTTAGGCATTTGGGCTTGATTCTTCTTCTGGAAAACGAAAATTTTAATGTGTCATGAAAACAGTCAAAAACTTTGCGTTCTATTCCATAAAGACATTCTATTTTATATAAAGGTTCCAAAAAATCTTTAGTTGAGCAGAATTTACTGTTACATTGTTTTAAAGAATCTCCTTTTATCTTCAAGGGCTTTGCAATTGAAAACAACTCTTCCCAAAATTTGTCATAATATTTAAAGGAAACAGATATAGCATCTTCACGAAAAGGCTTATGTTTTGGCCTTATATCTACTTTTCCATTTAAATATTTAACTAATGAATCTAAATATTCATAAGTTCCATTAAGTAAAAGGTCGTAAGTTCCGGCAAAATCTTTCGTATGCCTGTAGAGCATTGTTGAATCGTTATATTTACTTGCGAAAATATTGTAATATTCATCTAAATCTATAAAGCCTTCTGGAGCTTTCATAAATACGGTAAAAGATTCTTCTGGTTTAATGTCACAGTCGTGATAAAAGCACAAGCCACCTTGTTTATATTTCAAAATTTTTTCAGTAGGGGTTGATGTGTCTGCTGGTAATGCACCATGGCAATCTCTAATATAAATAGTTCGCTCCGGACCTCCAACCCAAACTCCAGATTGAAAAGCTTTATAAATGCATAATCCACCCCCCAAATGAAAACCTTTGCCTATTTCAAGTCTGTCTGCTTCAAACTTGTTCAGTTCAAATACAGATTCTTTTTCCTGTGCATTCTCCTTGCAGGCGTGTGTGCAAAAAATTATTAGGAGCAGAATTATTGCAGATATGCTTGGCATTTAGGTTAATATAGCATTTTCTATATTAACTTTTATCTTTACAAGGCAACCTTGTGCAAATCAAGGGCAGTCCCGCTACCGTGATGGCAAATGTAAATGCCAAAGCCGGAAAACTTGCTAAGACGCAAAGTATCATAAGATGCTTTGTAAACTTATGTTCCGAGGTAGAACCATGATTAGAAAAGTTCCTTTATGTTTTGCTGCTTTTGCTTTAACGCTTTCAGCTTGCTCAAGCAACAGCGACAACAACAAAGAATGTGCCACTAACCCTCACCAAACTTACAATCCGGATTTATATGAATGCAAACCGGAGATCAACCCCAATGCCATATATTTAAAAGGCGGTGTTAAAGATGCAGAGGGTAATGAATATAAAGCTGTGTTGATAGGCACTCAAGTTTGGATGGCAGAAAATCTGAACTTGGCAAAAGACAAAGCCGGCAATGAAATAGGCAGGTGCTTCGAAGATAATCCGGCAAACTGCGAAAAGTTCGGAAGAATGTATATTCTCGCTGAACACGGAACAGACTCGGATTCTGGTGGCGGCGAAATTGAATGCCCGGAAGGAATGCGTTTGCCAAGCAGCGAGGATTTAACCGTTATGCTAAAGTATGTGGATTCAGGCCACAAGGAGGGGAGCGAGATAACCGGGCGTGGCGATAATTCCGCAGGGCCAAAGCTAAAAGCGAAAGAAGGCTGGCCTGCCGATTATGATGGCACAGACGGCAACGGCACAGACGACTATGGCTTTAATGCTTTGCCGGGAGGTTATTGCGGCGCCGGATGCGGAGTTTACGAACAAACAGAAAACCCAACCTGGTCAATGCTTTACCCGCCCGTCGCAGGCAGCGCAGCTACTGCAAGCACCAGAGCCAATGCCTCACTTTTTTTGTGGACTGCATCAAAGGGCCAGCCGGTTCCTTTGGCTATCACTTGGAGAATATCATCCGGCGTTATTGTTGACGATACCTTTCAAAGCTACAATAACAGTCGCTTTTACGCACGATGCATGAAAGAGGCGCAGCTATGATTCAAAAAAACATTTTGCTCTTTGCTGCCATTGCCTTAGTTTTTTTTTCATGCTCCGATAATTTCGGAAGCAATGAGCAAAATAGCATAGGCGCAGAAGGCAATGCTCTTTTGTTCAACTTTACAAGCGATTATTCTACAGGCGAACTCCGCTGGATGTCTCCTGATTCTACTGCATATTCGCCGGGAGCTTTAAGCTTTGGCCAAGATTCTTATATATCTGCAATTGGTGAAAACCTGTTCGTTTTAACCAGATATCCAGGAGTTTTAACCTGCATAAAAGCGAGAAACATTTACGATAAAAGCACATTCAAACAGGTGAAGCTTGATGATGAAAATCCCTACGAAGTGGTTATTATAGGCGATAAGGGTTATATGGTATTATGGGATACGCATTATATACAGGTTTTTGATCCAAACTCTTGCACGTCAACTGAAAAAATACCACTGCCGCAACTGCCTCCGCTTCAAGAAGGAAATACTTCTATTGCCTCAAGAAACCCAGCATCAATTAAAGCAAGCGGCGATACTCTGCTTGTCACCATGCAAAGGCTGGAATGGGATAATCTCGGCATGAGCCTTAAAACTCCGCAAGGGCTTTTAGTTCGCATAAAAACAAGCGGAGAACTAGTGGACACAATACAGCTCAAGCTTTACAATCCGAGTGTTTTCGGTTCAACTGCTTTGAGCAACGGAAAACTCTATATTCCGCAAAACGGGCTTTGGGACCCAGGCATGAATCTTGTTGATAATAATGAAGCCGGACTTGAAGTTGTGGACTTAGCTACAGGAGAAACAGAAGTTCTTATAAGCGGTGCCGAGCTTGGCGGAGGAATTCAAACCATTGCGCTGGATGAGGAAAATCAAATTGTGTATATGCTTGTTTATAGGGAATGGAGAGATGCGCCTGTTATACCATTCAATTTAATAACCAGAACAGCAGGCGACCCATTACCGGATATAATAGATGCTTTTGGCGGTTTGAAATGGGACAGCGTTGGAAAGAAACTTTTTGTCGGAGAAAGGGATTTAAAAGATTTCGGCCTTAAAGTCTATGACCCTGCAACCAACGAAACCATAAAAATCCGTGACGATAGCAAATACCCATTACCGCCATATTCACAGGCTATTGCGAGATGGTGATTCAATACGAATTTTACGGTGTCAACCTACTAAAAAACAGCTTCCAGCGTGCGTGCTCCCGTAATCGTAATCGTTCGTTCCGCATCCTTAATTCCATCGCTCCAGCCGCTAAACTTTGCGCCTGTGTTTGGAACTGCTTTTAGCGTTACCGGAATTGTGGAATAGGCTTTGAATGTAGCGCTGTTGTTTAGCACAGGCAAATTGTGAACCAAAACTTTGCCGTTGCCTTTAGCAGAAACTGTAAAATCAACGGAAGCCCCCAAACTAAAAAATTGCTCTATTTCCGATTGCATTTGAGCAGGGCGGCTATTGCCGAAACTTCTTATGGAATTAATTCCTAGTTCATTGCTCTTTTGCCCCCATTTTGCTTGGTCGTGCGGAATTTCCGTTTGTATGGCTGACATAAGCGTATTTATTCTAGCATCAACTCTTGATGGCGCAAAATATGTTGCTATTAAAAGCGAGAAACGATTTATAAATGCGTTTTTATAGCCATCATTAGTCAAAAGCTTGCGAAGCAAAAATGTTGACCACGGCGGATTGGGCCAATCCGGGCCATTAGGAGCGGTTGCAACCTCAAGCATAGTCTGGTCTTTTGTTTCATTATTGGAACTGCCATAACTGCCAAAACCGTGATCCGTGTCATACATAAAAAATTTCCATTTAGACGGCGGATTGTTTCTGCGCCACCTTTTCATGTTGTTTCCAGGCCAATCTCTATCGTTATAATAAATTCTGCTTTGGAAGTGGTTGGTGAAATTATCCACATCAAGCCGCTGTTCCAATGTTTTTAAATTTGCATCGGTTAACGTAACTCCCTCAAGCCAGGATATAATATTTTTATAATCGTTATCCGAGCCTCGGCTCACATCACCCCAGGCTTTCACTAAATCTATATAATCTTCATCTATGCCGTAATTGGTTTCAAAGTAATCGCTGTTTGAGCGTTCTCTCAAATTATGTATGCCGTAATACTCCCCGTTGTAGTAAACAACCACAGAGCGGCCTTTTTGATAGTCCACGCCAAGACCTTCGGTGAGTGAAGTCATAAGCATATCTCGTATGTAATCGTTGGGGTAATTATTGCCGTTGTTGCGCAAAATAAAATGCTTGAATTTAGTAAATTGTGGATGTTCCGGAAACAAACTGTATCTCAAGTTCTTTTGCCCATATTCTTCTCTGAAAGTTATAACAACCGATTTCTTGGGGTTTGCTCTGGAATAATTGCCGAATATTCTAAGTCCTGCCGGATAACTCCATGCATGTCTTGCTCCATTTTCAAAAAAATCTATATGAATCGGAAGTTCCGTATCACGCCAAAAGTTTGCTGTTGGGTAAGGAGGAGAGCCATTTTCCGAACCAGGGTTTAACCCCGGCATATAAAGACCTGCTGCGTTGTCAAACATATCTTTGGGATTCACGGCTATGGAAACAATCGGCAAATTCGGCAAACGTTCTACAATATATGTTCGCAAAATAAATTCGCTCGGGTACGCTCCGTCTTTAAATTGAGCGCAACGCATAATAGTTGTTCTTTTAATGTTCAGCACGGCACCGGATTTAAATGCGCTATTTTTGGTAGGGGCGGCTCCGTTTGTATCGCAGTAAACAGTTCCTTGCCCTGTTTCCGAAGGCAATGTTACGGAAAGCCCGGTTTCATAGTAACCGCTACGTGGAATGCCTGTTGTTGGCGGCGGCGTTTGCCCCGAATAAAATTCATTTGAGTTTGCGGCGTTTGGTGTTGGAGGTTTGCTATAGGCCCAAGTGCCCGTATTAAAATTTTTCGCAAAAGACAAGCCTTGGACTTCGGCAGCATAAGCAACGGAATCCCTTATTTGCCGCAAAGAATCCATTAAAAATAATTTTCCACCCTTAGATTTCAGCTCAAAAAACGCATGAGCATTGCCTCCTCTTTTATGTGCAATTATAGAATTAAAAGAAAAATTTATTGTTCCTATAAAGCCACTCGTATTTGAAAACCTCAATCCGTAAATTCTTCTCAGTTCGGGAAATTCCGCAACCGAAGGCAATTCTATTGAGTATAAATCGTTATTTATTCCCGTGCCTGTTATAACTGCAGGCCATGCCTCCCAGTCATTAACATCTTCGTGCACAAAACGAATTTCAAGTTTGGAATCTTTGCTCAAACTGCCTCTTAACAAAATTTGATTCGTTTTAGAAATATCAATCACATCGCTATTAGTCCAACCTGAAAACTTTAGCATAATCAAAGCACTGGACCAAGTTAGAATAGGCGTATTATCTGCAGTTATAAGCACTCCGGAAAGACCAGTATTTTTGGAGAACGAATGAGTAGCAGTGCTACGGCCAGCCGAATCAGGCGGGTCAATTCCACTATCTGCCCATGTCCAGGCACCAATCGCACTGTTTACCAAGTTCACGCTATCACTTGGCAAATTGAGGTTCGGTATATCTCTGCCGGATAAAAACACCGTTAAATAACTAAGCGGCTGAACAACAACATCGCCAAAAACCCATAAATTTCCGTTCACGTCATTTGTTAAAGAATAGCCTTTTAAATTAACAGCCGTATCTGCCGGGTTGTAAAGTTCCACCCAACCAGAGTTTTTGCCGAATTCGTCTTTGTAATTTGTGTTTGCAGAATGAATTTCACTAAATATAACAGGCGGCCTGCCTACAAAAACCGCATCGTCTTCATTGTTCCCGGATTTTCCTTTGCTTGAACAGGAAATTAAAGCCAAAAAGCCTGCAAAAAAAAATAGATAGACCCTTCCCATATAATTTAATATAGTAAACTAGTGAGTAGGAATATCCACATCATATTTCAAATCCTTCTCAAAATTTCAATTAACCCTTCTTTAACTATTTCAAGTGAGTTAGAGTTTGTTGTTGCTCCGGATTTTGATAAATAGTCTTTAATTATGGCATCTCTCATTTTTTTACCAACAGTTTTGCCAAATAGCTCCTCCGGCGTTATTCCAAGTTCTACAAGTTTTTCGACTTTATCAAAAACTACACCCGATTTACCACTTACATATTGGCTAACGGCAGACTGGTGAACATCCAAAGCATTTGCTAGCTCCGTTTGAGAAATCTTCAGCCTGCTCATAAAGCTCAGAAAGTCAATTTTCGACACAATAAAAACCTCTTTTTAAGAAATGTAGGCAAAAATTCAGTAAAAACCAAGAAAAATTAACTTTTTCTTATCCATCTGCTTCTTTTTTCAAAAAAAATTAGCATATTATGAAGTTTGCTAATTTTAAAGTTAGTAAATTTTATGGACAACAAAACGCTTGGTTAGCGAGATGCGTTCACTAGCTTAATTCCTTCCGGGCTTAACTCCACAACACCTTGTTTCCACAAAGCACCGGCGAGTTTTTTAAATCCCTTTTTGCTCATGCCGAATTTATCGCGAATTTCTTCCGGCGAAGAGTTGTCGGAATATGGAAGGAAACCATTGTTTTCCTTTAGGACTGCCAAAAGCGCATCGTTATGTTTATCTACAAGAGAGTCAAAGCCTATGGGTGAGAGGCTTAGAGCAATCATGGAATCTTCTTTAATGCTGTGAATGTAGCCTGTGCAAAAATCTCCTATATGAAGCTTTGTGCTAACAGGGTCGCAATAGAGCCTGCCTGTCCAGCGTTTGTTTATCAAAAAATCTATGCAACGCTCTTCTTGAAAATCATAAGCTATAAGCGAAACTTCCATTCCTTCTTTTAAGCCGGAAACATCTCTGTCAAAATACTTGCGCAGTTTTTCCGTGGAAGTTAAGCGACCGCTTTTTTCGTCTATAAAGATACGCACAACGCACGCATCGCCTTTTTCCAATTCTCCGAGCTGGTTGTTGTAGGGCAAAATAAGGTCTTTGTCCAAGCCCCAATCCAAAAATGCTCCAGCATCGTTTACGTCTTTAACACGCAGAACGGCGAATTCGTTCACGCAAGCCTTGGCTTTTTGCGTTGTGGCTATTGGCCGAGCCTCGTTGTCCAGATAAACAAACAAATTTATTTCATCGCCTATTTTCAAATCTTTGGGAGCCTTGCCCTTAGGCAAGAGAATTCTGTCGCCTCCATCTTCTGTTTTTACATAAAAACCCTGCGGTAACTCTTCCAAAACCGTGCAATCATTGTAATTTCCTAAATGCATGTGGGGAAATTAGAAAAAATTTTCTAATTTAACTTTGTTATGTCCAGATACGCCGAAGATGTCATAGATAAGCAGAACAGGGAAATCTTTTTCAATATACCTTTGAGCAAGGCTATTGTTTTATTTTCGGTTCTATTTTATGTGCTAGTAGCTTTAGGAAGCTCTGCAGCCTATTATTTTTCCATGCAAAAGATTCTGAAAGAAAATGCAGAACTTCAGCTTAAGCAAACCATAAACACAAGGCAGCTTATGCTAAACGCAAGGGTAGAAAGAGAAACTCTGTTGCTGCAAATATTTGCGGAAGCTCCTCAGGTAAAGGCTTTTTTCGCCAATCCGTTCGATGAAAATTTGAAAAAAGAATATTTAGACATGTTTAACGAATATAAGATTTTCTTCCAAGGCAACATGCTGGGTTGGATAAGCCTTGGCGATTTGCATTATCATGTGAATGAGCAGTTTATGGAAAAATACGATCCTTCCAATGCTGCGCATCTATGGTTTTTTGAGGCACTAAGCCAGGAAAGCCCGCCTATTATAAGAGTAGATTTTGACTATTTGAATCGGCAAATTTATGATGTGTATATAAACTATCCTATTCATTCGGGAAACAAAGCTGTTGGAGTAATAAGCAGCAGAATATCGCTTTTTGAGTTTGTGCACAACCTTGACTTGCCAGAAAACATTTACGTATTCGGCAAAAACGGAACTGTTATAGGCGCAGCAGATGAAAAAATTGCCAAAGAGAAAAAAACTTTGCAAGATCTATTTGGCTTAATAGGCTCAGAAGTGCATAGAAAATCGCTTGCATTAAACGATAATGCAAGCGAAATGCTTACAATCGGCAATAAATACTTTTTGATTAGCAATGCCGGGACATTGGATTTGCTTTTAGTGGCAGAATATGAAGTCAACTTAAAAGAAATAATGAAAGAACGAGCGAGCATAGTGTTTTTGATTCTGTTATTTATAATGCTTTTGATTTTTATAGTTTTCAATAAATTTGTAGCATATATGCTGAAACCTCTGAATAAGAATATGCAGGTATATTTGGAATCGAGCCTTATTGACGAGCTTACTAAACTTCCGAACAGAAGATTTTTTAACATTAAAATGGAAGATGAATGGAGCCGGGCAGTTAGGGGAAAATATCCTGTAAGTTTTTTGATGCTGGATTTGGACAAGTTCAAGAGCTACAATGACAAGCATGGACACGCAGGTGGCGATTCGCTTTTGCGGGAAGTTTCACGCATATTTAAAGAAGGCATAAACAGAGGCTCTGACTTTGTAGCTCGCATTGGCGGCGAGGAATTTTGCATTTTTATGCCGAATTCAGATGCGGAAGGCGCAAGAAAAGTTGCCGAAAACATAAGGATTGCGGTGGAAAAAGCCGGTAAAATCACTGTGAGCATAGGGCTTATAAGCAAGGCTATAAACCTGCAGGACAATATGCAGGACTTTATAAAAATTGCGGACCAAAAGCTTTATGAGGCAAAAAACACAGGAAGAAACAAAGTAGTTAGTTGAATTTTCTATATTAGTCTTTACCAAGAAAGGAAAAATGTATGGCAGAACCTGCAAAAATATTGATAGTAGATGACTCTAGAGTCTTCCGTAGCATACTGGAAAGAACTCTTTCCAGTATACCTGAGGTACAGGTAGTTGGTACCGCAGACAGCGGCATAGCAGCCCTTGATTTTTTACGTACGCGTTCGGTAGATCTCGTAACGTTGGATGTTGAAATGCCGGGGCTGGACGGTTTGGAAACCCTAAGGAAAATGTTTGCCATTAAGGCAGAACTTAAATCCGTTCCGGATGTGCTAATGGTAAGCTCATTAACACGTACGGGTTCGGATACAACAATGAAAGCTCTTGAACTGGGGGCTTTTGATTTTGTGGCTAAGCCTGCGGTAGATGTTCCCAATTCACAAGAAAGCCTTAAGCGAATGCTTAGCAACGCCATAACAGCGTGGGTATTCCGCAAAAAAAGAGGCACAGTGCGTCCGGCATTATCCGGAGGAGCTGCAGGAACCGGCGCAGCAAGGTCTGTGCCTACTACTCAAAGCTCTTCTTTTTCCTATAATCTCGCAAAGCCTTCCATACACACAAAACCCGTTTTGGCTATTGTGCTTGGAGTCTCCACCGGAGGCCCTAAGTCTTTAGCGGAAATGCTTCCGAAGCTATGCTCAATGACAACTCTGCCAATACTTTTAGTGCAGCACATGCCGCCTAATTTTACGAAGTCTTTGGCAGACAGCTTGGATGCGAAATGCGATCATAAGGTTATTGAAGGCACTCCTGGAACTGTGGTTCAAGATAAAACCGTTTACATAGCACCCGGTGGTTGCCACATGGTGGTGAATTCCAAAGGAGCAAGCTATGTTTTGGATAATAACCAAAATCCTCCGGAGAATGGCTGTCGCCCAAGCGTGGATGTTTTGTTCCGTTCTGCGGCGCAAGCTTACCCTCAAGACTCTCTCATAGGAGTTATTTTAACCGGAATGGGGAACGACGGCACGCCATCGCTTCCAAGTTTGAAAAATAAAAATGCATATTTAATAGCACAAGATGAAGAATCTTCCGTTGTTTTCGGCATGCCGAGAGCTGCAGCAGCTTCTGGCCTTATAGACAAGGTAGCAACTTTAATGCGCGTCCCGGAAGCTATTGTTGAACGTATAACTTTTGGTAAAAAATAGGAGAACCTTATGTTAAAAAACATGACACAAGAAGACTACAGTGTGATAACCAAATACGTGTTCGATATTTGCGGCATTGTATTGGGCGATGATAAACACTACCTTATAGAACAGCGTTTAAGTCCGATTTTGCCCGATCTTGGTTGCGAAACATTTTCGGATTTGGCAAAAAAATTGAGTACTGGAGTAACCAATTTTTTGACACGTGAAAAAATGCTCAACGCAATGACAACAAACGAAACATCTTTTTTTAGAGATGAACATCCTTACATAGCATTCAAAGATAAAATCTTGCCGGATATGCTTGAGCGTGTTAGAGAGCGTAAGGAACGTCCTTGGCAACGTCGAGGCCCAAAGGTTAGCATGTGGAGTGTGGCTGCAAGCACCGGTCAGGAGCCTTATTCCATGGCTATGATGATTGCCGAAGTTGTTGCAAATAAAGGTATGGGCATGGTTTCGCTGGATGATTTTGGAATTCTTGGAACAGATATTTCCTCTAAAGTTTTGTCGAAAGCTATGGAAGGCAAATACGGAGCTTTGGAAGTTGCCCGTGGTTTGTCTCAGGAAATGCGCAGCAAGTATTTTATTCAAGAAGACAGCAATTATATCATAGGTGATAAACTCCGTAAAATTGTGGACTTTAAAGCATTTAATATTCAAGACCCTTTTACGCAAATAGGCTCTTTTGATGTTATATTCTGTCGTAATATTTTAATATATTTCACAGACGAAGCCAAGCGCAAAATTCTTTCGCAGTTTTATCAAATACTCGCTCCGAAAGGTTATTTGCTGTTAGGTTCTGCTGAAAATATGTATAACTTAAACGACGATTTTGCAACCGAAAGATTCGGAGCAACAACTATTTATAGAAAAGCTGAATAAAGTTTCTATGCCGGACAATTAGCTCAGTGGTTTAGAGCATTGCCTTCACACGGCAGGGGTCACAAGTTCAACTCTTGTATTGTCCATTAGCGGATGAATAATTTGAATGCATTTAACAGGATTGAGGAATTAACCTCCAAACTTAAAGAGGCAAATAACCTTTATTACGAAGGCAAAGCAACTCTTTTTTCCGATTATGAATTTGACGCTGCTTTAAAAGAGCTGGATGCTTTGGAAAAAGAATACCCGGAGCTTAAGCATGCCGATTCTCCAACGCAAACGATTGGAAAAGAAACAACTGGGAATTTTGCTCGCATTGCGCATAAAGTTCCTATGCTTTCCATTGCAAACACATATAACGAAACAGAGGTGCTGGATTGGGAACGCCAGCTTCACGGGCTTATTGAAGAGCAAATTGAATATGTTTGTGAAGTGAAAATAGACGGTTTAAGCATGTCGCTTTTGTATAAAGACGGAAAACTTGTTAGAGGATTAACGAGAGGCGACGGCGAAGCCGGCGACGATGTTACTGCGAACATAAAAACGATTAAGGACATTCCGCATATTTTGGAAAATGCTCCCGGCGGAGAATTGGAAGTTCGAGGCGAAGTGTATATGGAACATTCAACGTTTGAGAAATTAAATGAAGAATTGATTTTACAAGGCAAAACTCCTTATGCAAATCCGAGAAACACCGCAGCTGGCAGCTTGAAACTCAAAGATTCAGTTGAAACCGCAAAAAGAAATCTAAAATTTTTCGCATATCAAATACCACAACTCTCCACTCTCCACTCTCCACTCTCCACTCACGCCGAGCATTTAGCTCTATTAAAAAATCTGGGTTTTAGCGTTTTTGAATATTTTGTAAAGGATTCTGCGCAAGGCATTTTTGAAGCTAGAGAATATTTTGATGGCTTAAGAAAAACGTTGCCTTTTGATGTTGACGGAATGGTTGTTAAGGTAAACAGCATAGAACAGCAAAAAGAGGCCGGAAGAACCGCCAAGGCACCTCGCTGGGCTATTGCTTACAAGTTTAAAGCGGAGCGTGTTTATTCCGAGCTTTTGAGTATTGATGTTCAGGTTGGGCGCACCGGAAAAATTACTCCTGTTGCGAATTTAAGCCCGGTTCAACTTGGCGGAACAACCGTTAAAAGAGCAACTCTTCATAACTTTGATGAAATAAAAAGGCTGGATTTGCGAATAGGTGATTTTGCAGGCGTGGAAAAAGGCGGAGAGATTATTCCGAAAATTACGGATGTGCAGAAAGAGCGTAGACCTGCGGGAGCAGAGCCTATTCAAGAGCCTGAGTTTTGCCCGGTGTGCGGCGAAAAACTGCTAAAGGAAGATGTGGATTTGCGTTGTGAAAATTTGCAGTGCAAGGCTCAGTTGCAGGGATTTTTAGAATACTTTGTTTCACGCAAGGTTATGGAAATAGATAATCTTGGGAGTGCTTTGATTGAATTGCTTTTAAGCAAAGGTTTGTTGAAAGATGTTTGGGATATTTACAAATTGAAAAAAGAAGACTTGGCGGTTCTGGATGGAATGGGCGAAAAAAGTGCGCAAGTTGTTATGGATGGCATTGAAAAAAGCAAGAACAACAGTTTGGAAAGGCTTGTTGCGTCGCTTGGAATTAGACACGTTGGAGTAAATGGAGCAAAAATTTTAGCAAGGCATTTTAAAACTTTGGGTGCTCTTGCAGATGCAAGCGAAGAGGAACTGATTTACATAAACGGAATCGGCGAAACCATAGCACATAGCATTTATGAATTCTTCCGTTCAAATACGGGCAAAGACTGGCTTGAAAAAATAAAAGAAATAGGCATAAATGCGGAATATAAAGGTACAAGCGGAACACTTTTTGCCGGGCAAACCGTGGTTTTAACTGGAACTTTGCCTACTATGGACAGGGAATACGCAAAAGCGATTCTGGAAACGAACGGCGCAAAGGTGAGCAGCACTGTCAGCAAAAAAACGTCTTGGGTTTTGGCCGGCGAAAATGCCGGAAGCAAACTGGAAAAAGCAAAAAGCCTAAGCATTCCTGTTTATGATGAAGAGTGGTTTAAAGAAAAGCTCAAAGACATTGAACTGCAAAGGCAATAAAAACAGGCATCAAGAAATTGTGGATTTGAAATTCGTATGCTTACCTTGTTTGGGGAGGCTGCTGGAGCAAACTGCCGAATTTCAAGTCTTTTTGCGTTACATTTTCGTGCCACAGAAGCCAGGATTTTTTATCAATGCCACCTGAATAACCGCCGAGTTTTCCGTTTGCCTGCAAAATTCTGTGGCAGGGGATTAAAATCGGGATTTGATTTTGTCCACAAATATTTGCGCAAGCTCTCACAGCTTTTGGTTTTCCGCTTAAATAAGCCAGCTCGGAATAATGCATTCCAACAATAGGGTAGGTATTTGGCATAGAATAAATTATTCCCCAAACTTTTTTCTGAAATTCAGTGCCTTTTAAGTCCAATGAGATTTTTGAGCGCAACTGCTCAAACGCTCCCCATTGCTTTGCAAAATAGCTGTTCAATGCGGAAACGCACAAAGTTACGCAGTTTCTTGCGAATTCGTCTTGCGGATCTGAATACGGAGGATTTACGCTGCTGTCTTTTGAAAGATAGCGGATGTTGCTTAAGCCTCTTTCTGAGGCTTCTATGCGCAACACTCCTATTGGAGATTGATAATTCAAAATTACCCCTTAACCTACAGCATCGCCCAAGCTGAACATCGGCATATACATAGCTACAAGTATGAATCCGATAAATCCGCCAAGGAACACTATAATTAAAGGTTCTATCATAGATGTGAGCGTATCAACCGCCGCATCTACCTCTTCGTCGTAAAAATCAGCAACTTTTATAAGCATGTTGCCAAGACCACCTGTTTTTTCACCAACGGCGGTCATTTGTATAACCATTGGTGGGAAAATTTTTGTTTCGGTCATAGGCTCTGCTATTGGCTTTCCGCCTGTTATCGCTTTTTGTATGAACATTATTGCCTGTTCAACAGCAGTGTTGCCTGCGGTTTTTGCGGTTACAGTTAAAGCGTCTGTGATGGCAACACCGGCGTTTAAAAGCGTGCCGAGTGTGCGGCCAAAGCGAGCTATGGTTGATTTTGTTTGCAAATCTCCAAGCATCGGTGCTTTGAGCAGAAATCTATCAAAGGCTAATCTGCATTTTGGAATTTTCAGAATATAAATAGAACCGACTATAAATGTAATAATGCAAGCTATCCAAACAAGGGCGTATTCTCTTATTAAATCGGATGCGCCCATAACAACTCTTGTTGGCCAAGGTATGTCAATGCCTGCATCTTTGAATATGCCTACGAACTGCGGAATAACAAATGTTAACATAACTATAACAACAAGCACAGCAACTATGCCAACCATTGCAGGGTAGGTCATTGCTTTTTTCACTTTTCTCTTTAATCTTTCGTTTGCTTCCAGATAATCGGCAAGCCTTAGCAAAATGCCGTCTAAAATACCTCCGGCTTCACCGGCTGCCACCATGTTTACATATAGCCTGTCGAATACTTTTGGGTGCAGAGCCAGAGCATCTGCCAAGCTTGAACCGCCGTTTATGGATTTTATGATTTTGTTTACAACATTTTTGAGCGTTGGATTTTCCGTTTGCTCTTCCAATATGGAAAGTGCTTGTATTATAGGCAAACCGGCTTGGCTCATAGCGGAAAACTGGCGAGTGAATCGAGCTATTTCTTTTGTTTTTATTCCGGAGCCTATTGAAGGCAGTTTTATTTCCGCAGGTTTCTTTTTAAGGCTTTGCACGGATAAATGCCTGCGTATGAGCATTGCACGTGCTTCTTCAATGTCCTTTGCTTCCAGCTGCCCGTTTATATCTGCGCCGGTAACAGAAACCGATTTATACAGGTAGATTGGCATTTATCACGAACCTCTTTTCAATTCTTTTTCTATCAACAATTTCTCAAGATTTTCAGGATTGGTGGATTTTCCCATCGCTATAAGCCTGTCAACCTGTTTTGCCATAACCAAATCGGATAGTCTCATATTCATAGTGTTCATTCCGAATTTCTGGCCTATTTCTATCATGGATTCTATTTGATGAACTTTGTCTTCTCTTATAAGAGCTCTTATTCCTGGGTTAACATTCATAACTTCGTAAGCCATAACACGGCCTCCGCCGAGCTTTGGCAACAGCGTTTGGCAAATTACGCCTTGCAGCACAAAAGACAATTGGGTTCTTATGGTTTCCTGTTCGCCTTTTGGGAAAGCATCTATTATGCGGTTTATGGTTTGAACTGTTGAGTTGGTGTGAAGTGTGGCAAATGCCAAATGACCGGTTTCGGATATAGTTAAGGCGGCACGCATTGTTTCGGTGTCACGCATTTCGCCTATGAGCACAACATCGGGATCTTGACGAAGAGCCATTTTGAGCGCTTGCGCAAAACTTGCGGTATCGTTGCCCACTTCTCGTTGATTTACCATGCAGTTTTGGTGCTGATGCAAAAATTCTATTGGGTCTTCTATGGTTATTATGTGTTCGTGGCGTTCTTTGTTTATTTTGTCTATCATTGCGGCCAAGGTTGTTGACTTGCCGCTACCGGTAGCTCCGGTTACAAGCACAAGCCCGGACGGGCGTTTTGTGAACTCAGCCATTATTTTCGGTAACCCGAGTTCTTCAAAAGTTTTAATGCGAATAGGGATTATACGAAGAGCAAGGCCAACGCATCCTCTTTGCAAATAAGCATTTGCACGAAAGCGAGCCAGGTTTGTTATGCCAAACGAAAAATCGCATTCCTTGTTTTGCTCAAAAGATTTGCGCTGTATTTCGTTCATAAGGCTGTAGGTCATGCGCATGGTTTCTTTTGCGCTGAGTAGAGCTCCTTCTACAGGCTGAAGCTTGCCGTGCAAGCGAAGCAACGGGGGAACCCCAACGGTTAAATGCAAGTCGGAAGACCCGGATTCCACCATTTGCGTGAGCAAACGCTGAATGTCGTATTGTTGCGTTGCAGCCGGGGCAGCCGTAGCTTGAGGAGTTTGTGTTTCATTGGGCATATCAGTAATCTAGAAAATGACGAAACATTCAGCTCTTCTATAGCCACCGCCTTTCGAGCCTTGGGAATATATGAACAAGCGATTTTCGTTTATGCCGTAAAAACGGTTTAGCGTGTATTTAATGCGCAAAGACCTTTGTAGCGCAGTTTCGTAGGCAACAGATTCCGAAGCCAATTTTTCCGAATAGCCAACGCAGTGGAGATCGTAGTTTGAGCTTTCTCTGAGCGTGGTTGCTATTTCCGAAAGCATCTCTACATGCAGAGCATCGCTTGGGCTTGTGCGTGTTTCCGGGTAGTTGAAAATGTAATCCGGCTTTTTGTTCAGAAGGAAACTCGGCAGCGACGGAACTTTGAATGTTGGCTCCGACTTGGGCTGTGGCGGTGGTGATTTTATCACGGTTATCGGAACCGGCGGAGGCGGAACCTTAGCTTCTACAACTATGTTATGGTCTCTTACAGGCACTTCGATAACTTCCTGCTCTTCCTCTGTTTGTTTCTCGGCCTCAAACCCGAAAGTAAGCTTCACCTGCACGCCCAAACTCCACGGTTTCCAGGATTTCCAACTGTCGTTTACTTTCAGAGTTGCCCCACCGGTTTTTTCGTTTTCATTCCTTTCTACTCTGAGCAAAGGATTCCTGTCGAAGCCTTCGTTAAGCGAATAGTCTGCGAATAAGCCTACGAGCAGGTGAAAATTGTCGTTTAATTCCTTTCTTAAACCATATTCCGAAGAAAGCATAAACAAGGTTTTCGAGGAAATTTTTGTTTGAAAAGAGCTGTTTGGATGTTTGCCAAAGCCTTGATAAAGTGGGGCAGAGAGCGTTCCATTGTAATCAGGATAGTAGCCTTTAGTTTCAAAGCCTTCGTAGCTTGTTTTTGCGTTTATGTTTTGAAGCAGCCCTATTTTTAAACCGGCAGAACCATATAGAAATTTGTCTCTGTATTTAAACAAAATCGGGACTTGCCACACTTTTGCAGAGAAATTTTCTTTATATTTATCAACCGAGTATCTTAAGTAAAAAGAGTCACCCTCGCTGTCTTCAGCAAGAGCATTCTCTCCGCTGAAAGAACCTGTTTTTGTTTTTTGCCTGTAGGAATATTCAATCCCTGCGGAAACCCCTGCATTTTTGTTGAAAAAAAATGATACCGCAGCACCTGGAGCATTATAAAGCGACATATCCGAAGCTCCGATTCCGTAATGCACGTCGAACTCGTAAGATGGTTGCGCAGAAACGATTGAGAATTGAGAATTTAGAATTGAGAATAGAAACAGAATTAAATATTTCAAATTCACGCAGCACACAGCTCTTTTTACATCATTCTTAATTATCAATTTTCAATTCTCCATTTTCGATTATTTATTCATGTCAACTATGTAAACTCCTGGTGTTTTTCCGCTTGAACGCTCGCCTTTTGTATTGTATATTGATGTGTTCGGCGTGGAACCGCCTATGCCAAGAATCTGCTTTCTGTATGCGTTTATGCGGGCTGCTTTTGCAGCTGTGTCCTTGCCGGTGTTGTTTTCGCAAGTGGAAATTCTGAATGTTTCTCCGTCTTTTTCGTAAAACATTTGAACCTTGTATCTATCGCTTGTTTTTAAAGTGTCGTTGATGCTTGGCCCGGCAGAATAGAATTGCAATGTTTCGCCTTTTAGAGCTTCGTTGTTTCTAAACCATTGGTAGTCGGTAAAGTTGTAACCGCCGTTTGTTATAGAATTGTTATTTATAAGAATCGTATTATTCCATTTTTGAACTTTAACGCTGTCAAAATTAACAGGGCGTTCTATTAGAATTGTGTTGTATTCTATGTAAATCTCGTCTTTTGATTCAAGAGAATAAATAAGAGTGTCCAAACCGGGTTTCAGTTCGCCGAAATCAATGGGAATGTAAAAACGCATTTCGCAATTATCGCTTGCTTTGCATTCAACCTGGCAGTAATCGTCTTTTGAGCAATCACGGCTTGGAGGGTAACCGTTTACTTTTAGAGTTATGTCCGCTTCAATAACATCTATTTGAATTTTTGTGCTTTTTATTTCACAATATTCCGGTTCTGCTTCAACCGCAAAATATTTTTTTTGCTCATCACTAAAATTCGGTTCATTTTCAAAGCCTTTTTGCGGTTCAATTTTATGGATAACTCTTGTGCCGGAACCTCTTGTCACGGTAAAGAATGCGCTGTCTATTGCGCCGGTATAGTTGCCGTTTGGATCGTCTGGGAACATTGCTCTGACTATCCATTCTCCAACCCTGTTTGGCTTTCTATCGGAATATTCCGAGGAGTCTTCTTTTCTGTATTCCCAAATAATCTGATTGTCTTGGATAAATGGATTTTTATTAACGATTGCGATTGTTTGGTTTGAAAGATTTGTGAGTTCATAAAGTTCCGGAGCTTTTATTTCAAGTATTCCAGTTGCTTGTAGAATGCTTGCAGTTTCGTTGAAATTTTGCGGAGTTAAGTTATAATTTTTATGCAAAGGCGAGTTTGTAGCCCAAGTAACTTTTACCGATACGGTTTTTTCGCCAACATTTGCGTTTTCAAAGTTTGCTGAGACCGAGTAGTCGCTTGCGGAGAGTTGGTCGTTTGCGTAAAATGGCGGAGTGGGGGCAAAAGATATATCTGTTATTTCAGCAGTTGTTGTTGCGTCGTAATATTTATCTGCTATTGTTGCGGATATGCTGAAAGATACATTTGCTTTGGCTATGGTAAGCTCGCCGAGTTCGATGGTTGCGGCTTTGTAGTTGGGGCTTTCTGCAAATGATGCGGATACTTTGTAAGTGCCAGCGTTTTTGGGTTTTTCGTTTGTTCCGTTGTATAATATGTTTGGTGGTTCGAGGCCGCATGCATTGGGTTTGAGAGAAGTTGTTATGGGTTGTTCTGTGCCGTTATATGTTAGAGTTGGAATTGAGTAATTTAAATCACTTGCCGTTGGAGTCATTTTGTCTGCCCATTTTGCGTAAAAAGTTTTGTTGCCTAAGTTAGTCGTATTCGGGACAAAAGTTGTAATTGGCGAACCTGTAAAAGTTGAATTGTCATACCATCCGGCAAATTCAATGCAAGTCTTTGTTGCAGGAAGTAGCGTTACCGTGCCGCTCTTTATATTGTAGTTATTTGGCGAAGATGGATTTGTTGTTCCGCCGTCTGCGTTATAAGTTATGGTATAAGATATAAGGTTATAGGTGGCTGTAATCGTTGTATTGTCCGTGATGGGAATGCTGGAGGTATAATCCCATGAAATATTCTCGTATCCTGGTGGAATAGTAGAAGGAAGGGTTAGCCCTATTGTGCCATATTCAACATTGTTGTCTTTACGAGCCTCTATGCCATCAACTGTCCAAGTTACAGTAAACTTTTTTATTTCCCATTTGGCTGAGAGTGTTATATCTCCGTCTATATCATAAGGAGGCGTTGTAGCTTCGTATTTTTTGTCATTATAGAACCATCCTTGAAAATTATAGCCCGTTAGTGTTAGTTCATCCAAAGTCCCTATTTCTACGCCATATTGTACACCGGTTTTTTGAGTTGGGTTGCTAGGACATGAGTCAAATAAAGGCGATGGGCAGTTAGCATCGAAATCAATGGTATAGGTTTTTGGGTTCCATACAGCAGTAAGCGTAATATTGCTTGTTACAGACTCGGTGAAGGTATATGGTGTTCCTGCCGGATATTCCCATCCACCAAAAGTGTATCCGGTTTTTGCAGGTTGCGCAGGTGCTGTAGCAGATTGTCCGTGATTTATGGTTTGCGGTTCAATTGTACTAGGCGTTCCGCCTGCTACGTTAAAAGAAACGGTGTATGTTTTTATAGTCCATTTAGCATAAAGTGTAATGTTGTTTGCCGTTTGATAGATTGTTGCAGCAATGTATTCTGTTCCACCGCCATTTATTTCTGTGAACCAACCGCCAAAAGTATATCCATCTCTTGATGTTGTGGCTAAAGAGCCTACCTGTGAGCCATAATTTACTTGCTTGCTTGTTGGACTAGGCGTGGTTCCTCCTTGCTCATCAAATGTTATTGTGTATTCAATTGCAGTCCATTTAGCATAAAGTGTAATGTTGTTTGCCGTTTGATAGGTTGTTGTTGCAGTGTATTCTGTTCCACCGCCATTTATTTCTGTGAACCAACCGCCAAAAGTATATCCATCTCTTGATGTTGTGGCTAAAGTGCCTACTTGGGAATCGTAAACCACTTGCTTGCTTGTTGGGCTAAGTGCATCGCCTCCTTGTGCATTAAATGTTATGGTGTAAGTATTGGCAGTCCATTTAGCGTAAAGTGCAATGTCGTCTGCCGTTTGATAGGTTGTTGTAGTTTCGTATTTTGTTCCACCGCCATTTATTTGTGTGAACCAACCGCCAAAAGTGTATCCGTCTCTTGATGTTGTGGGTAAAGTTCCTACCTGTGAGCCATAATTTACTAGTATGCTTGTTGGGCTAGGCGTGGTTCCACCTTGCGCATCAAATGTTATTGTGTATTCAATTGGAGTCCATTTAGCATAAAGTGTAATGTTGCCTGCCGTTTCATAGATTGTTGTAGTTTCGTATTTTGTTCCACTGCCATTTGCTTGTGTGAACCAACCGCCGAAAGTGTATCCGTCTCTTGATGTTGTGGCTAAAGTGCCTACCTGTGAGCCATAATCCACTTCCATGTCTGCGGGGCTAGGCGAGGTTCCACCTTGCGCATCAAATGTTATTGTGTATTCAATTGAAGTCCATTTAGCATATAGGGTAATGTTGCCTGCCGTTTGATAGGTTGTTGTTGCAGTGTATTCTGTTCCACCGCCATTTACTTGTGTGAACCAACCGCCAAAAGTGTATCCGTCTCTTGATGTTGTGGCTAAAGTTCCTACAGGAGAATCGTAAGTCACTTGTTGAGTCGTAGGGCTAACCGTTCCGCCTTGTGCATCAAATGTTATGTCATATTCAATCGCTTCCCATTTAGCTGGAATTGCAACAGGAGCCTTAATTTCAGTGTCAAAATCAAAATCCCAGCCATTGAAGTCGTATCCTGTTTTTGTTGGGCTAACGCTGGGTTCGGTTGCTTTATCGCCATCAAGTACGGTTTGCGCTGAAGGAACCGGCAAGCCACCGTTTGTAGTAAAGGTTACCGCATGTGAAGGTCTTTCTTTAATCGTTAAATTCAAATTCCTTGTTGCTCCATCACTTTTTCTGGTTATTACAATGTTCCAAGTATAATCGCTGGTGGGATTTTCCAAAATTATAGGTGTATATTCAGCGGTTCCATTAAGACAAGCAGTTGGCGCAACTGTCAACGCCCAGCACCAATCTTCGTTTTCAACAATGCCTGGCCCAACAGAAAAGACATCGCTATCTCTATAAGTAAAGTTTGCGTTTACCGTTCCTGTTCCTAAGTTTAATCCATCTTTATAAATATTAAAACTTTGCGCCCATGCATAGGAAAGGGCGGCGAGCAAAAAAAGCACGATTATGCGGAAATTTCGCATATTTTATTTAATATAGAAAAAAGCGTGCCAAATTTTCTACTTTCCATTGAATGCAACAGAAAAAATTGCCAAATGGCGGTGATACTCGCCCTAAAATAGGGGGTCGCACCGTTACATCCGTTTTTAAGCCAATGAAGCAAGGTCCGCATTACCGCCCCGGAAATGTGCGAACCACCAAATTGCTTTTAAGGCTAATTTGGCAGTTGCTCACTAACCTGCCGGAAATGCTGAAAGTGCGCAAATTGCAAAAATTAAGAAAAAAAAATAAAAACGAAGATGTTTCCGTGATTTTTTACTCTGATAATCTGGACGAATTAAACGGCATATCCAATAGCCTGCGCTCTGCGGTTTCGCTTTTGAGATCAAAGGGAAAAAAGGTGCAATTGTGGGGGAGTGCGTTCCATACCAGAGTTTGTGGGGTTGTTGAAGACCATTACGTTGTGCTTTTCCCTCGTGCTACAAGCATGGAACAGCTTGGTTACGCCGATAGCGAACTGGCGTTTCCTTACATTGTTCCCGTGATAAAGTTTTTGAAGCACTATCCGGCAGATATAATGGAGCTGGAAACGCCAAGCCCGGGAGCATGGCTTGTTGGTATTACCGCTAAAATAATAGGTTTGCGTGTATTCAGCCACTACCGCACTGATGTTCCGAACTACACAAGATCGCTCGTTAAGGAAGCTTGGATGCGCCGTTATGTGCTTTGGTATATGCGTATTTTTTATAAGAATACCACTCCGGTGATTAGCCCGTGCGAAGCCTATCGCAAAATTTTAGAAACCGAAATAAAGGTTAAGCCAAAGCATATAAAAATTTTACCTCGTGGCATTCCTTTGGATAACTTTTCTCCATCTTTTAGAAAAAAAACAGGAAAAATAAGTTTTATTTATGTCGGTCGCATTTCTGTTGAAAAAGATATTCCTTTTTTAGAAACCCTTTGGAAAGAATTTTGCAAGGAAAACCTGAATGTAGAACTGACATTTGTAGGCGGTGGTTGGTATTTGAATTCGTTGAAGGAAAATATGAAAGAATGTTCGAGCGTTCATTTCGCCGGAGTAAAGGTGGGCAGAGAACTTGCTGAGTACTATGCCAATGCGGATTTCTTTTTGTTTCCAAGCGGTTCGGATACTTTTGGGAATGTGGTTGTAGAATCGCTTGCAAGCGGAACGCCAGTGCTTGTAACAGATAAAGGCGGCCCTCAAGACATTGTCAACAATGCAAAAGAAAAATGCGGCTGGGTTTTGCCTTTTGAAAATTTGGATGAATGGAAAAACCGGCTAAAAAAATGCTGCGAAATGTTCACTACGCCCGAATACGAGCAAATGCGTGCGGCAAGCTATGAACACAGTAAAAACTACACGCTTGAAAAAATGACAACTACCCAATGGGAATTCTTTTTAAACATTCACTCTGGGGCTGCGCCTTGAATACTCCTGCAAACTGCACACATCCGTAATCTGCAATTTCTTTATGGCTTCCAAGCCTTCCACAGTGCGTTCCAAGCCGTGCAAGGTTGTGGTTATTGAAATGCCGTGCATAAGGCAGTTTGTGCGGATTTTCATTTCATCGCTTGCGGGTTTTTCGCCCTTGCTCGGCGTGTTCACTATCCATTCCATGCGGCCTTCTTCTATTAAGTCTATGGCGTTTGGGCGGCCATCTGCAACTTTGAACACTGCGCTGGTTGGAATTCCGTTGTTTCTGAGCAAAGTGCTTGTTCCTCTGGTGCAATAAAGGGTGTAGCCAAGCTCCACCAGCCTTTTTGCATAAGGAATTGCAGCTTCACGATCTTCTTTGCGCAGGCTTAGGAATATGTTTCCGCTGATTGGCAGTTTGTTGCCGGATGCAATTTGGCTTTTTAAATATGCCATGCTTGCCGTGCGGTCTATGCCCATAACTTCGCCGGTTGATTTCATTTCGGGGCTTAGGATTATATCTGTGCCCGGGAAACGAGCAAATGGGAACACCGCTTCTTTAACGGAGAAATGGCTTGGGATGAATTCCTGCGTGTAACCTATTTCGCCGAGAGTTTTGCCCGCCATGCAAAGAGAGGCTATTTTTGCGAGAGGAACGCCAATCGCCTTGCTCACGAAAGGCACAGTTCTCGAAGCCCTCGGGTTAACCTCCAAAACATAAACGCTCTCATTTTGCACCGCATACTGAACATTCATAAGGCCGCATACATTCAACTCTTTTGCCATTGCCTTTGTGTGTTCTCTTATGGTATTTTGAACTTGCGGGCTAAGGGTTGGAGGCGGTATTGTGCAGGCACTATCGCCCGAATGTACGCCGGCAAGCTCCACGTGCTCCATTATGCCACCTATAACTTGCGTTTTGCCGTCGGAAAGGCAATCAACGTCAACTTCGGTTGCATCTTCTAAAAAGCTGTCAATCAAAATAGGCCGCCCTTCGGAAACATCCATAGCTTTCATCATATACTCAAGCAAACCGGCCCGATCGTAAACAATAACCATCGCACGCCCACCCAAAACAAAAGACGGGCGAACAAGCACAGGGTAGCCAATTTTTCTGGCTATCTGCTCGGCTTCGGCTGCGCTTTTAGCAATGCCATTAGACGGCTGCAGAATGTTCAGTTTTTTAAGCATTTTTGAGAACAGCTCTCGGTCTTCTGCCATTGCAATGCTTTCAGGAGAAGTGCCTATTATATTGACTCCGTTTGCTTTTAAGCCTTCTGCCAAATTCAGCGGAGTTTGCCCGCCGAACTGCACAATGGCCCCAAAACATTTTTCTCGCTCATAGACTTCCAAAACATCTTCAAGAGTGAGTGGCTCAAAATAGAGCTTGTCGGAAGTATCATAATCTGTGGAAACGGTTTCCGGGTTTGAGTTTAGCATTATTGTTTCAAAACCGGCATTTTTAAGAGCGAATGAGGCATGAACGCAACAATAGTCAAATTCAATTCCTTGCCCAATGCGGTTTGGCCCACCGCCTAAAATAAGGATTTTCTTTTTGCCCGTTTCCGGTGCAGAGAATGTTTCCATTTTGATTGCTTCTTCGGGTGCTCCGCTTGAATAGCCCGAATAAAGGTAAGGAACCAGAGCCTTGTATTTTCCGGCGCAGGTATCCACAGCATGGAAAGCCGGCCTTAAATTTATCTCTTTTCTCTTTTTTCTAACGTTTTCCTCGCTTTCCCCCAATATGCATGCAATTTGCTTGTCGGAAAATCCGAACTCTTTTGCCTGTTCAAACAGTTTTGTATCTGCGGCAAGCCCGGCCAGGTTTTTTGCGGAGCGAATTTCGTTTTCGTATTCCACGAGTTCTTCAAACTGCCGCAAAAACCAAGGATCAATTTTTGTAAGCTCAAAGAGTTTTTCCACGCTCCATTTGCGAACAATGGCTTCTCGCACCATAAAAAAGCGGTTTGCGCTGCCAATGCCTATTTTGCTTGCGAGTTCTTCGTCGCTTAAATCTTTGAACAAATAATCTTTTCCGTCTGCGCCAAAACCTGCTCTCCCTATTTCCAGAGAACGAAGCGATTTTTGGAAAGACTGTTTGAATGTGCGCCCAATGGCCATAGCCTCGCCAACGGATTTCATTTGCGTGCCGAGCTTATCGTCTGAACCTTTGAATTTTTCAAACGCAAAACGAGGAACTTTTGTTACAATGTAATCAATTGTTGGTTCCATAATGGCTTTTGCTTCTTTGGTCATATCGCCTTGAATTTCGTCTAAAGCATAGCCTACTGCGAGTTTTGCGGTGATTTTTGCGATAGGGAAGCCGGTTGCTTTTGAAGCAAGCGCAGAAGAGCGCGAAACTCTCGGGTTCATTTCAATCACAACCAAACGGCCATCATGCGGATTTATAGCGAATTGCACATTTGAGCCGCCGGTTTTAATTCCGATTTCTCGCATAATAGCTTTGCTCGCATCGCATACATTTTTGTATTCTGCGGTTGTTAGCGTGAGCGCAGGCGCTATTGTTATGGAATCACCTGTATGAATGCCCATTGGGTCTATGTTTTCTATGGAGCAAATTATTATGCAGTTGTCTTTGCAGTCCCGCATTATTTCAATTTCAATTTCTTTCCAGCCCTCAATGGATTCTTCAATTAGCAATTCTTTAGTAGGAGAATAATAAAGCCCTCTTTCGCAAATTTCCTTGAATTCATCTTCGTTATGCGCAATGCCGCCTCCGGTGCCTCCGAGCGTAAAGCCTGGGCGAATAACGAGCGGCCACGTGTTAAGCGATTCTTTTATGCGGCAAGCTTCTTCGTAAGAATGTGCGATTTCGCTTTGCGGCATTTCAAGACCAATGTTTTTCATGGCAGCTTTAAACAAGCCTCTGTCTTCGGCTTTGCGAATAACCTCTGCTTGAGCGCCTATCATTTCCACGCCGTAATAATTCAGAACACCGGAATCTGCAAGTTCCATAGCGAGGTTCAAAGCTGTTTGCCCGCCAAGCGTTGGAAGCAGCGCATCTGGCCGTTCTCTGCGGATAATCTCGGTTACTGAAGCCTTGGTAAGAGGCTCAATATAGGTTCTATCTGCAAAGTTAGGGTCTGTCATTATGGTAGCAGGGTTGGAATTAACCAACACCAGCTCATAACCCTCCGCTTTAAGCGACTTGCAAGCTTGCACCCCCGAGTAATCAAATTCACATGCTTGGCCAATAATAATGGGACCGGAACCTATGAGAAGAATTTTCTTAATATCGTTACGTTTTGGCATGGATGGAAAATAGAAAAAATTCTATGATTAATACTTAATCCTTAGAAGTCTTTCTTTTGCCGTTTTGCCTTGAATGAAATCCAGCGGAGCAAACTCTACAACCGTGAAGCAACCGAATCTTTTGTCTGCGCAGGCACGGAAAGCCGCACGTGCGGCTGCATACATCATGTTCGCAGTCATAACAGGGTTAACACCGGAAAGCGTGATATCGACTTTTACCTTTTTGCCGCAATTGAGCAAATGCCCTTGATGTTTGTCGGTGTCGTATTTGGCAATGCTTGGCACGAATTGAACAACAGTCGGGTCTTTTATAAAATATGGATGATTGATAATCTCTTTTTTAATGCGCTTTTGCTGCGAGGCTTCTGCAACCACATAGACTTTGCGTTTCTGGGTTCCGGGTTTGCTGCCCGGCAAGGTTAGTGAAACCGCATTTTTCACACCGCTTATGTCTTTGACTTCGGTGGTGTGTCCCATGCTGCGCCCGGGTCCGAAAGTGGTGAGAGTTTCGCCCAAAGGAGAGAGCTGCATAAACAAAGCACGCTGAATGGAATCAAACCCTGGGTCCCATCCGGTTGATAAAACCGATACCGCTTTGTTTTTAACTGCGATTTTGCCTAAATCGTTGCGATATTTGAGTATATTTGGGTGAGAATCGTAACAATCCACAGTGCTTATGCCGAGGCGCAAGAACTTTTTAATGTCTTCTTTTACGTGCCCGCTGGGGCCTGCGCAAATAATTACATCCGGTTTGGTTTTGAGTGCTCTGATATCGGATACAACAGGGACATTTTTGGGCACGCCGCTGTTTTTGCCGGAAGCATTGCGGCGAATTATTCCCACAAGGCTTATATCGTTGGTTGAACCGAACTTGGCAATGTGCTCCAAGTGGGTGTTTAAAATTGCTTGGCCAATATTGCCAAAACTGCTGATTGCTATTTTGATTTTTTGCATATTAGGAATATACAAATTCTCCTCTTATAACATCTATATTATTGTTGCACAGGTTTATAACGTTTGTAGGTGTTATGGGAACTTCGCCCATATTTGCGAAAATGTCAACCTTGCTTTGAAAGATTGGCTTTAATTCTTCGGGCTTTGTGAAGGCCTGGCTTTCTTCTATTTTGGCGGCTGTGCTTAAAATAGGGTGTTCAAAATGCTCAAAAAGGCTTTTTATGAAAATATGCGGAGAAATTCTTATGCCGATTTCCGGGCGGTTTACATCAAGTTTTCTTGCTATGTAAGGATCTGCAGGCAGAATGAATGTGTAGGGGCCGGGCAAATGGGTTTTTAATATGGGGAAAGCAAAATCGTTTATTTTGGCATAAGTTTTTGCCTTTGAAAGCTCTGGCAAAAACATTACCATAAAGAATTTTTTTGCAGGTTTTTTAAGGGCGTAGAGCTTGTTTATGGCTTTTGGGCTTGCGGCAGAGCACCCAATGGCATAGCCTGAATCTGTTGGGTATAGCATAAGAGCATCACGATTAAGCTCGCTTGCAATTGTTTTTATGTGCCTTGCCTGTGGCGTTTGTGGATGTATCTCCAAACTTTGCATTATAATAAAGTAGAAATTTTTTTCTATATTATTAAAAACAGGAGAAATTATATGCTGGAAACAGATATTAAAAAATTAAGAGAAGACCTAGGTAATAAGCTTGACAACGCTGAAAGTTTGGAGCTTCACTGGGAAGCGAAAGCATATTCCGATTGCATAACTATGCTCGACACTGTTATAAGGAAAAACAAATTGGTCTGCTAAATGATGGAAACATTTGAAAATCTCAGGGAATTGCGCCGGGAGATAGCAAATGCATTGACGCACGGAATTGGAATTTTATTTGGAGTGGCAAGTATTCCAGTGCTTTCTGCAATTGGCGCAAAAACCGGAAATGTGCCCGGCATTGTTGGCGCAACTATTTACGCATTCGGTTTTCTGATGCTTTTTTCAGCCAGCACCCTTTACCACAGCACTCAAAACAAAGATGCCAAAAGAATACTTCGCAAGCTGGATCACATTTCAATCTACTTTTTAATAGCCGGAACATACACGCCTTTTTTGCTTGTGTATATGCTTAATGCTTTTGGCATAGCCTTGCTTTCAATACAATGGTCGCTGGTGATTTTGGGAATTATTTTCAAAATATTTTTTACAGGCCGTTTCAAGATTGTAAGCACAATAATATACGTTGCAATGGGCTGGCTTTTGCTTGTTGGCGGAAAGCGTTTTTTTGAGGAATTGCCAACATCCGTGCTTGTTTTGATTATGGTTGGCGGAGGGCTTTATACACTTGGTTGCATTTTCTATTTAAATAAAAAAATTTATCACCACCATGCTATATGGCATCTTTTTGTGCTTAGTGCGGCAATTTGCCATTATGTTGCGGTGTTGCTTGCTGTAATAATAGGTAGTTAATTATGTCTTTCATAAAAAAACGCAGGAATACGGATAACGGCAGCCTTATAGATATGGCTCCCATGCTCGACATGGTTTTCATTTTGCTGATATTTTTCATTGTCACAAGCTCGTTTGTTCGAGAAACAGGCATAGATGTGAACAAGCCAAAGGCTAGCTCCGCACAGGAACTTGCCAGAGAGAGCATTCTTATAGGCATTAGCCGTGAAGGGACTATTCACATAAACGAAGCACAGGTTGACTTGCGTGCTTTGCGTTTTGTTTTGCAGCAAATGGTTGCGGAAAAACCGGACCGTGCCGCTGTTATTGTTGCAGACAGAGATGCTCCTAGCGGAAAAGTGGTTGATGTTCTGGATGTGTGCAATCTTGCTCGCATAAAGAAAGTTTCTGTAGCGGCAAACAAGGAAGATTAGCTGTTAAACAAGAACAGCATAATGTCTCCGTCGCTCACTTCGTAATCTTTTCCTTCTGTGCGCAAATGGCCGGCATCTTTTGCGGCATTTAAACTGCCGTATTTTTCAAAATCTGCGTAAGATAGAGTTTCTGCTCTTATAAACCCTTTTTCAAAATCGCTGTGAATCACGCCTGCACAGGCGGGTGCTTTCCAGCCTGCGTGGAATGTCCATGCACGAACTTCCTTTTCGCCGGCTGTGAAAAATGTCCGTAGCCCAAGAATTGCATAGCCTTTGTGCACAACCTGGTCCAAGCCGCTTTCTGCCATGCCCAAGTCTTTGAGAAATTCGGCTTTTTCTTCTGCTTCCATTGAAGACAGTTCTTCTTCGATTTTGCCGCATATAATCACAACATCTTGCCCTCGTTCGGCGGCGTATTTTTTTAAGGTTTCCGTGTAGGCATTTCCTGTTAGAACATCGCTTTCGCTAACGTTTGCGCAATAAAAAATAGGCTTTGCGGTTAACAGTGCCAGCTCAAAAATAATTTCTTCGGCGGTTTCGGTTTTTTCAAAAGTTCTCGCAGGTTTTCCCTCGCCCAAGTGCTTTACGAGAGTTTCGCAAATAGCGAGCCTTTCTTTGGCTTTAGCTGTTCCAATGCGAGCGTTCTTGGTTTCTGCGGAAATGCGTTTTTCCACGCTTTCCAAATCTTTCAGTATAAGTTCGGTTTCTATAATTTCAACATCACGCAATGGGTCAACAGTTTCGTGCACGTGAATTATGTTTTCATCATCGAAGCAGCGCACTACTTCCATAATGGCTTCGCATTCTCTTATGTGCGTTAAAAACTGGTTGCCAAGCCCTTCGCCCTGAGATGCGCCCTTAACAAGCCCGGCAATGTCAACAAACTGCGTTACCGCAGGCACTGTGCTTTTGGGGTTGTAGGCTTTAACAAGAACATTTAGCCGCTTGTCCGGCACATTCACCATTCCCACATTCGGGTTTATGGTGCAAAAAGGATAATTTGCGCTTTCTGCGCCTGCATTTGTGATTGCATTAAAAATAGTGCTTTTGCCTACATTAGGCAAACCAACGATACCGCATTTGAAACCCATGTGATGGAATGTAGAAAATACTAAGGGGTGCTCTTAGTTTTTTTCTACATTGCGCATAATGATTCGTGCGTTGGAACTTGCCACTTATGCAATAGAAAATTGCCGCCCAAACCCTGCAGTGGGGGCAATTATTGTGAAAGGCGGCAAAACAATAGGAGAAGGTTACACCCAAGAACCCGGCAATGCGCACGCAGAAATTGTAGCTTTGAAAAACGCCGGAGAAAATTCGAGAAATGCGGATTTATATGTTACGCTGGAGCCGTGCAGCCATTATGGGAGAACTCCTCCTTGCACGGATGCAATAATAAAAGCAGGAATTAAAAAAGTTTATTACGGCTATTTGGACCCAAACCCTCAAGTTGCAGGAAATGGAATTGAGAAATTAAAAACGGCCGGAATAGAAACAGTAAAAGAAAATTTAGATGGGTTAATAGATGATTTTTATGAGTCTTACGCATGGTTTGTGCAAAACAAAACGCCTTTTGTAACTTTGAAAATAGCACAGACTATGGATGGGTTTATTGCAAACGGCGATAGAACTCCGCTGAAAATAACCGGCGAAGAATCGCAAGTTGCGCTTCACAGGTTGCGCAGTTTTTGCGATGCGGTTGTTGTTGGCGGCGGAACGTTTCGCAGTGATAATCCGCAGTTGACTGTTAGAAAGGTGAACGGCGCAAACCCGCAGAGAATTATTTTCAGCAAAAGCAATTTTAACGGCGGAACCTTTGTGGAAAGCTGGCGGTTATTGTTTGCGCAATGTGTTGAAAAGAGAATGCATCATATTTTGGTTGAGGCAGGTGCTGAGTTTGCAAAAAATCTGTTTGAAATTCCAGGCAGTTTTAACAGGTTTTTGTTGTGGACTTCGCCGCTTAGGGCAGGCGCAGGTTTGCGCTGGGAAATGCCGAAAAACTTGCATTTAAGGAAAACCTATATGCAAGGCTCGGATTTTTGCGCAGAATTTTGTGATAAATAGCACAAAAAACGGCATTTTTCACTTTTTTTCCAAATTTTACTACTTTTTTTCAAAAAATTGTATGTATATTTGTATATTAATAGTTGGTTTAAAAAGGAGAATATTATGAAAAAAGCTCTATTTTTCACAGCGGCAGTTTCTGCCATTTTGTTATTTTTTGCTTGTTCTAGCGGTGGCGGCGAAAGCACTGTTAGTTGCAAATTGCCAAGCGGTACTTGCAGAACGGATTTCACAGCCGACCAATGTTTTTCTGCTGAAGGCGAAGTTATTCAAGCATGCCCAAGCAACCCTTCTACTGGCGGCGGTGGCGTTCTTGCTTGCTTAATAGGAGGAGCATCTTGTATTCCGGTACTAGATAACGCTACATGCGACTTAGCCACCGGTAAAATTGTTCCATCATGCCCCGGCAGCGATCAATTTGTGCTTTGCGAAGCAATGGGAACTTGCTCGGCACTTATGAACAGTCAGCAATGCACACAGTCCACGGGCACAGTAGTTACAACATGCCCCGGCTCCGGCGGCAACCCAGGCAATAACAATTCCAGCAATTCCGGTGGCGGCCTCCCTGGCGGCAGCAACTCCAGCAGCAGTGGCAACAGCGGTGGCGGAACTTCAAGCAACAGCGGTGGCGGCCTTCCTGGCACTGATCCCAATATCGGCAAGTTCTGCGATTGTGGCTCAGCAACCTCAGACACTCCGAATGGTGGCGGCTGTGAATCTATAACAGCTGACAAACCATGTGATCCAGAGTATTGTGTAGTAGTGGCAAACGCCAATTCCTGCGGAGATAACATTTGGTATTGCCTTTGGAAGGCAGGTAATTGCCATCGATTAGACATGGACGATGACGAAAGTGTATATGATTGTCTTGACTGGGGTACTCCAACTTACAAGTGTCCTCAAAGTTCATTAAATTGCACACATAATGTTCTAACTGATACATGGACTTGTCCGAAATAATTAACCCAATATAACTTAAGCCCCGAAAGGGGCTGTATTATAATACCCAAATTCTTCTACTGCTATGCCCCATAGCTTCAGTAGCCCATATCATGCGTGGAATTATTGAATCTTTCATTGCTTAAAAATTGTATATTCCCTTTCGTGTCTAAAACATTATCTGAAAACGAAATTGGACGGGAGCAAGGAAAGGCAACCTCTTGGGCTGGTGTACGCAAAGGCGATACGCTGAATTCGGTAAAGAAATTTCTCAAACAACTTAAATCAAGCGAAAGTTTGCCAAAGTTGCCGGAAAGCAAAGAGTCTATGCTTAATAGGGTTATTGATTTCATCACTAAACAAGGCGTAGTTGATGCGGCAGATGGGAGACGAGTCAATTTGGCAAACCCAGACAGTTTTGAAGGCCAGCCCCCAACGGTGAGACAAAGGGCACTTCATTTGATAACTAGGTCCACAAACAATCCAACAGTCAGAGAACGCGATGTAACAAGGCATCCATTTGTGGCCGCAATTCCTAAAACGCTTCTTGACCCTGATCTAGTGGCTATGGGGCGGCATGATTCACAAGACAGAATATAAGTGTCATATAAAAAAGACAGCTCCGTCCCCGAAGCTGCCGCTAGCTAAGTGGCTCCTTATCCCGCCTACAGTAGCATTTCTGCCACTGCGCTTGAGATTACTAGCCTCTCAAGCCCACGGTTGCCCTTTCAAACCCTGCTGGCGTGCACATTCTCAAAGGTCAAACGGGGGGTGTCCCTAACAATGAGGTGTCTAAAGATAATATAGCAAATTTTATTGGGAATATTAAAGCATCTTTTTAATTTTTGCGAAATTTTGCAACACTCCGTTCACAAAGGACGGAGAATCTTCATCTGAATATTTATTTGCGATTTGCACAGCTTCGGAAAGAATCACTTTTATAGGCGTGTCGGCTATCAGCATTTCTATCATTGCTATTTGCAAAATTATTTTATCTATTGTAGAAAGGCGTTCCGGAGACCAATCCGGGATTATTTCCAAAAACGTATTGCGGAATTCTTCTTTTCTCTCCAAAACGCCATCAACCAGTTTCATGCCAAAATTTTGCATATTATCGCTTATGGGGTTGCTTTCCAAAACGCCCGGCAGGCAATAACCCGGAGCTTCTCCGGTTATTTCCATTGCATACAAAAGCTGCATCGCAAAAATGCGAGCCTGCCTGCGAGACACAGATGGCATTAAGGCATCCTTTTATACAAGTTTACCATTTCAACTGCCGTAGCGGCGGCATCTGCTCCTTTGTTTCCGCATTTAAGTCCTGCTCTGTCCATAGCCTGTTCAACGGTATCTGTTGTTAGCACTCCAAAGATTACAGGAATTGAGCCTTCTTTTGAGAGGCTTGCAATGCCGGAGTTTACTGCGTTTGAAACGTGGTCAAAATGCGGAGTTGCGCCGCGAATAACTGCGCCCAAAACTATAACAGCATCGAATTTGCCGCTTTTTACAAAGCGAGTCGCTACACCAGGCAACTCAAATGCGCCCGGAGCCCAGGCTATTGTGATATTGTTTTCGCTAACGGCGAATTTCCTTAATTGCGCAACCGCTCCGTCTAAAAGGGATTTTGTTACGGTTTCATTAAAGCGAGAAACCGCTATGGCAATTTTCAAATTGTGCCCGTCTAAACAGCCTTCTAAAGTTTCCATAGCGGTGAATATAGAAAATTTTAACTTCTCCCTTGACAATTATAATAAAAATAACACGACTTTTTCAGTATTTACTATATTATAATTGAATTTTTTTATAGGAGAACATTCAATGAAAAGAAAACTCTTTTCCGCTGCCCTAATCTTATCGTCACTTCTGCTTGCCGTAGCATTATTCAGTTGCTCCGATGATAAAGATGGTTATGTCTCATGTACTGAAGTAGAAACTGCATGGGGTCAATGTTATGAGAGCACTATGTCAGAAGTTTCAACATCTTGTGGCGAGATTGCTAATGAAGATGATAGATATGAATGTGAAGACGCAATTGTATATGGATGCTTACAACCAAAAGTTTGTGGCGGCAATAGCTTTATGGAATGCATGACGCATTATGAAACAGCATGCTATAACGACGAAGAATAAAAATCGTTTAAATTCTGTTAATAAGGGGTAGTTAGAATTTCCTAACTGCTCCTTGGTCTGCGCTGGTTGCTAAACTTGCATATATTTTCAAAGTCTGGCTAACTTGCCTTTCTCTTGAAACTGGCTTCCACGCAGCATTGCCTTTGCTTTCCATCTCTGTTCGGCGAGACTCCAGTTCCTCGTTTGTTATGCATATATTTATGGTGCGGTTTGGAATGTCTATTTCTATAACATCGTCGTTTTTAACCAAACCTATATTCCCTTTGCTTGCGGCTTCAGGGCTAACGTGGCCTATTGAAAGCCCGCTTGTTCCGCCGCTGAACCTGCCGTCTGTAATAAGAGCGCAGTCTTTGCCTAGCCCCATGCTTTTTAAGTAGCTGGTAGGGTAGAGCATTTCTTGCATGCCGGGGCCGCCTTTTGGGCCTTCGTAGCGAATAATAACCACGTTTCCTTTTTTAACCTTGTGCTTCAAAATTCCTTCTACCGCATCTTCCTGGCTTTCAAACACAATGGCTGGGCCTGTGAACTTCCAAATGGAGCTGTCCACGCCTGCGGTTTTTACAACACATCCATTAGGCGCAAAATTTCCGTAGAGAACAGCCAAACCGCCATCTTTGCTGTAGGAATTTGCCGCATTTCTTATTGTTCCTTTTTCTCTGTTTAAATCGCTTTCCTCAAATTTTTCGCTTTGGCTGCAGGCTTCCAAATTGAACTTGCGCCCGGGTGCGGCTAAAAAGCGTTTTTGAGCTTCTTTGCTAACGGAGCTTCTCGCTATGTCCCAAGAATCCAAATAAGTTTTCAAATTCGGAGAATGCACCAAGCTTACCTTTTGGTTCAGCAAACCCATATTATCAAGCTCACCAAGAATAGCAGGGATGCCGCCTGCTCTATGCACATCTTCTATGTGAATGTTGCTAACGCTTGGCGCAACCTTGCAAAGGCAGGGTGTTGAGCGGGAAAGCTCGTCTATGTTTTTCATTGTGAAATCAACGCCTGCTTCGTGCGCAACGGCCAAGATATGCAGAACAGTGTTTGTTGAGCCTCCCATTGCAATATCCAGCCGCATGGCGTTTTCAAAGGTTTCTTTTGTGGCAATGGATTTCGGCAAAACCGAAGAATCGTTTTTGCTGTAAAATTTATCGCATAATTCAACAATTAATTTTGCAGCCTGCACAAACAAATTTTTTCTTTCCGTGTGTGTTGCAACTATTGTTCCGTTGCCCGGTAGCGACAGTCCGAGAGCTTCGGTTAAGCAGTTCATTGAGTTTGCGGTGAACATTCCTGAACAGCTGCCGCAAGTGGGGCAGGCGGCACTTTCTATTTTTTGCAAATCGCTATCGGAAACGTTTGGGTTTGCGGCTGCTATCATAGCGTCTATTAAGTCCAGATGGGTTTCCTTGCCTTGCAGGTTTGCTATTCCGGCTTCCATTGGGCCGCCGCTTACAAACACAGCCGGAATGTTCAATCGCATTGCGGCCATGAGCATTCCCGGCGTTATTTTGTCGCAGTTGCTAATGCACACAAGAGCGTCTGCGCAGTGAGCATTTACCATGTATTCAACGGAATCTGCAATTAGGTCACGGCTTGGCAGGCTATAGAGCATTCCGTTATGTCCCATTGCTATGCCATCGTCTATTGCTATGGTGTTGAATTCTTTTGGAACTCCGCCGGCTTTTCGAATTTCTTCTGCTATTAACCTGCCTACAGGCTGCAAGTGCACATGCCCCGGCACAAATTCGGTAAAACTGTTAACAACGGCAACTATAGGTTTGCCGAATTCGTTTTCTTTTGTTCCTGTTGCGCGCCAGAGTGCGCGCGCTCCGGCCATATTGCGGCCTTCTATGGTTGTAAGTGAGCGAAGTTTCATGAATGGAAATGTAGAAAATACTCCCATGTAATCCCCCAATTAAAAAAGGAAAAAATTTATTTTGCAAAATAGCAATTCAGTTTAAAGAATTCTATTTGCATTTCCACAAAGAAGTTATCATAGAGATAACATTTTTGCCATCTTTATACTGGCCATCATCGTAGAGGTTTTCATAGTAGAGAATCTTCTCAATAAGCGCAGGCATAAAATCCTTGATGTTTATTTCAAAGCCATCCGCTATGTTGAAGATTAAATCAAGCGAAGGCATTCTTCTACCGCATTCTATAAGCGATATATATTGCCGGCTTAACCCGCTTTTTCTCGAAAATTCCTTCTGTGACAGATCTTTCATGCTTCTTTGGCTGAGTAGCAAAAATTGAAATGCTTTGAAGATGGATTTTCTGAGTAGAGTATTGTTTTTCATCGCAAAAATTTAGAGAAATTTAAGGAGCTTGTACCGGAGGCAACTTAGAAAATTTATTGTTAACTAGGAAATTTTGCTATCAATTATAGCCAGCGTTCCAGCTTTCCGTTGCGTGTGATTTCCAATTTGTATTTAGAGTTTTTCGGCGGCAGAAATCCCAAAATGGAATCGGGAGAAACTGTTTTTCCAAGCTTTGTGTATTCGCTTAAGTTCAAAATTCCTCCTGTTTGTGAGTATATGTTTTCGCCGTGGTAAATGGTTATTGAATAAAAATCTTCCTTATTGATTTTTATGATTTTTCCGGGCAAAATTGCGCTTATTGCGTTTAGCGTATCTTTGCCTTTATTTATGCTTCGCAGTGGGTGGGTGGGGCAGGGGCCTGGAAATTTGCAGCCGGTGTGTGTGTTATGCCATGCAGAATTTTTCCCTTTTGAAATGCTTATGCTGTTTCCTTGAATGTCAATGGAATCGGTTATTTCATCGGGGATTGAAAAAACATGTCGCACTCTTAACGGAAATTCTTTCGGAAATCTTTCGCTCATGAATTTCACCATTGAAGCGTAAAGAGTATCTGTTTCTGTCAATGAAATATCGCTTGCCGATTCAAAATTTAAAAAGCACTCCACAAGGGAATTTTTGTTTGAATGTATTTTAATTGCGCTACAGTTCGGATTTTGTTTTGCATATATTTCCGCATCTTGCACGGATTTGGATTTTTTTACAAAAACCGCAATTATAAGCAAAGCCAAAACTGCTAAAAATAGCGTTAACAGCAGGGCTTTTATGCTAGGCATAGCTGTTTAGCAAGTTCTTCATTTGCTCCGGTAATCTTTACGGAATTTTCGCTTGCCATTTTCTTGAAAAAAGCGATGGCAGCTGCATCCATTGATTGCAACTTGGAAAAGTCAAAAGATATGTTCTGAAAATCCATAATGTTTTTCTGCAATTCATCGAAAGTTTCGCTTTCAGTCATGTTGCCTTTGCACATAACATTTGCTGAATTTTCGTTATCTTTCACTATTTGCCACTCAAAATCAGTTTCCAAATCGGGTTTATTGGTGATATCTGAATTTTGGAAATCTTCAAAAGTTTTGTAAACCGGAAAAATATTGTCTAGCTGTGTTATTTGCAGCAGATTTTTTATTTCGGGCGAAATGTCGGTTAGCACAAAGCGCAAATTGTTTTTTCGCAGTATTTGGTTTATTCTTACGAATACGGCAAGGTGAGAACTGTAGAGCACTCTAATAGACGACAAGGAGAAAACAATATCCTGCATTTTTTCTTTAAGCGCATTCTCAATCTTAAAGAAAATAGAATTGAAATCTTCTGTTTCCGAATCGAATTCGGAGATTTTATAGTACTTGCCTTTATCTTCAATCACACATATATCAGCCATTTTTACCTCCGTGTGTTAATGTATTGCTTTTAATATAGAAAAATTTCATATTGACTCCATTTTAATGCTGCCATTTCTCCAGCCTATTTTTAAATCGATTAAATCTTGCTTAAATTCCTTGTTTACGCCGAATATGGAAATTTTAAGTTTCGGAGAAAGCTTGCGTATGATTATGAGATCGTCTTTATCGGGCATCGTTTCTATAAGTTTTATGAGTTTTTTGCGTTTTGAACCCACTTGTTCTTTGTTATAGTTGCATGTGGAGAGCTGGGAGAGGAAGAGTTTTTTCTGTTCTTCCTGTTCCGGAGTTAGCGGTGTGTTCAAGGAAAGCAGCCTTATTTGCAAAGCTTCTATGGCTTGGCTCAGTTTATGCGACAGAACGTTGTACTTCTGCAACTCTTCCTTAAATTGTTCACGCTCGTTTTCAACAAAAATGAATTCGTTTAGAGTTTCGGATTTTCCGCCTGCAGTCCCGCATTTCACTTGGCCTCTGAATGCAACATTACAGCTTATTATGCTTCCGGTAATCGGCATATTCAGGTTTTCAGCTTCAACTTTGCTGTTCATTAGCAAACCTTTTACCAATAAGTTTTTCCCAACTTGTATTGTGCAGTCTTGGATATTTTCTGCGGTTAAGTTTTTTGCGGCTCTTACTATGGTTTTGTTCTGTCCGAACACAGAGCCTTTTAAAAATACGTTGCTTTTTCTGGATTCAACATAAGCGCCTTCGACAAAGCCGTCTATAGACACGTTGCCGTCTGCTATAACAGAAAAACCCATGCCTACACTTCCCTTAACAAGCACATCGCCGGAATATTCAATGTTTCCGGTTTTAGTGCACACATCTCCGTTTATTATGTAAATATTGCCAACGCAAATATCACGGCCATGCCTGTAGAGGAAGCCATTTATGGAGGCTACAAGTTTTGTTTCGTTATCTATTATTTTTGTGTTTATTCCGGCCGGCAGAGCGTAATCTTCGCCGGGGGTTGGAGATAGAGGCATGCCATATACGCTGGTGCCGGGAATTCCCGGCGTTGGCGGAATGCGAATGCATATAAGTTCGTCTTTTTTTATTTGCCTTATGTTATCCCATTTTTTATAATCGACATTGCCGTTTTCATCCAGAAATGGTTTTACATCCGGGTCTATTGGAATGATTTCGTTTATAGAGGCATCTGTGCCTATCACAGGAGGGGTTGCTGTGGCTATTATGAATTCCGGCCCGTAGATTTCTTTTGCTAAAATTTCTTCTATTATTTCGTAATCCACTCCGTAAGTAACGGATTTTTCCGCTAAAATAAAGGATACATCGGCTTTGGTAATTTGGTAATCGGTTTGAAAAATTCCCACATCTATGGAAAAGCGAACTTGTATGGGTGTGGCTTGCAGGCGCAAGTATTTTCGTTTCCCTTCTTCGAATAATTCAAATGGAGGGCCAATGAGTTCCATTTTGCCGGAAGCCTCTTTGATAACAGAGGCTATTTTTGAAATATCGTAATTGACAATTTTGTTTTTTACAAGAACTTTTTCTATTTCCCTTATATTCCAGCCTTCCGGGACCAAATCCGGCACAACGGTTAGGTGTGTGCCTTTCGGGAACACCTTCCAAGCGAGCCATTTCTGGTCCGTCATAGTTTTAATTGTGTCTTGAATGCCCATATAAAGGGAATATAGAAATTACTTCACAATCACAATTTTATTCTGAAAACCATTTGTTTGGCCGGTTTTAAATCTGGCAATATACACTCCTTGCGCTGTAGGTTTGCTTGTGCCTAACGGTTGTCCTTGCAGGTTGTAGTATTGGACTTGGCTAGTGGCTAGTGGTGAGTTGCTGGTTGGTAAAATAAGAGCGCTTGGTTCGCCATTGCTACCGAATGGATTATCCGTTTCTGCAAAAGAACTGCCGGATGAATTGTCTCCGCTGCTGTTTAACGGCAGAATGGTTTTAGGTTCCGGTATCAGGACTAATTCACGATGTTTTATTTTGGAATTTTCAGTATAAGCAATTGTTATTTCGGCAAAATCGACTTTTGATATGTATAGATAGTTATCCACTATTTCCGCATAGTTCATAAGGTTGTTTTGCGCAATATCGTAGGTATAAATGCTGCCGTTTGAGCTTGAGCGCGGCAATTCTATGTATCTTTTTTGCGCAGTGTTCCAAACGGTATCGCTTCCGGGATTTGCCGGAATAGCATTCATAAGAATTCTAGCTGTGTCTGCTATGTGTAAATGCACCGGATAGCTGTTTGTTACGGCGGAAATAGACAAATTGAACACAAGAGTGTCTATGCCTTCTTTCTGGGAAAACGGAACTATTGAAAGTTCATTTGAGTTGTAACTTGCTGCAACACTTAGTTTTAAGTCGTTTGGATTCCATTTTGTGCTTGTATTTTGCAACTCGGGATTTTTAAAGTAAGAAAGAGATTTTAAGTTGTTCAAATTTAATTGCTTGAAAAACGGAATCAATATGCTTTTTGGCATTCTAAGCGCAGTTGCATTGCTTTCGCTCTGGGAGCGCACATAAACGAAAACAGTGTCTTTTCTTTTGCAAGTTCTGTATAAATTGCAACCGCTTTCGCTTGAAAGCTCTATGCTGCTCCACGAACCTGCGGCGTTTTCGCCTCCAACGCATAAAAGATTGCCGCTTTGAACTCCGCATTGAACAAGTCCGTAAAGTGTTTTCGCAATAAAACCTGTTGTTCCGCTTTTGTAAAAAAGGCTGTCTATGTTAACAATTATTTCACTTTTGCCGGCTTCTATGGAAAAGTTTTTTGAATAGTCTGCGTTCATAACAGGGAGAACTGCTAATTGCCCTCTTCCCGAATTGAAGGTAGGGGCGTTTATGCCTAACACAACTGTATTCAAATCGTTTTTATGTTTTTTTATAGAAATAGGATTGGCTCTTGTGAAAAAAACTTTGCGATAGTCATCTGCTTTAAGGCAGTCGGAATAGAACTCTGATGTGTTCGAAATTTTTCCTGTTGAGTCTAAAGCAAATTCTTTTATTATTATGCATCTGAAATCCTGCTCGGATATTTTTTTTCTTGCGATGCAAGACATAAGCAGGCGATGTTCGCTATCCCAGTTGGCAAGCCCAAGCCCTACGCAATTCTGATTTAGCACGGAGCTTTCCAGCCAAGGCATGGATGTTCCTGTTATTGCAATCCGGCTGTTTGCGTTTGGAGTCCAATTATTATCCATAGAGAATATATATATTGCGCTTTGCGGATATTGCACGGAAGAAGGCAATAAAACAACTAGAGCCTTTCCTCCTTTTTTATCGAAATTTTCAATAACTGCAACATCTCTTCCGAACATGGAGCCTTCCCCAAAGAAAAGCCCGTTTTCGCCGTTAGCCAAGCCTTTGGAGTTTGGCTGGGAAAATATCCAGGAATTTTCCCTTATGCTGAAAAAATCAACTCGTCCGCTATTTTCATAGATACCGTTTTTGCTATTTGGATTTCCGATTGCCAAGTGGTACGTTTTATCTGTGTCGTCCAAGCTTGTTCCCAAAAGAGCAAGCCTTCTTTCAAAGACTATGTCTTTTATCATCGTTCCTGTTTGCCACATTGTTTCCGGCATATCTATGCTTCTTTGAATTTGACTTTCTATGCCGTTTGAGTTGTTTATTGTTATTTTCATTACAATCAGTTTTCTTAAAGAAGCGAAAAGCACAGTTGCTGTTTTTTTATTGTCGTTTAACGAATCCAAAACAACGGCGGCTCTAACCGAGTGATCATTGATGAAGTCACCATTTGATGTTTTAAAAACATTCTGCTCTCTAAAAGGGAACAGCAATCCCAAAACATTGCCGTAAGTGCTTACAACATTGTAAATACCCACACTGTTTTGACCTTCTATCAACAAAGAGTCCCTTCTGGGAAGTAGCATTAAATTCGCATAAATCGAATTTTGCTCTCCCAAAATAGCAGCTTGCGAAGAGCCAGGCAAATAGCCTTTGCTATTTGTTACAGTTCCGTAAGAGCCGGTTTCAAAGAAATCCGGGTTGGAATAGGTGAATTTTTGCGCAAAAATTTGCGCGCCTAAAAGCATAATTAAAGTCAAAGACTTTAAAATAAATGTTCTCATAAGAACCTCCATTTTTTGTTATCTACTCTATTAGACGTTCTTCGAGGGAAAAAAAATAAAAAAAAATGAAAAAATGCGAAAAAAATACATTTTTTTTATTTTTTTTCTAATTTTCACCCCATGAAAGTAGTTTTTCAAGGTAGGCACGGCGCATTTAGCGAAACTGCGGCCCATTGTTTTTTCGGGAAATATGCAGAAACTATTCCTGTGGATTCTTTTTTAGAATTGCATAAAGAAGTTTTGGCCGGCAATGCTGATTATGGTGTTATTCCTATAGAAAATTCCACCGCAGGCTCGGTTTTGGAGAATTACGATTTGCTGATGAAATACAGGTTGCCAATAGTAAGGGAGCTTATACTCAAAATAGACCACTGCCTTATAGCCTTGAAAGGAGAAAGCATTGAATCTTTAAACGAAATTATATCTCACCCGCAAGCTCTTGACCAATGTTCGTTTTTTTTCGAAAAAAATCCTAAAATAGAGAAAAAGCCTTTTTTTGACACTGCCGGTTCTGTAGAGAGAATCGCAAAAAAGCAGTTAAAGGGAGTTGGCGGCATTGCATCTGCGTTTGCGGCAGAATTTTACGGTTTGGAAGTGTTGAAAAGTCCTTTGGCAAACTTTCCCGGCACAAATTCAACAAGGTTTTTTGCCATTCAAAAGGATAAGATTCCAATAGATTCGGTTTTGCACACAAAAACATCTGTGGTGTTCTTTTTGAAAAAAAATATGCCGGGTGCTCTTTATGCCTGCTTGGGTTGCTTTGCGAAACATAGTGTGGATTTGATTCACATAGAGAGCCGCCCTAAAATCGGAAGTCCTTGGGAATACGTGTTTTACGCAGATTTAGCGGGCAATCCTTTGCAGGAACATGTTAAGATTTCTTTGCAGGAATTGGAAACTCTTGCCGAAGTTATAACGCTCGGAAGCTACGAAAAAGCTCCGAGCATTTAGGATTATTTAAAGTCGTATCTGAAATTCAACTCAAAGCGATTTAAGCTGCCGCTTTCGCTACCCTTTTTGTCACCATCAATTTTAGTGTAATCCGTTGAAAGGTTCACATATTCAAGGGTTAGTTTTGCAGCAGAAGTGAAGTTATAACCGACATTTGCGAATATGAACATATTGCTTTCGGCTCTGGTATCCCTTTTGCTTTTATCATCAAGGCTTTCTGCTCCTACTCCTGCTCCGGCAGAAAGGTTGGCTGGCAATTTAGCTGCCAAACCACTCCACCAACCAATGGACTGTATGCCACCGTCGTCGTGATAAGCACGGGATTGTCCGAGACTCGCATCTCCATAGCGACTCAAGTTTTGGCCTGAAAAGAATTCACCGGTAAGGGTTAAAATATCTATTATTGGAAGAGATAAATCTAAACCAAACATATAAGAAGGTTCGGGTCTTTCAAAACGTTTTTCATCAACGGCATTTGCAGCTTCGTTTTTGGCGTAAAGGCCACCAGCTCCAACTGCAAGGTTTGCCTTTTCGCCTGCCCAAGATGCCGGAACTTTCAGTCCTAAGCGACCTTGCACGCCCGGAGATGAAGGTGCGTTGGCATCAGTAACGGCAGTTTCAGTGCCCTTAGGAGTGTAGCCATAAGTACGGTCGTGTGTGGCGGCAACAGCTATTTCTGTTGGGCCAAGAGCCTGTGTTATGCGAATTTGCGGACGACGGTTGCCTAAGTTGCCTGTGCCGTTAAAGCTACTGGGATTTACAGCAGACGGATCAAGAGGATTTACCACGTCATCTGTCATGCCGAATAAAAGTGTGGTGCCAAAATTTTTGAAGTTCACCGAACCCCAAGCCTGCCTTACGCGAAATCCTGAAGAAGCGTTAAAATTGCTGTATGAACTATTGCCGGCAAAGTCTGCTTCAAATTTTCCTTTTAAATCGGGTTCGCCTTCTTTTGAGGGGCCTTCTAAATTCAAGCCGAGCCTAGTGCGAGCAATGCTTAAGGTTGTTCTGCCTTGTGCATCTTTGTTGGCATTTGGTGGGGCGTTTGCCGACCAAAGACCGTTTGTCAACCCGTCTTCATAAGAAGAATTCAGTTCCAAACGGCCATACATTTGAACTTTTGTTCCACCGGGCGTTACCACAGGTGCAGGTTCATTAGCAGAGATTGCTGCGCTACCAAGCAATAAAGTGGCAAGAGCTAGTTTTGTTTTCATAGAAAAACTCCTAAGTTGTTTAAAAGACAATTTAGAATACCCATATTAAGCAACGGTTATGGGCTAGTTAAAAAATTGTTATGAAATTGTTAAAAAGATGTTACTTGTTTTGAACGCAGCAATTTTTTTCTATATTCCCCATCTGAGGAGAAAGATGACAGATAGACTTTGCAAAATTTTGGTAGCTGCGTTTGCTGCTTTGATTGCTTTAGTGACTTATGCCCTTACCATAGCTCCAACCGTGAGCTTTTGGGACTGCGGCGAATTTATAGCCAGTGCTCATACCCTTGGCATCCCGCATCCGCCGGGCAGGCCGTTTTACATTATATTTGTGCGTGCAATGATGATACTTATGCCTATGGTTGAGGAAATAGCGAAAAGAGCAAATTACATATCGGCTTTTGCCTCTGCGGCTACGGCTTACTTAACGGTTATTTTCGTTTGGCACCTGCTCACAAGGCTCTCCCAGAACATTTCTCGCTTTATTTTAACCGCTGCTTCCACCTCTGCGGCTTTGCTGCTCATTTTTTCAGACACCTTTTGGTTCAACGCCGTTGAAGCCGAAGTATATAACCTTATAATGCTTTTAATGATGTTCAACTCATACTTGGCATTGCTGTATTTGGATTGCAAAAACCCTGTGCGCAAAAACCAGTATCTCATACTTATATGCTACTTGGCCTTTTTAGGCATAGGGTTCCATTTATTTTCAATGCTTACAATACCGGCTATATTTGTTCTGGTTTTTCTTGCAGAAGGGAACCCATTCAAAGCCCTTAAGGAACGCTGGCCTGTTTGGATTTCCGGCACAGTGCTTTGCTCCGTTGTTTATGCCATTTCCAGCTTCCTCACATTTTCGTTAGTTCTTCTTGCAGTTCTTTTAGTACTTTGGTTTTCAACAAAAAAGAATGCATTCCACAAAGACATTTCTCTTGCGCTTGCCTTTACAATAGTGGCTCTGCTTGGGTTCAGCACACACCTTTACATTCCCATTCGCTCATCGCTAAACCCCGTGATAGACGAAAACGACCCGGAAGTTGTTATTAGAGACGAAGCCGGCAATGTGCAACTCAAAAACCTTTTGCCTTACAAAGACAATCCGAGCTGGCGTGCTTTTTACGATTACCTTGAACGCAAGCAATACGGCTCCGAGAGCATGATTGAAAGGTCTTTTTACCGCAGGTCGCAGTTTGAAAACCAGCTTTTGGCATTCCCGCACATGGGCTACGGAGGTTACCAGATTGCGCAATACACGCCGTTTAAGCAAGGCGATGTTGATTATTACCGCCCCGGTCTTTATGCAATAAGCTTGGAAGATAACCCACCTGTGGTGCGAGGCTCTCTGAAATTCCCAACGCTTATGGTGAGCATGGGAGAAAATAAGCCTCTGCAGGCGATTATATTTTTGCTCTTCAACGGAGCGCTTTTATGGGTTGTTGTTGTTGCGTTTAGAAGCAATAAAATCATAGGCGTTTACATAGCTTTGCTTTATGGCATTTGTTCTTTTGGCCTTTTATGGTATTTGAATTTTGCAGACGGCACCAAGCCGGAAGGCCGTGACCACAGGATGTGGGTAAAGGAAATGGAATACTACGCAAGCGAGCTTTCCAAAATGGGAATAACGTCGCAAATCACAAATATCCCAGACCCTAACGTGCTTTTGAACATTCAGCGCAAAATTGAAAACGATAGAAGCGGTTCCGGCACTTCTGCCGAGCAATCAAGCGCATGGCAAACCTGGAGAAGAATTCAGTCCGCATTCCAAGGCGCAGGCTTGCAGTCGCCGCCGCTTCCGGATCCGGTGCATTTAGAAGTCAGGAACAGAGATTATTTTTACACACCTGCTTTTGTGTTTATGTCTTTGTTCTACGGAGTTGGCATAGGCTTTTTGCTTTTGAACATTCAGCGCATGAGAGCAAATTTGTTGCTCCCAAGCGGTGCAGCCATTGTTGTGCTTTGTGGGGCAATTCCGCTTTTTGCAAACTACAAAGAGCATAGCAGAGCAAACCTTTGGGTGCCTTGGGACTACGCATACAACCTGCTTATGAGTTGCGAGCCAAACGCAATACTATTCACTAACGGCGATAACGATACTTTCCCGCTTTGGTTTGCGCAGGAAGTTGCAGGCATTCGCAAAGACGTGAGAGTTGTGAACTTAAGCCTCGGCAACACCGATTGGTATATAAAACAAATGCTGGATAACGAGCCTGTGCTTAAGCTTAGTTTCGACAAGGCAGGCATAGACAGAGAAATGGTGCTTTCCGAAAAGAACTTTAACATGTCGGAGCAGAAAATAGAGCATTGGGTGAACAGGGCAGAAAGTTTAATTCCTGTGCTCTACCGCCAAATTGAGATTTTCAGCGACAGTTTAAAATCTGCTTCTACGGCTGCAGATTCTGCAAAAATAAGCGTAGAGCTTGGCAAAAGGAAACTGTGGCTGCAAACCTACACCGCTTTGAAAGATTGGGGCACACCTCGTAAAAACGGCATTATGCAAACTCAGCACAAACTGGTGGTAGATTTAACCATGAACAATATAGACAAGCCAATACATGTTTCAACAACTGTGGGGCTTTCAAATGCTATTGGCTTGGATAAATACATGGTGCAAAAGGGCATGATATGGGATTTGCAGAAAGGCAATTTAACACCTACCAAAGACAGAGATATGGACATAGAAAGAACTTCTTACCTCGTTGACAGCGTGTTTAAGTTCAGAGGCTTAGGCGATGGCACTACCTACATAAGCCCCGAAACCGAGCGGCACCTTTATAACTACAATTCAATATACATTCGCGTTGCAATGGCTATGCGAGACAGCCTTGAAACGGTTATGCGAAGCAAAGTAGAACAGGCTATGCAAGACAACATTCCATTTGAAGCAATGGATATAAAAGCAGACACATTAATTTGGCAAAAAGGCTTGCGTTACATGGATTTGGGCATAAAGCAGTTCCCAAACGAATGGCGTAACTATGCGGTTGCAGCAGACTTACTGCAGTTTGCCGGTGAAGGTGTTCGTGCAGAAGAATATTTGGAAAAAGGGTTGAATGTTATTTCGGATGGTAGAGGCTCAAGGCATTTAATGCAGCAGTTAAATGCGCTCAAAAGCATGAAAAGAAAGGAACTGAACAATGAAGACTAAAATAATTTTTGCTTTGGTAGCGTGCATTCTCATGGCATTTGCTTTTTCCGTTTATACAGTAGTCGGAATAGAAAGCGATGCAAGCTTTATCAGCTATATCAGCATAGTTCTTGACGTATTGGTTATGATATTTCTTTCGTATTATCTTGTCCATGAACAAAGAATTCAGAACGAAAAAATAGCGCTTTTGCTTTCTAACAAGGGTTTGCAGGCCAAGGCCGAAATGGCAGAAGAAGTTTCGAAAATAAAAACAGATTTTTTAATCCGAATGAATCACGAACTCCGCACGCCTTTAAGCACTGTGATTGGCTATAGCGATTTACTTCTCAGCAAAGCCGATTTACCTAGGGAAATGTCCGAAAATGTAACAAAAATCTATGACGCAGGCAATATGCTTTTAAGCCTTGTCAATGATATGTCGGATATTTCAAAAATAGAGAACAAGGAATTTGAACTTCTTCCCACAGATTACGATATTCCAAGCCTTATAAACGGTGTGGTTTCTCTTAACATGCTGCGAATGAAATCCAGAAACATAGACTTTAAATTGAATGTGAACGAAAATTTTCCGAGCCGCTTGTTTGGCGATGAACATAGAGTGAAACAGGTTTTCAACAATATATTTTCAAACATATTCAAATATGCGGTGGAAGGTAATATTAACTGGAATATTGATTTTGAACGCAGCCGAGACAATATTTGGCTTGTTTCAAGAGTAGAGTATTCCGGCATAAGCGCAAGAAAAGACTTGGATTTCTATAAAATAGAAGATCCGCTGGGAATAAATGCCGCAAAGAAAATTGCAGAGGCAATGGAAGGCACAATAGAAGAAGAAGACAGCGACAAAAGCACTTTATTTAGCGTGAGATTAAAACAACGTTTGCGTTTGGGAACTCCAATAGGCAAAGACATTGCAGACAATCTCAGAAACTTCGATTATTCGATTATAAAAAGAAAAAAGAAAGCGAACCTTGTTTATACGCCAATGCGTTATGCTAAAATTTTAATGGTTGACGATATGATTGTGAATTTGGATGTTGCACAGGGCCTTATGCAGCCTTATGGAATAGAAATAGATATGGCAGTTAGCGGAAAAATTGCAATAGCGAAAATGATGACTCAAAGCGTGAAATACTCCGCTATTTTTATGGATCACATGATGCCGGAAATGGATGGCGTGGAAACCGTGCGCAGAATAAGAGAATTGGATAGCGATTATGCCAGAAACATTCCGATAATAGCTTTGACTGCGAATGCTTTGGCCGGCAATGATAAAATGTTTTTGGAAAACGGATTCGATGATTTTTTGAGCAAGCCCATAGATTTAATGAAACTTGATTCTATTTTGAAAAAATGGGTTATGGTTAAGGATAAATGAATTTAAGCATAATAATTCCCATAAAAGACGAAGCATCTAGTTTGCCGGAGCTTCTTGCGGAAATAAAAACTGCTATTTCACCGAGTATTGCCACTTTTGAAGTCATAGCAATAGACGATGGTTCCAGAGACAATTCCTGGGAAGTTTTGCAAAACCTGTCAAAAGAATACGATTTTTTAAAAGCTGTGAAATTTCAATACAATCGCGGGAAAGCCACTGCTTTGTCGCATGGTTTTAACATTGCTAAAGGCAAATTCATTGCGACAATGGACGGCGATTTGCAAGACAACCCTGCGGAAATCCCGGAAATGCTGAAAATGCTTGAAAACTGCGATTTGGTGAGTGGCTGGAAAAAGAAACGCTACGATCCTTGGCATAAAACCATTCCGAGCAAATTCTTTAACCTGACTGTTTCCATTGTTTGCGGGCAGCGTTTGCACGATTTTAACTGCGGGTTAAAGGTGTATAAGGCAGAAGTTGCGAAAAGCGTTTCGCTTTATGGAGATTTTCACAGGTTTATTCCTCTTATGGCAAGCTGGAACGGCTATAAAATTGCGGAGAAAGTTGTTGAGCACAGAGCCAGGCAGCATGGAGTTTCAAAATACGGAGTTTCCAGGTTTGTGTCGGGTTTTTTGGATTTGGTCACTTTAATGTTTTTGCATAAATTTGCGATTAAGCCTTTGCACTTTTTCGGAACACTGGGTTTGTTGATGTGCTTTGCTGCATCGTGCGTTTTTGGGCATTTCGGTTTTGAGTGGATTTCCACAGGCGAGTTAAGAGTTCGCCCGTTGCTCGTTTTGTCCGGTTTTGCATTTGTTTCCGGCATTCAATTTATATCGCTTGGTTTGCTGGGCGAGATGCTGAACTCCAAGCTGCACATAGGCGGCTAGCTAGCGTTGCCGCCGGAGAGGGAGCTTCGCAGAGCGAAGCGGAATTTTGCTAAAAATTGCGACTGTGGCTATCCGCAAAAAAGCCTGTCAAGTCTTGACAAAAAAGTTTTTTACTCGTTCGGCTTGGCCTCACTTTTTTGAATGGCACGCTTTTTGCTTTATATATACGCATGGCAAGAAGCACTGCGCAACTGTTCGACATTATGTTCAAGAGCATAATTAAAGAGGCAAGCCCCTCCGCAATTGTGCACTTGATAAACGGGATTTACAAGAAAAATTATCCCCTGCATACTACTTCCGTAAAAATTGAGCCTACCGAGTTCATTAAAGAAAACCCTAAATCGGGAAAGCTGGAAAAATATGTTTCAGATATAGTGATAACCTTGTCAAGCGAGAACCAAAAAGATACTTACCTTATAGAGGCTCAAATAGACGATGTTCTGCAGCATTCCGTTTCCGAGCTTGAAGGAATGGCATTGCTTTTGCCATTCTACATTCTGAAGATACGCAAGGATTTGAAAAGAAAGAGCACGGATTCCGATAGAAGGAAGGAGTTGTCTAAGGAGTTGGAAGGTTATGTAACAGAGATAAGCAAAATGCTTGACAGTTGCAAAGAAAATAACTATATTACGGAAAGTGATG
>Ga0209755_10000906_pt1 | contig 50551 bp, 38 predicted proteins | sample TergutCo191P1_FD_187301 | JGI IMG/M metagenome (GOLD analysis project Ga0209755, IMG submission 187301) | Cornitermes sp. P1 segment gut microbial communities from Petit-Saut dam, French Guiana - Co191P1 (SPAdes) (version 2) | ecosystem: Host-associated > Arthropoda: Insects > Digestive system...
ATAATGCAAAAGGAAAATAAAAAAAGATTAAATAACCTACTAAAAATGGAATTTCTTTAGATAAAAGTATAGGAATAAATACATACAATCCTATATAAATTAATAAAAAACTGAATAAAAATGTCCAGCTTGATTTAATTATTGATATTGGTTTTATTGATGTTTCAATATTTTCCATTTTAATCTCCATTTATTATATAACATTTAATATTAACTATTTTTCACTATTATGTCAATACTTTAATTTATTTTATAATCAGCTTAGCCCATATTTCGCATAACAATTATTATAAATATTTTTCTAAACATTTATAAATCTATAATAAAGTGTTTTGACATAAAAATAAAAGTAAATATCTAAAATGAAAGATAGATCATTTTATATCTATAAATATCCTAAAAAACGAAGATGTTTAATTTAGAGAACATAAAACTCACATTGTGAGAATAATATATTACAATGAAAGAGCATCTTAAATTAGGATTTAATCAAGTTTCATCGTAAAACAAAATATTTATATCGGAGCATTAATAAAAATCCATAACTTATAAGCTAAAATTTCCTAAAACATCCGTTTTGAAAAAAGCAAGTATGCTTGTAATATATAAAAAATGTGGTATAATTAAATGAAATAGTAGTTTTTGTAATATTAATTATATTCGTTAAAATAAAGAAAGATTTATTTGTAAAGCAGGCCTTTAATAAGAACCGGATAATTTTTTACAGGGACAGAAGTGAACATTATCTATTTAATCCGCGAAAATGATACAGTTTGGGTTCCGGTTCCTGTCCATGTTAAAAATACGGAAATGTATTCAAGGCTTTTCGGCATGGGTGGAATTTGGGACGGCGAAAGGCACGGGTTTAATTTCCGCGTTGTCAATACTGAAGGCGGGTTTTTCGATCCCGCTCAATTTACTTTTAGTTTTGACGTTGTTTGTTTAGTATCATTTGATTCGCTGGATAAATACGAGTATCCGCGTCAGCAAATTTTTGGATTTTTAAGGTATCCTGTTGATAACGCTAAAAATATAATTAATAATGATAAAGCTACGGCTGTGCTAAATATGGCGCATAACGTTTCTGCTACGCGGGAAACTGTGTTAAATGAAACGCGAAAAAAAGCGGTATTGCCGGCGCAGACGGATTGTAATAACCGCGCTTTTGAACCGCTTTCGTTCCCGCATAAAAAAATGTTACCGGAAAAATTATCGGCTTACTGGCGAGATAAACTGGAAATTGAGTTAAGGGCAAGAAAATATTCAAAACAAACGCGGACTGCCTATGTTTACTATAACAAGCTGCTTTGCAGGGTTTTGCAAAAAACGCCAGAAGAAATACGCGCGGAAGATTTAAGCGAATTTCTTGCGTTAGTGGAAAAAGACAGGGAATATTCCGCGTCCGCGATAAATCTCGCGATAAGCGCTGTAAAATTTTTCTTCAGGCATGTTTTGAAAAACGAAAGCATAAGCGAGCAGCAAAGGCCGAGAAAAGACAGACGGCTTCCGGTAGTTCTTTCCAAAGAAGAAATCGTAAAAATATTCAATATGGAAAAAAATCCGAAGCATAAACTTCTTTTAATGCTGATTTATTCATCCGGGTTGCGGGTAAGCGAAGTGGTCGCGCTGAAAAAAGAGCATATCGATTTGTCGCGTCAGGTGATTTATATCAGGCAGGGAAAGGGAAGAAAGGATCGAAGCACAATGCTGTCGCAGAGGGCGGCGCAGTATTTAACCGAATACTACGAATTCTTTGGAATAGATAAATGGATTTTCCCGGGGCAGGATGCGAAAAAACATTTAACGATCCGTTCCGCGCAGAATATTTTTAACAAAGCCGTAGTAAAAGGCGGCATAGAAAAAAATATTTCCATACATGGGCTGCGTCACACATTCGCTACGCATTTGCTGGAAAGCGGCACTGATATCCGCTACATTCAGACGCTTTTGGGACACGCGAATCTGCGTACGACAGAACGTTATACCCATGTGGCGAAGCGCGACGTACTAAACATAAAAAGTCCGCTTGACTCAATCCAGTAAAATCAACCGTGAACTTTAATATCTGAACCGTACAGAATTAAAAACTTTATTCATCGCGGGATTTAAGAACAGCAAGGAACGCGCTCTGCGGAAGCTCGACGTCGCCGACCATTTTCATGCGTTTCTTTCCTTCCTTCTGTTTTTCTAAAAGTTTTCGTTTGCGCGTAATGTCGCCGCCGTAGCATTTGGCAAGAACGTCCTTGCGAAGCGCGTTGACGGTTTCGCGTGCAATAATCTGGCTTCCGATTGCGCCCTGTATCGGGATTTTAAACTGCTGGCGCGGAATTTCACCGCTTAAACGCTCGCAGACTTTTCTTGCGCGTTCGTAGGCGTTCCCTTTAAACACAAGCTGCGAAAGCGCGTCTACCGCTTTGCCGTTCAGCAGTATGTCAAGTTTTACAAGCTCTGTCGGCTTGTAGCCTGAAATTTCATAATCAAATGACGCGTAACCGCGGCTGATGCTTTTTAACCTGTCGTAAAAATCGAATAACACTTCAGAGAGCGGCATGTCATAAATCATCTCCACGCGCTTTTCATCAAGGTACGTCATGTTTGTCTGTACGCCGCGCTTTTCCATGCAGAGCGTCATGATGTTTCCAAGATAATCAGTAGGCGTTATGATGGAAGCGCGTATGTATGGCTCCTGCGCGCCGTCGATTCTGCCTTCGTCAGGGTAGTCAATCGGATTGTCGATCATGACGTCCTCTTCGCTTCCCGCGCCGCGAAGACGCACCTTGTATTTGACGGAAGGAGCCGTAAAAATAACCGACTGATCAAACTCGCGCTCAAGGCGTTCCTGAATTACTTCAAGATGCAAAAGGCCGAGAAAGCCGCAGCGGAAGCCGAATCCAAGAGCAGCGGACGAATCTTTTTCGTAAATAAGACTTGCGTCGTTCAGTTTTAATTTATCCATGCTTGCGCGCAGTTCTTCGTAATCGTTTGAATCGACAGGGTAAATCGAAGAAAACACGACAGGTTTTACTTCGCGGAAACCGGAAAGAGCCTGCGCGCACGGATTGGCGGCGCCTGTTACGGTGTCGCCCACGCGCACATCGCTTACGGTTTTGATTCCGGCGATAATATAGCCGACGTCGCCCGCTTCAAGGCCTTCTGTTTCAACTAACGCAAGTTTGAACACGCCCGCGGTTTCAACTTCGTACACGCTGTTATTCGACATAAAAGATATTTTCATGCCTTTTTTTATGTTTCCGTCAAAAAGGCGCAGGTGAACAACAACGCCGCGGTAAGGATCGTAATGGCAGTCGAAAATAAGAGCGCGTAACGGCGAATCGGGGCTGCCCTTGGGCGCGGGTATTCTTTTTACAATCGCTTCGAAAAGTTCGTCAACGCCTGTGCCCTGGCGCGCGGAAACAAGCAGGGCAGCGCTTGAATCAAGGCCTAAGTCTTTATCGATCTGTTTTTTTACGCGCGGCACGTCGGACGCGTTCATGTCGATTTTATTTATGACAGGAACTATTTCAAGATTGTGTTCAAGCGCAAGGTACATATTGGAAAGCGTCTGCGCCTGAACGCCCTGTGTCGCGTCCACCAAAAGAAGGGCGCCTTCGCAGGAATTTATTGCGCGGCTTACTTCGTAGCTGAAATCGACGTGGCCCGGAGTGTCGACAAGGTTCAGCGTGTATTCGATGCCGTCTAAAGCGGTGTAAGGGATCGTGACAGCCTGGCTTTTTATTGTGATGCCTCTTTCGCGTTCAATGTCCATATTGTCAAGAATTTGATCCTGAAAATTGCGGTCGTCGACAAGTTTGGCTTTCTGGATAAGCCTGTCCGCAAGCGTGGATTTGCCGTGATCGATATGCGCGATAATACAAAAATTTCTTGTGTTCTGCGTTTTTACCATTATTGCAACTATAACCGGAAACCCCGCGATTATCAAGAATCGGCGAAGCTTAACTTTTACCTGCGCTTAATTTTTTTAGTTCCGGTGTCGGTTTAATCATTTTTGCGATTGTTTTGGGATAATGAAGGCAGCTTACCCAGCAGATGCGCTCGTATATTTCGCGGCCGAAACGTTTTTGAAAATCTTCCGTGTTCAGGTTTTCGATAAAATCCGCCGACCTGTTGTTAAGGGCCGCTTCCATGCAAACCTGTATAAACATCGCGTCTGTCAGTAAATCAGGCCTTATCAATTTAAAATAATTTCCGATCTCAAGGCTTTTTGCGGCTTCCATGCAAAGGTGAAAATAATGCTGCTTTTCAAGGCTTTCGTGATCGATATTTTCAAGAACAAAGATCGATTTTTTTATCGCCGACGTGCAGAGATTAACGTAAAGCGTAGTGTCTTTCAATTTTTTCGCGCTGACATATTTTATTGCGTAAGGATTTTCATTTATCGCGTTAACGCAGAATTTCGCGTAGGTCTGCACGTCCATGCCGTTAATATCTTTTATGCCGCGCAGCCTTTTTACATTCTGCCTGTGTCCCTGCCTGTCATAGAAAAAATCGATCTTCTTTCCTTTCTGGGAAGCCGCTTTTACTTTTTCGTTCATTATTTTGATGTAGCCCGGTGTAAAAAGATTTTCTTCTATATTTAAGATTTTTAATTTCGGCAGCGATAAAATTGCCATCGGAAGTTTTTCCAGAAGATTATCATGAATCTGTATGCTTTCAAGATTCTGCAGATTCGTGATTTTATCGTCTATGTGCGAAATCGCCGTGCATCCGAACTCGAAGGTTTTTAAATTTGGAAGGGTATATATTGAAGGCGGAATATCAAGCACCATGTTTCCCGCGAATGTAAAATCGCGGAGTTCCTTCATGTCCGCGAAAATATCGGGCACTGCGCTGATTTTAAAATCGCTGCCAAGGATGCATAATCTTTCAAGATTTCTTAGTCCTTTTATTGAATCAAAAATATCCCCTTCGATAAAAAGATGGCGGAGTTCAAGTTCCTTAAGACCCGCAAGAAGGGAGAAGTGTTTGTGTCCGTTACCCGCGGCGAAACCTGACATTTTTATTGATTCAAAGCCCTTGCATGTAGCAAGGATTTTTGCTGCGTGTTCAATATCGATATCTTTGCGGTGTCTGTAAAAAATATCGTTAATTGCAATTTTTTTTAGGGCGGAATGATTTTTAAAGGATTCAGGCAGCTCCGGAACCGTTCCTTCGTCGTATTTTACGGAAATATCCAGTTCTTCAAGGCTTGGAAGTTTTCCGAGATCCGCCGGAAACGCTTCGTCCGAATAAAGATCGAGCGAAAGCAGCTTAAGATTTTTTAACTCCGCGATTTCGGAAGGAAGTTTGCTGCCCCTGTTTATCCTGACATAAAGCGATTCAAGACTCTGCGCCTTGCTGATGCCGGCCGGGAAATTGGCGAGTTCGCTGCACCGGCACGAAAGCGATCGAAGCGCGGGAAGCTCAAAAATGAAATTCGGAATGTAGTTTATGCCGGTGTGGGAAATATCGAGTTCTTCAAGACACGCGCATTCGCCGAGAACCGCAGGTATCTGTTTGAACGCGCTCTGGCTGTCAAGATTGATTTTTTTTACCGTGTCTTTTACTTTGGAAATAATCTGAATTATTTTGGAAATATCCTTGAAATATACGCCTTCGCTTGCGATCCCGAGATCGGGGTCTTCTTTTACCCAGTGAAGGTCAAGCTCGTATTTGTTATTAACAAGTTCCATTTTAATTAGAAATTATATCACAGAAAGGACATAAAAAAAAGCGGAAACTGCCCTTTTTCCGGCGTGTAAAATTCCTACCAGTTTTTATTTAAATATGCTAATATCTATAAAGGAAACAAAGGAGAATGTCATGGTCGAGCTTTTTAATTCAGGCGTTTACCTGATTAACGGGAAAGATATTATTATTGATGACGCTGACGCGTCCGCAAAACTTTCGCAGCGCGGAATTAAAACAGACAAAGAGCAGGCGAGAAAGGGAACGATTTCCTGCGGTATTCTCGCTTCGCATAACAAAAGCGGCGATGAAAAAAAACTTGAGCTTAAATTCGATTCGCTTACGTCGCATGATATTACCTATGTGGGGATTATTCAAACCGCGCGGGCAAGCGGCATGGAAAAGTTTCCGGTGCCGTATGTGCTTACAAACTGCCATAACAGCCTTTGCGCGGTCGGCGGCACGATCAATCAGGATGATCATGTGTTCGCGCTGTCCGCCGCCAAAAAATACGGCGGTATTTATGTGCCGCCCCATCTCGCCGTCATTCACAGCTTTAACCGCGAAATGATGGCAGGCTGCGGCAAAATGATTCTTGGCTCTGACAGCCACACGCGGTACGGCGCGCTCGGAACGATGGCGGTCGGCGAAGGCGGCGGTGAGCTTGCCAAGCAGCTTGTCGAAAGAACTTACGATATGCCGGCTCCTCCTGTAATCGGCGTGTATCTTGAAGGCGAACTCGCGAAAGGCGCTGGCCCGCAGGACGCAGCCCTTGCGATTATCGGCGCAACTTTTAAAAACGGATTTGTAAAAAACAAGGTGATGGAATTTACGGGACCGGGGATTAAAACGCTTTCTGTCGATTTTAGAAACGGAATTGACGTGATGACGACCGAAACTTCCTGCTGGTCTTCAATCTGGGAGACAGATGACAGCGTTAAAAATTATTTAAAGGAGCGCGGCAGATCAGGCGATTATAAAGAATTAAAACCAGCCGGCGCCGCGTACTACGACGGGTTTATAAAAGTTGATTTGTCAAAAATCGAGCCGTGTATCGCGCTCCCGTTTCATCCCAGCAACGTTTACACAATTAAAGAACTGCAAAAAAACGCGAAAGATATTTTTGCAAAGACAGAAGAAGAAAACAAAAGTTCGGGGCTTAATTTAAACCTTGGCTTAAAAATAAAAGACGGCGGCGTATGGGCGCAGCAGGCAATAATCGCAGGATGCTCTGGCGGCATTTTTGAAAACATCATGGCGGCGGCGGATATTTTAAAAGGCGCTGACATCGGAAACAGCAATTTTACGATGAGCGTATACCCTGAAAGCCAGCCGACGTATTTAGAGCTTGTAAAAAACGGCGCGGTAGAAACATTCATGAAATCAGGCGTCCTTGTGCGCGAAGCGTTCTGCGGCCCGTGTTTCGGAGCCGGCGACACGCCCGCTAACAACGAGCTTTCGATCCGCCACGTTACGCGAAACTTTATGAACCGCGAAGGCTCCAGGCCAAACGACGGACAGATCGCTTCTGTCGCGCTCATGGACGCCCGTTCAATCGCCGCGACCGCTTTAAACGGCGGAAAAATTACGTCCGCAGCTGACATTAGCGTAAAGTACAATAAGCACAGTTTCTCTTTTGACAGGGGCATTTACGAAAAACGCGTCTATAACGGAACAGGAAAACCGCAGCCGCAGTCGCAGCTTGTTTTCGGTCCTAATATCAAAGACTGGCCGAAAATGCCCGCGCTGCCCGAAAACCTTTTATTAAAAGTGGTCAGTTTTATCACAGACCCTGTTACCACAACCGACGAGCTTATCCCGTCAGGTGAAACTTCGTCATACCGCTCCAATCCCATAAAGCTCGCGGAGTTTACTTTAAGCCGCAAAGACCCCTGTTATGTGAAACGGGCGAAGGAAGTGCAGGAAATGAGCGCGGAATGCAATGTGGTAAATGAAGAATTCAAAAAAATAATCGAAAAAATAAAAAACATTGAAGGATGCTCGGGGATTTCAGCTAACGATATAGGGATCGCAAGCGCGATTTTCGCCCGCAAACCCGGCGACGGCTCCGCACGGGAGCAGGCCGCAAGCTGCCAGAGAGTGCTTGGAGCGGGCGCGAACTTTGCGCTTGAGTACGCGACAAAGCGTTACCGCTCTAACCTTATCAACTGGGGAATTCTTCCGTTCCTTATTACCGATGAAAGCGCGTTTGGCTTAAACAGCTTCATTTTTTTCCCGGATATAAAAAAAGCCGTACAGGAAAAGACAGAAAAAATCAAAGGCTTTGTGTTAGGTGAAACCACAAAGGAAATTGAAGCCGCGCTTGGCGAGCTTACCGGCGCTGAGAGGCAGATATTGATCGACGGCTGCTTAATCAATTACTACGCAAAATAAAGATATGAACGTCTAATAAACTGTGCCTTCCGCGTTATCTTGCGCGCTGCCTTTGCACGATGTCCCAGTCGGATAAAAGCTGCAGGTTTTCAGGGAATTCCCTAAGGCCGTCTTCCAGAATCCGCTCCGCTTCGGCGTAATTTCTTCTGTTCCATTCCGCGGCAAAGCGGTTGTGATAATCAGACACAAGGTTATTCCTGTAAACCTGCAAAGCCTGATTAAGCTCGCGGTTTGCGCCGTAAACTGAAATTGCGTTTTCAAGATATGAAATGGAAGCGCGCCAGTTTCTCGCGGGCGCGGCGCTCAGCACAACCGCGGTTTTCTGGATCGCAAATGTTATCATCTCCTGCGCTCTTGCCGCGCTTATGCGCCTTTGGACTCTTGCCTGTTCAATCGCGGCGATTACCGCGTCAGCGTCGGAAATGCCCGCGATTTGGTTTGCCCTTTCCAGAAGATGCTGATCCAGAACGATTGTGTCAAGCTGAGAATAATTTTCTTCGCTTAAAATATTTTTGCTGCTGTCAAGAAAATTGCGCGCTTCCGTAATTTTCTTGTCCCTTAGATACCTTGCAATCCTGTTATTGACTGCCGCGAAAATAAATTCCTGCCAGCGTTCGCTGTCAGGATATAAAGGCGAAGCCGCGGCGGCCCACAAAAGGCTTTCTTCTTCCCTGTTGGCTCTTAAAAGCGAGACGCCGTAATTTAAAAGCCTGTCCATAAGATCAAGTCGCGCGTCCGCGAATAATTCGCTTTCAGAAGTTACAAGCGATACGTTAAGCGATCTTCCGTGAAGCAGCGCGGCTTTGTCAATCGCGAGCGGAACCGCTTCGGCGTAACGTCCCTGCCTTTCAAGATCGCTAATTCTATTGTTAAAAATAATTGATATAAGTTCAATTTTGCCGATGCTCTGGCGGTCGCGGTAATTGCGCGCGGGGACATATGTAAAGCCTGTCAGCCTTCCGAACTGATCCAGAAATTCCCTTCTGTTTCCCGGATCAAAACCGTAACGGTTGGTCGTTTCAACATCGATATCTTCTCCGTTTATATGCAAAGTCAAAAGCGCGTGATCGCGCGTAATCACTCCGCTTGAATTTATCCCGGAGTATTCGCAGAAGATCATGTAAAGAACGGCCGATGATACGCAGTTGTATCTTCCGTTTGTAAAAATTGTGTCGATTCTTGTCTGGGTTAATGAATATGTTTTTAAAATATTTGCGTATAAATATTCAAGTATAAACTGCGCCCTGTCCCTGCCGTTTGAAGGATAATCCGCCCGTGCGGAAAGAGATGCGGTTTCTGTAATAATTTTTCCCAGAGAAGAGCCTGCGCTTACAGCGTCCGCGTTTTTTACAATGCCTGTAATTGAAGTATCCCCGGAAGCCCAAAGCGCGATCTGCGCAAGTTCAAACCATGTTAAATTCTGATTCGACGCGTATAAACTGTTAAATTCAAGCGCCAGAGGATCGGGGGAGAGCCTTGGAAACACCAAGGGAGCCTGCGAAAAAATATCAGAGGCAGTCAAAAATAAAATGAATAAAATCGTTATTGACGGTTTTTTGTTCACAATTTACTATAAGACAATTAGTAAAAAAAGTAAAACGAGCCGGAGAGCAAATGACAAAAAGCCATGTTGATCTATTAATAATCGGAGCAGGTCCCGCGGGGTTAACCGCCGCTCAATACGGCGCAAGAGCCGGTTTAAATGTTCTTGTGATAGAGCAGCTTGCATCAGGCGGTCAGGCGGTTGTTATCGATAGGCCGGAAAATTACCCCGGCAATGTAGCGCGGCAGGAAAACGATGAAATCAAATCCGGCTATGAACTAATGTCGGACTTTCACAAGCAGGCTTTGGATTTCGGCGCTTCTTTTCTGCAGGGAAGCGTATCGTCATTGGCGAAAAAAGAAAATGTTTTTGAGATAACTCTGATTGACGGCGCGCTTTATACGGCGGCGGCTGTTATTATCGCGTCTGGATCAAAACCCGGGTCTCTTGGCATACCGGGCGAAAAAGAATTTACAGGTAAAGGCGTTTCGTACTGCGCAACATGCGACGGCAATTTTTATAAGAATAAAAAAATATTTGTCGCGGGCGGCGGAGACGCGGCCTGCGACGAAGCTCAGTACCTTTCGCGCCTTACAGACAAAATTGTTCTTGTACACCGCCGCGATGTTTTCCGCGCTCAAAAAAAACTGGCGCAAAGAACGCTTGATAATCCCAATATCGAAGTCCGGTTTAATACGGTTATAAATGAAATTAAGGACGAAGGAACAGGCAAAGTAAAATCCGTTATTTTAAATGATTTAAAAAACGGCAAGGTATATGAAGAAAAAACCGACGCTGTTTTTATTTTCGCGGGAACTGTTCCGCAGTCTTCGCTTGTAAAAGAAAGCGGTCTTAACGTGCGCCTTGATGAAAGCGGTTATATAATCACTGATCAAAAAATGGCTTCGGATGAGCCCGGTTTTTTTGCCGCAGGTGATATCCGAAGCGGCGCCTTCAGGCAGGTAATCACTGCGGCAGCGGACGGCGCGGCGGCGGCTCACAGCGCGGCAGGATACATCGATGCAGTTTTCCATGACGGAGCTTTCAATGCGCACAGCTAGGATCACGCAAAGGCATAAAGAAATTATAAATATTTTTAATATTTCTGCGCCTTCGTGTTTTAAAACCGCAATATTAATTTTATTTATTTTTATTTTTTTTGCGGCTCCGGTGTTCTCTCAGAGTTTCAGCGACGAAGGCGATCCTAAGGAACTTGCCGCTTTGATTGTAAACGCGATGACTGACGAGCAGGCGCTCGCGCAGCTTTATATGTTCGGCTGGGTCGGAGAAGAGCCGTCGCCTTTGATCATGGAATGGATACGCCAGAGAAATATCGGCGGCGTAAAAATTTTCGGCTGGAACACGACAGATACCTTAAAGCTCGCAAGAACAGTCGGCGAACTTCAGAGCGCGAGCCTGCAGGGCGCTTTTAACATTCCGCTTCTTGTCGCGACGGATCAGGAAGGCGGCTGGGTGCGTCATATCAAAGGAGCCACAAGCGAAACGCCGGGCAACATGGCGATCGGAGCGTCAGGCTATCCACGCGACGCATATCTTTCCGGTTATTACATCGGAAAGGAACTTTCTCTTCTTGGCGTTAACATGAATTTTGCCCCCGCTGTCGATCTTTTTACAAACCGCGACTCTGTGCTGTTAGGTCCGCGCGTCTTTGGGGAAGATCCCATAAGGGCGGGAATCTTCGGCGCGGCGTTTGTTAAAGGCCAGCTTGCGGCAGGCGTTATTCCGACAGCGAAACATTTTCCTGGACACGGAGACACAAGCCTTGACTCTCACGGAATTTTACCCAGGGTGCAGATTACCTATGACACGCTCTGGAACAGGGAACTTGTTCCGTACAGAATGTTGATCGCGGAAGGGCTGCCTGTTGTCATGTCCGGCCATCTTGCCTTTCCGCTGATGGATAGCGGTGATATGCCTTCTTCGCTGTCGCCGTGGTTTTTGCGCGAAGTGCTGCGCGGCAGAATAGGTTTTTCAGGCGTTGTTATAACAGACGATTTAATGATGACAGGCGCGGTATCGTATCTTGGCATGTTGTCGCGGACAGCGAAACAGGCAGTCATCGCCGGCAATGACATCATCATGTTTTCAAGCACCCCGTTTCTTAACGATTCTGTCTGGACATACCTTGTCGATTCAATGCGCGCAGAAGAAGATTTTAGACGGATTGTAAGAGAAGCGGCGGCAAGAGTGATCGAACTAAAACTGACTTATCTTAAAGGCAGTAACAGCGTTCCGTATATACCGGACATTGCAAGAGTGCAGGCGGAGCTTCCCGATCCTGAAAGTTCAGCGTTCTTCCTTGATCTTGCGGGACGCAGCGTTACAATTGTAAAGCCTGTTCCCGCAGGGCTTGTTTTTCCGCTGACAGCGCAGAACTCAGGCAGGGTAGTCCTTGCCGGCAGATACAATGATTTCTTCGCGTACGGAAGAAGGGCCTTTCCCGGCGCTCTGGAATACAGGTACTCCGCGGCCACCGATCCGTACGAAATAATTTCTGTTGCACGTAACGCAGACACGATTATCTTCTGCCTTTCAGATAACATAGACCTGCGGGTTCTTCAGAACCTTCAGATGTTAAACAAAACCGTTATCGCATTTTCCATTCTTAGTCCCGTTTATATGGAAAGAGTTCCGTGGGTTACAGGCATTGTCGCGGTTTACAGTTACGCACCGGAGTCATTCGCCGCGGGATTTTCAGCGATTACGGGAAGAATACCCGCATACGGAATTCTTCCGTATAACTTTCAGTAAACCGCGGGGTTACAGGGTTTATCAATATGAACCAGATAAATAATTTTAAATGGAGAAAAATAAAACGGGAAGACCTGCAAAAGGCGACAGATCTGCTTGTTGAAAATGAAAAAAATTATGTCAGCGCGTGCGGAAGATTTCTTTCAAGAACGCAGGGAGATCCAATCTGGGTTTTGGACGGCGGCAAAAAAGAGATCGCGGCCCTTGCCGTATTTTCAAAAAGCTCGCTTATTCCCGTGCTTGGCGCGAACGGTGAAATTCCGGTGCCTGAGTTCCCGCGCGATTATCTTCGCAACAAGACGATCCATTCATTGCAGGGACTGACAGACGAAGTTATGCATTTTGAAAAAGCGATGGAAAAAACAGGAAGAAAAATCACCGACAAATACGATTATGATCTTATGAGCCTTGACAGTTATCCCGATATGAGCACAGCCAAATCAAGCCCGGGAAGGCTTGTCTTTCGCGTGCCTGCCTTAAGCGATTTAAACGCGATAGCTTTGCTTCAGGCGGCTTATGAAATGGAAGAAGTGATACCCGCAGGCTCGTCCTTCAACGCGGCGGCGAGCAGGACGGGTATTTCCAATATTATCGCCAACGGCAGAATACTCGCCGCGGTAATTAACGGGCGGTTTGTCGGCAAAATTCATGTAAACGCCGTTTCATTTACAAGGTACCAGATAGGCGGCGTTTATGTTCATCCTGATTACCGCGGGCTTGGCATCGGGCGAAGGCTCACCGCGGAATTTATAATCACCCTGCTTAACGAAAGCAGGGGCATAACCTTATTTGTAAAGAAGAATAACCTTTCGGCATGCAGGCTCTACAGGGGGCTTGGCTTTACAGTAAAGGGAGATTACAGGATAACATACTATTGATTAAATGTAGTTTTTTTTGATACAATAGCGCATCGTGGCATATCTATACGAAACACACCTTCATACAAACGGCGTCAGTAAATGCGCGGTTTCATTGGGGGCCGATTACATTCCAGGATATATAGACAAAGGTTACACGGGAATGATCGTGACAGATCATTTTTTTAACGCCAACTGCGCGCTTTCAAGAAAACTCCCGTGGAGCGAATGGGTTAACCGTTTTTATCAGGGTTACGAAGAAGCAAGGGACGAAGGCGAGCGTCACGGCTTTGACGTGTTTTTCGGATGGGAAGAAACATTCGACGGCTGTGACGATTACCTTATCTACGGGCTTGATAAAGAGTGGCTTTTGAACCATCCGGAAGTAAGAACATGGACAAGGGGCGAGCAGTACCGCGCCGTCAGAAAAGCCGGAGGATGCGTTGTTCAGGCTCACCCGTTCAGGCAGCGTGCTTACATTCCGCGCATCGTGCTTTCCGCAGGCTGTGTGGACGGGATTGAAGTTGTAAACGGCGGACATGAAGACGTGTCGTATGACGCGCTTGCCTACCAGTATTCAAAAAAAATCGGCAAGCCAATAACAGCCGGAAGCGATATACATGACGCATATTCAATTTATTACGGAGATATTTTCGGGGTTTATTCAGAGAAAAGGCTGAATAGTATTGACGATTATGTAAAAATGATTCTAGATAATAATGTCGCGGGAATTAAATCACATGAAGGCCGGCTGGATTTTTACGGAACTGAAACTGTAAAGATACCTGTGGAAGTGCGTGATGAAGACGATAAAATAACAGGAAGGGACTGGAAAGAACTGGTTTTCTGACGCTGAATGTTTTCCTTTTTTTTCTAATTTAATCAGTCTTATATTCCCGGGGAGTTTTTATGAACGAAAATAATTCTTTGGAATTTTGTTCTCATATCCCGCAAAGGATAAAAGAATTCAGGGAGATACTTGAGATCAGCGCCCTTGATATGGCGAAGGACGCAGGCATTTCATTTGACACTTACAGCAAGTATGAATCAGGCGAGCTTGATATACCGATCAGCGTTCTTTACACGATCGCGCTGCGGCTCGGAACCGACGTTACGGTTTTGCTTACTGGCGAAGAAGCCAGAATGGACAGCGCGGCTGTCTGCCGCAGCGGAAAGGGCGTGCAGATTGAACGCTATCCCGGCTATGAGTTTTCAAGCCTTGCGTATAACTTTAAACACAGGACGATGGAGCCGCTGCTCGTAACGCTTGATTCGTCAAAGCCCGCGGCGGCGGCTGTTTCCCATTCCGGTCAGGAATTTAATTTTGTGCTTGAAGGCCAGGTTAAAATTTTAATCGGAAAGCTTGAGCATGTGCTTTCGCCGGGGGATTCAGTTTATTTTGACGCCCGCCTGCCTCACGGCCAGAGCGCCGTTAACGGCAAAGCGCGGTTTATTACGATAATTCGGGAATAATTGCATGAACGAAATACTTTCGCGCTATCTGCCGCGCATTGAATTTGACGATTATGAAGATTTTTATAAAAACTATAAGTGCGGTATGCCGGACGATTTTAATTTTGCCTATGATGTCGCGGATGTTTGGGCGGAAATTCAGCCCGATAAACTTGCGCTTTTGTGGACAGATGACACAGGACAGGTTAAAAGATTTACTTTTAGCGATATAAAACGCCTTTCCGATAAAGCCGCGAACGCGCTTTTGGCGTTAGGTGTAAAAAAAGGCGACGTTGTCAAGCTGATTCTAAAACAGCGCCCTGAAGTGTGGGTTTTAATGTGCGCCCTTTGCAAGATCGGAGCTGTCTGCATTCCCGGAACCTATCAGCTGACCGCTAAAGACCTTGAATACCGCTGTAACGCCGCGAGCGTTAAACTATTAATTACAGTTGACGATCCCGATGTTCTTGAAAGCGTCGCGTTAAGCCTTCCCGGCTGCCCGAAGCTTGAAAAAGTTGCGGTCGTAGGAAATACAATCCCCCGCGGTTATATCGATATGCGCGCAGAAATAGAAAAAGCGCCGCAGGATTTTAAAAGAATTACCACGCATATAAGCGAGCCAGAGCTCGTTTATTTTTCTTCAGGCACAACAGGCTTTCCCAAAATGGTGATACACAATCATTCGCTTCCGCTGGGGCATATAGTCACCGCGAAATACTGGCAGTGCGCGCAGGACAACAAAGTTCACCTGACGCAGACAGATTCAGGCTGGGCGAAATTCGCGTGGGGTAAAATTTACGGCCAGTGGCTTTGCGGAGCCGCGGTCGGCGTTTATGACACTGAAAAATTCACCCCAAAGGGGATGTTAGACGCCATCATGCGGCTTAAACCCGCGACATTCTGCGCGCCCGCGACAGTGTTCCGTTATCTGATAAAAGAGGATCTATCAGGCTATGATTTAAGCTTTATACGCCATACATCAGTCGCCGGGGAGCCTTTAAGCCCTGAAGTTTACAGCAAATTTTTCCAGCTTACAGGACTTGAGATACGCGAAGGATTCGGCCAGAGCGAAACTTCGGTGATGGCCGCTGTTTTTAAATGGCTTCCCGTAAAACCGGGCTCGATGGGAAAGCCCGCGCCGTTATTCGATCTTGAGCTGCTTGACGACTGCGGAGCGGTCTGCGACGAAGGGAACGTGGGCAACATGAGCATAACGCGTGCGGGAAAAAATATGTACAATAGCGGCGAAGCGGATGCAAATGAAGAAGCGCCCGCAATAGGCAGTTCTGATTTTCCGGGGCTGTTCAGGGGTTACTGGAGAGACAGGGATATAACTTTATCATGCTGGAAGGACGGAGTGTATCAAACAGGCGACATGGCATGGAAGGATGACGACGGCTACCTTTGGTTTGTCGGCAGAAACGACGATGTTATAAAATGTTCGGGCTACAGAATCGGCCCGTTTGAAGTAGAGAGCGCGTTAATGGAACACCCTTCCGTTCTTGAATGCGCTGTTACTGCGGCTCCCGACGCGATGCGCGGACAGGTTGTAAAGGCGACCGTTGTTCTTGCGCGCGGCTTCTGCGCGTCAGACGAACTAAAACGAGAACTTCAAAATCATGTAAAGCGCGTAACAGCGCCTTACAAATATCCGCGTATAATCGACTTTGTAAATGAGCTTCCAAAAACAATAAGCGGCAAAATTAAAAGGAATGATATCAGAAAGAAGGATTTTAACGAAAAGCAGAGTACAGCACATGCATAGGTTGATCTCCGTGCGCGCCCGCTAATTTTCCATGAACAGGGTCGACTATTAAATCCATGCCTTCAAGCGGCAAAGCCCCTAAAAGCACATCTTTCGCGCTTGCGATAACTATCGCCGGAAGCTCGATATACCGGTCTTTCCATTGAATTTTTACCGCTTCTGTAATTGGAGAACTGAACGGCTCTCCATCCGCGAAAGACGATATTGTTTCACCTTTTATGGTAAGTCCAAGTTTTTCACGGACTTCTTCGTTAATAACTAAAGTCCAGGCTCCAGTGTCCGGCATTGCTTGAACTGTTAAAGTGCGGATTTTATCTTCTTCGATATAGCCGCGGGCAGCAAGACCTCTGTCTACCACATTTTCGAGCGTTATATCTTCAAAAAAAGTTCCCATTTTATCTCCTTTATGATTATAACATATCTATAAAAAAAAAAGGTATTATTCTATAATTCTATAATGTTGAGCATCGCTTTTACGGGCGGAGGCACGGGAGGGCATATTTACCCCGGCCTTGCCGTTTATGACGAGTTAAAAAAAATACTTGATAATGTCTCCGGGGGCAGCCCTGCCTTGCAGTATAAAATTTTCTGGATTGGCTCTTCTTCCGGCATGGACAGGGAGATTGTAACCGGCGCAGGGATTGAATTTTTCGGGATACCTTCAGGAAAATTAAGGCGTTATTTTTCTTTTCGAAATATAACTGATCTTTTCAGGATTGCAGGCGGATTTTTCGCGGCGCGTAAAATTTTAAAAAAACAAAAAGTAAAACTTCTTTTTTCCAAAGGCGGATTTGTAAGCGTTCCGCCGTGCGCGGCCGCTTTCTCGCTTGGCATTCCGGTTTTTACTCATGAGTCGGATTATAGCCCCGGTCTTGCGACAAAAATCAATTCGCGTTTTATAGGCGCAAAAGGAAAAATTTTTACGGCGTATGAAGAAACGGCAAAGCTGCTCCCCGCGAAAACACGCGCCGTTTTATCAGATGGCGATCAAATTATGAAAACTGGAAACCCCATCCGCTCGATTTTTAATGATGCCGATCCCGCGAAGGGCAGGGCTTTTCTTGGTCTTTCTGACGATGCGCGCGTCATTCTGGTTCTCGGCGGCAGTCAGGGCGCGAAGGAAATAAACGAACTTGTTGCCGCCGCGTTAGGCGAAATAAAAAAAATATTTACGGTTGTGCATCAGACAGGATCAAACAATGAAATAAACGCGCAGCCTTGCGAACGTTATAAGCCATATCCGTATTTTAAAAAAGAGATGCCCCATGTTATGGCGGCAGCGCAGATTGTTATGGGAAGAAGCGGCGCGGGCATTTGGGAATGGGCGTTTCTTGGAAAGCCGATGATCCTGCTTCCGCTGAGAGGTTCCGGCACAAGGGGCGATCAGGTTGAGAACGCGCGTTTTTTTGAAAAGGCCGGAGCCGCGCAGGTGCTGTCTTCGCCGTATGTTGACGGTAAAATAAATCCTGAAGAATTTTTGCTTGCGGTAAATTCTCTTGCGCAGGATTCGGAAAAAAGAAACAAAATGGCGGAGGCGTCGGCAAAAATCTGCAAGGTTAATAGCGCGCAGTTAATTGCGGGCGCATTGGCTGCCTGTATAAATGATCAAGGCGGAGGAAAAAATTGAAATTTACCGCTATCGATATAATCTTTACCGTGTTAATTGGTCTTTTTGTAATCCGATGTTATCTTAAAGGTTTTGTAAACGAGCTTTTGTCAATGGCTGGATTTGCTCTTGGGCTGCTTGCTTCTCTTTTCTTTTACAAAAACGGCGCGGAATTTTTAAGAGCAAGGTTTTGGCCTGAAATAAAAATACTGCCTGAAGTAATAGCATTTATCGGCTTATTCATAATTGTTTTAATTGTTGTTAAAATGCTTGGTATAATGTTAAAGGGGATTATCGAAGGAATCAGGATGGGAGGAGCCGACTGTTTTCTCGGCGTCATTTTCGGAATGGCGGAAGGCATTGTTGTTGTAAGCCTTGTTCTTTTTATTATAAGGATTCAGCCGCTTTTTAATCCTTCGCCGCTGATTGGTGAAAGTTTTTTCGCTAACCTTCTTCTTCCTTTTATAACAGGCTCTGTGATTCCGGCTCAGGAAATCAATGCGCAGGATTTAGAAGCGGTGATTCATCAGGCGGAGGCTTTATCAATTGTTTGAGAATATAATTGATCAGCAGGCCGCCATTCAGTTACGCGATGATATTCTGAATCACAGGTACGCACCTTCAATGCTTTTTTACGGCCCTGCGGGAAGCGCAAAAGGCAGCGCGGCTCTTGAACTTGCGCGATCTCTTTGCTGCACCGGCGGCGGCTTATTAAATGAAGAAGAGCGGAAAAAGCAGGCGCAGTGGAAATGCTCATGTTCATCCTGCGAGCGCCACCGTATTTTGTCGCATGATGATCTTCTGGCGCTTGGGAATCGTCCCTTTGAAAGCGAAATTAACGCCTGTAAATTCGCCTTCATCAGAAATCCTGAAAATCAGACTGCGAAGCTTTTGTTTTACAGATCAGTGCGCAAACTTTTAATTCGTTTTTCTCCCGTTCTTGCGGAAGATGATCCTAAAATGGCAAAATCTTCTACGCTGCTTCAGTCTCTCGATGAAAAATTAAATGAATTTTACGCGGCTTTTTTTTCATTATCATTAAATAAAGAGTCCGCGCAGGAAGCGGCGGCCGCGAAGTTATGCGATTCGATTGTTAAGGACGCGCTCGCTCTTGGAAACGACGCGCTCGGTTCTTTGATTCCAGTCTCCCATATAAGAAGCGCGTCGCGCTGGTGTCACATTGCACCTAACGGGAAATACAGGATATTGATTATCGAAAACGCCGAAAACATGAGGGATGAAGCGCGCAATTCGCTTTTAAAACTGCTGGAAGAGCCGCCTGAAAATGTAAGGATTGTTCTTACTGCCAAAAGGCGCGAGGCTGTCATGCCGACAATTTTATCACGACTGAGGCCGTACAGGTTTTTAAATAGAAGCGCGGAAAAAGAAAAGGAAATTATCCGCAGGGTGTTTCTTGACGCCGAATACGTGAAAAATAAAGACGCGCAAGGCTCATTGTTGAACGCGTACCTTGATTCATTCCTTGTGCATAACGCAGAAAAACTGCGTCAACTTGCGGTCTGGTTTATGGTTTCGTTCGCGCGGATCGCCGCGGCCGGCGTTAAAAAAAGCGGTGGAAAAATTCCGATGATTATAAACGCGATCGGGCAGCGTTATGCGAAAACCGCTGACGAATCAGGCTACGGGCGCCTTTTGAGCAGCGCCCCTGTAATTAAAACAGTCTGCGCGAATCTGGACGCAGGCAGCGATTCATTTTCGCGTTTTTTAAAGATATGCCTTGAGCTTGCAGGCAGCGCGGCGAAGAGCGTTCAGGCGGATTCCCAAAGCCTTGAATTCGGACACGCAGTTATTGCGTTTAACGATATTTTTAGGAAATGTTTTAATGAAGTCGCGCTGTCGTCTGATATTTTAAACATCAATATGACAACCGCGCTTGAAGGCCTTTTTTACAAGCTGGAGACAGAAGTAAAAAGGGGCGCAAATGGTTGACTTCTTCAGGCGCGCTTTAAAAAAGCTTGACAGGACAAACGCCGACAAACAGCATGAACTTCTTGTCTCCGCCGTAGCGGAAATTTCGCTTTTGGAAAATGTTCTTGATTCAATCGACAAGGGAATTCTTGTCTGCGATGAAGAATTAAACCTGATTATGGCGAACAGGTATGCGCAAAGGCTTGTTTCAATGAATTACGCCGAAGGCGTAAAAATCGGCGCTGCGATAAAAGACGAACAGATAGTAGAAGCGTTTAAAGATATTATTTTAAACAGGGAAAGCGTCACAGACAGGGAAATTTATATCGATCAGGCGGGGCGGTACCGGCTTTATTCAGTAAATGTGGTTCCGCTTGTTCAGGAAAAGCGCATAACAGGAACGTTAATCTACATTGATGATATTACCGAAAAAAGAAGGGGAGAGGCGAGGCTTCGCCGCGCGGAATCGCTTGCGAGCCTTACTACGCTTGCAGCGGGCGTCGCCCATGAAATAAAAAACCCGCTTGGATCAATTTCAATTCATCTTCAGCTTTTGCACAAGGCTCTTGCAAAGAAATTAAAAATAACGGAAAAAACAATAGAAAAATATTTTAATGTGATAAAAGAAGAAATTGAAAGGCTTAACCGCATCGTAGTCGATTTTCTTTTTGCCGTGCGCCCGATAAATCTTGAACTGCGCGAAGGCGATATAAATAAAATGATTTCGCAGATTATGGATTTTGTGCGTTTTGAAATGGAACAGTCAAATATTATATGCCTTCTTGAACTCGATGAAAAGCTGCCAAAGATTCCTTTTGATGAACGCCATATGAAACAGGCGTTTTTAAATCTTGTAAAAAACGCGCAGGCCGCGATGCCGAAGGGCGGCGTTTTTACTGTAGCGACAAATTTTGCCGATAATGAAATAAGGATATCGGTATGCGATACCGGGATCGGAATCAGCAAGGAAAATCTTGTAAAAATTTTTGAGCCGTATTTTACTACGCGGGATTCGGGGACCGGCCTTGGTCTTACGCAGGTGTACAAGATAATCAGGGAGCATAACGGAGAGATAACCGTTGATTCCGCGCCAGAAACAGGGGCTGAGTTCAGAATCAGTCTTCCCGTTCCGCAGAAAGAAACGCGCCTTATTGGCTTTAACGAAGGGAGCAACGCATGAATTTCCGCCTGCTTGTAATTGACGATGAAAAAAATATCCGCGAAGGGCTTGCGGAATTTTTGCGCACGGAAGGCTACGATGTCGCGTGCGCTGAAAGCGGCGATGAAGGATGGAACAGCTTTTGTTCAGGCGATATCGATCTGGTAATAACTGATTTAAAAATGCCCGGTCTTTCGGGCGATGACCTTATGCACCGGATTCTTTCAAAGGCTCCGGGATTTCCCGTAATTATTTTAACAGGACACGGCACTGTAGAAAGCGCGGTTAAAGCGATGAGAGACGGCGCGTGGGATTTTCTTTCCAAGCCCGTCGATTTGGATCATCTTTCGTTAAAGGTAAAACGCGCGCTTGAAACAAGAGAACTTTTTTTCCAGCACCGCAGAATGGAAGAAGAGCTTCTTCAAAAAAAACAGTTTAAATCGATCATTGGTAATTCGCGTAACATGCGCGAAGTTTTTGAAACCATAAACAAGGCCGCTCCGACAAAGGCTTCGATTTTAATTACAGGCGAGTCAGGCGTGGGAAAAGAGCTTGTCGCAAACGCGATACACGAGCTTTCTCCGCGCAAAAACGAGCCGCTTGTAAAAGTGCACTGCGCCGCGCTTTCCCCGACGCTGCTTGAAAGCGAACTCTTCGGACATGAAAAAGGCGCGTTCACGGGAGCCGTTTCGCAGCGCAGGGGCCGTTTTGAACTCGCGTCGGGCGGAACGCTGTTTCTCGATGAAATCGGCGAAATCGATCAAAATATTCAAATAAAGCTTCTGCGCGTTCTGCAGGAAAAGAAATTTGAAAGGGTAGGGGGAGAGAAGACTGTCGATATTGACGTAAGAATTGTCGCAGCCACAAACAAGGATTTAAAGGCGGAAATAGAAAAGGGAAATTTCCGCGAAGATTTATACTTCCGCCTGAATGTCGTTAACATAACGGTTCCGCCGTTACGCGAAAGAAAAGACGATATCCCTTTGCTTGCCGCGGCGTTTTTAAAGGAATTCGCGCGCGAAAACGAAAAAAAAATCGACGGAATACACGAAAAAGTGCGCTCACGCCTTTACGCCTACGACTGGCCCGGAAACATCCGCGAACTTCGCAACTGCGTTGAAAGCGCCGTTGTTATGTGCCAGTCAAACATAATCACGGCAGGAGATCTTCCGCCGGTTTTCCGCAGCGCGGAAGACGACGGCTGGATTAATATAAAACTTGGAACCAGTATGGCGGAATGTGAAAAAATCATCATACACGACACGCTATCCCATTGCAAGGGAAATAAAAGCAAAACCGCCGAAACCCTTGAAATCGGCCGCAAGACTTTAATTCGCAAGCTTGCGGACTATAATCTTGATTCCGCGGATAATAATGAAGAAGAATGATCAAGTTTTAAATAAATAAGTTTCGATAAAAACTGTAATTAAGAAAAAATGCTTTTAAAATTATTCTCTATTTGTTTTTCAAGTTCGGCCGCCATGATAATATTCCCGGCTTCGCTTCGCAGAGCGGCCGCGGCTTCAAGAATCAGAGGAAGGTCTTTACAGCTTGAGTACTGCCGCCCCCTAAGCGGCTGGAACGGCGCGTCTGTTTCCGTTAAAAGTCTTTCCGCCTGAATAACCGCGCAGCACTTTTTCGCCTGCTTGTGATTCAGCATGATAATGTTACCGAACGAAAAATACGCGTTTACGCCGCGTTGAATTAAAGAAACCGCTTCCTGCTCTGTTCCGGACCATGAATGAAAAATAACGGCTTTGCATTTTGAAAGTTTTTTTGCATAGGAAAAAATTTTATGCATTGCCCTTCGCGCATGAAGGACGGCAGGCAGACTGTAATTTAACGCGGCTTCAAGATGCGCTTCAAAAATTTTTTCCTGTATTTTTTCCGTTTCTTTAAAAGAGTCATTAAAAAGATCGAATCCAAATTCACCGACAGCGGTGATCTTTTTTTTCTCCGCCGATTTACATAAAAATTCCATTGACGCGCTTAAATCGGAATCTTTGTATATTTTGCCTTTTTCCGAATAAATCGACGGAAGCTGCGGGTGAACCGCGAAACATTGAAACAGCGAAGGCTCTTTTAACACAGGCGCATCCTTCGTTAATGATGCGTTATGCGCAAACTGCGCCCGCTGCGTTAGCTGCGCACGCTGCGTTAGCTGCGCACGATGCGCAAGTTCTTCGTTATACGCAAATTCGTTCGCGTCCCATGCGCTTGCCGCCGCACTAACCCCTAGATCGCCTGCGGGAGACAGTATGTTTATGCGTTCTTTTTCCGCTTCGGGGTATATAAACGCAAGGTCGCACGGGTGAAAGTGAGCGTCAGTCAGCATCAGAGTCCGAGAATAAGCTTCGCGAACGAAAAGAAAACGATAAGAGAGACAGCGTCAACAATTGTTGTCAGAAGCGGAGCCGACATGACAGCAGGGTCTATTCTCAGCCGTTTGGCGAAAATCGGCAGAATGCCGCCGACTGTTTTTGCTATAAGGATTGTAGAAAAAAGCGATATGGAAATTGTAAGACAAAGTTTCCAGTCCTGGCGGTGTGTAATAAAAACGCGGAAAAAATTAACAGTCCCAAGGCCGATTCCGCATAAAATTCCCACGCGCAGTTCCTTCCATACGACAAAAAGAATATCTTTTAAACTAATATCGCCTACCGCCATACCGCGGATGATCAATGTTGACGACTGCGAGCCTGCAATTCCGCCCGTGTTCATAAGCATCGGCACAAAGGCCATGAGGACAGGGATCGCCACAAGTCCGTTCTGAAAACTGTCAATTATGGTTCCAGTTATTGTCGCCGAAAGCATAAGAATCAGCATCCAAAGAAAACGGTTTTTAAAATGCTGAAAGACAGTTGTTTTATGATACGGCTCGTCTGACGGAACGATAGCTGCCATCTTCTCCATGTCTTCTGTACTTTCTTCCACGATAACGTGAACAATGTCGTCTACCGTGATGATGCCGACAAGACGCTGTTCCTTGTCAACGACAGGCATCGCAAGAAGGCCGTATTTTTTGAATTTTTCTGCGATTATTTCCTGATCGTCTGTTGTGCTGGCGAAAACAAGGTTAGTGTCCATGATGTCGCCTATCAAATCCTGCGGACGGGACAGCATCAGCGTTTTCGCGGATACAGCGCCGACTAAAAGGCGGTCGCGCCGTATCACATAACAGTTGTAAATTGTTTCCTTGTTAAGCCCTATGCTGCGTATTGTGTCAAAGGCTTCTCTTACTTTCGCGTCTTCGCGCAGGTCGACGTATTCAGTCGTCATGATGCTGCCCGCAGAATTATCGGGGTACTGTAGAATTTGATTGATGATTTTTCTTTTCGCGAACGGGACGCTTTGTAAAACCCTTTTAACTACATTGGCGGGCAGCTCTTCTATAAAATCAACAGCGTCGTCAACAAAGAGTTTGTTTATTATGTCGCCGATTTCAGAATCCGTGAGAGCTTCAACTATTGTCTGCTGATGCTGCGGATCAACATAGGCAAAAACATCGGAAGCGATCGCCTTGGGAAGAATTCTAAAAAGCTGGATAACTTTTTCCCTTTCCAGTTCTTCAAAAATTTCTGCGATATCCACAGTGTTTATATCGGAAAGCAGCATTTTTATTTTCGCTATATCAAGTGAACCTTCTTTTATCAGTTCAAGAATTTCATCTTTGTTCATACGGGTATCCTCATGATTCAGTTCGGTTTTTAATTTAAATTCAAGTCTATTGTAGCAAACATTGATATTTTGTCAATGATTCGCCCATGCGTATTAAAGGGTTTTGTTTTATAAAAGGGTTGTGCATTATGATTCTTGCATTTAACCTGTCAAGCACCGTATTGAAAAAATTCATGGAAAGGCCGTCGCCTGAATATCTTAATCCGTGGCTTTGCAGAAGATCGTCAGTGTATAAAAACAAGGGATATGATTTAGTGTTTCTGTAACTTCGATCATAATGCGTAATTACCGGAATAAAGCCGTAATTGATTATTGAAAGAGATGCAGGATTTATATTAGAAACTGTTTTTGAAAATGTAACAGCCATAAGGGCGCCTATAATTCTTTCTCTTTCATTCTGATGAGATATAAAATTACCCAAAGAATAAAAACAGAGCGTCTTTCTTCCGTCGTCCAGCCTGATTAATTCAGCTTTCTGAAGCACATGCGGATGATGCCCGACAATTAAATCGACATTATGTTCCGCAAGAAAATACGCAAGGCTGATTTGATCGTTACCAGGCTGAAGCCTGTATTCTTCGCCCCAGTGCATCGATACGATTAAAAAATCACATAACGGACGCAGGGCGGTTATCTCCTCGCTCATTTTATTTCTGTTGATGAGTGATACAAGATTGGGATTATTCGAAGGAAGAGCGATTCCGTTAAGAGAGTATGTGTAAGAGAGAAAACCGAGCGTTATATTATTTTTGGTTATAATTCTGGCGCTTTCTCCCTGTTTTCTCGCGCCTATAACCGTAAACTCTTCCATCGTGTCAAGAAAATCAAGCGTCGCGTAAAGGCCGCTGCTGCCCATATCCATCGCGTGATTATTCGCGAGATTAATTATGTCAAAACCGGTATCGGCAAGGGCGTTCGCGATTCTCTGCGGCGCGTTAAAAAGCGGGTAGCCTGTGTAACCGTAGCTCTCTCCCGCCATAACAGTCTCCTGATTGATAAAAGCGACATCGGCTTTTTCTACAATGTCCTTTACTTCCGAATATAAAAAGGAAAGATCGGGTTTTTCGCCTATCATTAAAGGCATATAAACGGAACTGTGAAGCAGATTGTCTCCCGCCGCAAGGAAACTGAGCGTGTAATGCTCTGTGATTTCAGGCGTTATTTTATCTTCATCATTATAATAAAAATATGAAGGATTGATTTGCGGCTCGTCTTTGCCTGATTCGCTGTAACAGGAAAACATGATAAAAGAAAATATAATAATTATAAATTTATTTTTCATAATATCCTCCGATCACCCTTTGGCTTCCCGATAAATCATTATATATTTTTATATTATTAAATCCTTTTAAATTAAGCAAGCTTTTTATTGTCTCCATCTGATCGGGATCCGCTTCCATAATAAGCGATCCGTTTTTTTCAAGATACAAAGGCGCGTCATTAATAATTCTTTTAATTATTTCCATGCCTGATTGTCCGCCGTCAAGAGCGATCCGCGGCTCGTTTTGCACTTCCGCGGACAGGGTTTCAATTTTGTCTGACGGAATATAGGGCGGGTTAGCTGCAATTAAAGAGAATTTCAACTGCGGAGCGTTATGCGCAGAATGCCGCGGTTCTAACGCGCCGAATAAGTCTCCGTAAAAAAAATTAATTTTGTTTTCACCAAGCAAGCGCGCCGAGTTTGATTTTGCGGTTTCCAGCGCTTCTTCGGATATATCGGAAGCGTATACTTCAAGTTCAGGCATTTCATGTTTCAACGCGGCTGCGACAGCCCCTGAGCCAGTGCATAAATCCAGAACTTTAATTTCATCTGCCGCTCCGCGTTTATCGCGGCATATTTCAAGCGCCGCTTCCACAAGAGTTTCAGTGTCAGGACGCGGAACCAGAACCGAACTGTTAACCGCAAATTCAAGTCCGCGGAATTCTTTTTTACCTGTCAAATACGCCGTGCAGATACCTGAGCATCTTTTCTCGATTAATTCGCAGAACGCGGCGCTGTTTTTTTCCGATAATTTTTCAGATCCTGCGCAAAGAAGGAAAGACCGGTCTTTTTTCAAAACATGAGAAAGCAAAAGACCCGCGTCAAGACCGGGAGTTTTAATGCCTGCGTATTTTAAATCGGCGCTTCCCTGAGCGATCGCTTCGCGTATCAGCATAATGTTCAATCATCGTCATTGCCGGAAAAATCGCTTGCGCTTTTTTGGAGCAGCTCTTCTTTCGCGGATAATTTAAGAGCGTCAAACAGTTCGCCCGTGTCGCCCTGCATGACAAGATCAAGCTTGTAAAGCGTCAGATTGATGCGGTGGTCTGTAAGGCGGTTCTGCGGAAAATTATAAGTTCTGATTCTCTGCGAGCGATCTCCTGATCCCACCTGGCTCTTTCTTGCTTCGGCTCTCTGCGCGGCGGCTTTCGCTTCTTCCATTTCATAAATGCGCGCGCGCAAGATGCGCATTGCCTTTGCCTTGTTTTTTATCTGGCTTTTTTCATCCTGGCAGTGAACCGTAATTCCTGTCGGCAGATGCGTTATGCGCACAGCAGAGTCCGTGGTGTTGACGCACTGGCCGCCAGGACCGCCTGCGCGCATTACGTCAATCCTGAGATCGTCCTGTCTTATGTCGATTTCTGTTTCGTCGGCTTCAGGAAGAACCGCGACTGTCACAGCCGACGTGTGAATTCTTCCCGATGATTCTGTCGACGGGATCCGCTGCACCCTGTGAACTCCCGATTCATAACGGAGATTTTCGTACACATTATTTCCGCTTATGGAAAAAACAACTTCCTTTATTCCGCCGAGTTCCGTTTCGTTTGAATTCATGATTTCAAATTTCCAGCCCTTTGTCTCGGCGGAGCGCGAATACATCCTGTATAAATCCGATGCGAACAGGGCCGCTTCTTCGCCGCCTGTTCCCGCGCGGATTTCCATTATAATGTTTTTTTCGTCCAGCGGATCTTTCGGGATTAAAAGCAATTTAAGTTTTTCCCTTTCGTTTTCCAGCCTGTTCTCAAGTTCCTTTAATTCATCGCGTGCAAGCTCTTTCATCTCCTGATCTTTTTCGTCCTGAACAAGGGCTTTTGCCTGCGCCGCCTGTTTATCAAGTTCTTCAATTTTGTTATGCGTCTGAACAATATCGTCAAGGCGTGAATGTTCTTTCATCGTCTCGCGGTAACGGCTTTGATCCTTTACAAGCGCGGGATCCTGTATAAGCAGATTAAGTTCGTCGTATCTTTTCAGCAGGGATTTAAGGCGTTCATTCATGATTTATCGTACCAAAATAATAATTTCGTAACAAGTAATGGTTGTATTAATCATGTTTTATGTTATAATCCGGTTGAGGGGAAATTGGAAAAAATAATACAAATCATCCGCGGCTGGTTTCAGAAGCTGAGCGCCGTTCAGAAAAAGCGGTTTGTAATTATCTGCACCGCCGTGTTCGCCGGTATTCTTGTCTTTTCAGTATTAATGACAATGAGACGTCCTCCTGCCGAAGATGTTCCGCAGGCGCCCGGAAGAATTTCAATTCATTCCCCCATACCCGTTGAAGAGCTGTTTCTGCCTGACGAACCGGATTTTATCCCCGGCGTGCTTTTGGAAAGGGACAGAAGGCAGAGCTGGACGGAAGACGATGTAGCCGAATTCTGGCAGGACCCGCTGCGCTTCGGCGAAGAACAGTGGCGTGTAAGTATCGAATCGGCGGCGGATGAAATACTGGAGCGTGTCCCGTGAAAAAATTCTTATTACTTTTTATTATAACATCAATCTTTTTCATGTTGTCCTGCTCATCGCTGGATATGATGGATGAATTTGACTGGCCGCCTGAACAAACGGCAGGATTATCAATACCGCAATCCGCAGCGCCGCCGCAGACAGGACAATCCGCGCAACAGCCTGCATCTCGGCCGCCTGAACAAACACCGCAGACAACGCAGCCGCCTTCTCAATCGCAGCCTGCGGTGCGTCCGCCTGAACAAACAACGCAAACAACACAACTGCCTGTGCAGTCGCAGCCTGCATCTGATCTTCCGCCGCCGCAGACTGCCATTAATGAAGACTCCGCTGGTACGTACGAACTGGTAATTAATCCTGAAGCAACGGATTTAAACGAAACACCGGAGATTGTTCAAACAGAGTCTCAAACCCCCGATTCGTCTGATGTTCCATTTTTATCGTTAAATGAAGATACACCTTCGCCCCCAGCCGAAACAATTTCGCCGATTATAACGTGGGTGCAGCCGCAGACACAGCAGTCGCCTGCGCTGCCAAGAGTTCCGCCGCCGCAAACACTTCCGCCTGAACAGGAGCAGCCCGCAAATCAAACGCCTGTAATGCAAACTGCCGAGCCGCCGCCTGTACAGCCTGAGCAGACACAGCCTGCTCAAACACAGCCTGCTCAAACACAGCCTGCTCAAACACAGCCAGCGCAGACACAGCCAGCGCAGACACAACCGCCGACCGCTCCCGCTCAAACACAGCCTGCGCCGCAGCCTGCGCAAACCGCAATGATCACACCGTCACCGGCAGTTGAATCTATAAATGAAAAAGATGAATTATCCCGAAATGATCCGTACAGCAATTTACCGCAGTCGCCCGCTTCGGGAATTGAATCTTTAACGCAAATGGGAATGACGCCGCAGGACAGCGACATAATGTTCTCGCGGGTAGTACGCGCGACAGCCGGACAGATTCTGGAAATTCCTTTCCGCGGAAACGGCTGGGTTTTTTTGGGTGAGCTTGCTTCAAGAAGAGGAATTGTTTATAACTCGCGGCGCAATGATACGGACGGACAGAGTTTTATTTTTTCGCTTGATGAAGCCGGAACATATATTTTAAAATTCTACAGGCAGGATTTTATAAGGGATTACATCATTAACGATCATGTGCAGGTTATTGTCGGGGATGCGCCTGCGGCATCTGCGGGCTGGTTTAATGAGCCGGTTGACCGCGGCAGGGTGATTGCGCAGCCGCGCTGGCCTTCAGCCATTGAAGAAGCGATATTGCAAAGCGGCCAATGGCCCGGCACAGAACCGTTTTATTCAGGAGCTGTTCAGGAAGAGACCGCGTCTTCACTTTCCGCTTTTACGCCTGAACAAGGGCAGGCGGTTTCGTCATCTTTAACGCTTGAAACCCAGCCTTCCGCGGCTGCCCAGACAGCTTCACCTAACGCAGACAGCTCCGCGCCGGCGGATAGGCCGCCGCCTGATGTTTTATTGCAAGGAGCAAGAGATTCATTTAACAGGGGAAATGTAGCTGCGGCGATATCGTCGCTAAATCAATATATGGATTATTATCCGGGCGGAAGCGACGAAGTCTACTGGCTTATGGGTCAATTTTATGAAGCCAACAGCCCCGACAGAAATATCCTTCTTTCACTTGAATATTATAACAGGCTCATAAACGAGTATCCGCAGAGTTCGCGGTTTACTGAAGCGCGAAGCAGAATCGCGTACCTTGAAAGGTTTTATATTAACATCCGGTAGGAAATTGCGGTTTGAAATTCTCTGAAATTTTTGATATAAAACTTTTAAAATTTATTCTTGTCGGAATAATAAATACGCTTACAGGTTCAGCTATAATGTTTTTGCTTTATAACGCCGCGCAGTTCAGCTATTGGCTGTCATCAGCCTGTAATTATATTTTTACCGGCATTAATTATTTTGGGTAAAGATTTTTTGTGTTCAGAAAAAAAACCTGATATTGACATATATCGGATAGGCGTATAACATTCAATATCGGCTGTAAATATTGATTTTACATTTTCGGAGATTTATAAATGTCAGGCGCGGAAATTTCTTTAGTTGTCCCCTGTTTTAATGAAGAAGCTGCGTTAAATTATTTTTATGACGAAGCTGTAAAAATTCTCAATTTAATCAACAGACAGTATGAAATTATTTTTATAGATGACGGTTCACATGATAATACGCTTAATGTAATAAAAAAAATAATAAATCAAGACAGCTCTGTGCATTGTATTTCATTTTCACGTAATTTTGGAAAAGAAGCGGCGTTATTGGCAGGATTACAGGCAGCGCAGGGCGGATATATTGTTACCATGGATGCCGACGGGCAGGATCCTCCTTCCCTTATCCCGCAGATGCTGGAAGCAGTATCATCCGGCGGGTATGACTGCGCAGGAACTAGAAGGGTAAACCGTATCGGAGAACCGGTGATACGATCGTTTTTTGCGCGCAGTTTTTATTCGCTCATGAAAAAAATCACCGATGTCGATATTGTTGACGGCGCAAGGGATTTCAGGCTGATGAACAGAAAATATCTTGAAGCTTTATTGACGCTGTCGGAGCGAAACAGGTTTTCCAAAGGAATTTTTCCGTGGATAGGTTTTAAAATAAAATGGTTTGAATACGAGAACATCGAAAGAATTAAAGGCAAAACCAAATGGTCATTCTGGAAATTATTTATATATTCACTTGACGGGATAATAGCTTTTTCTTCAAAGCCGCTTGCAATCGCGTCCGTATTGGGAATACTTTTATTTTTAATTGCATTGGCGCTAATAGTTTTTATAGTAATAAGAAGAATTGTCTGGGGCGATCCTGTTGACGGCTGGGCATCAACTGTCTGCATTATACTTTTCTGTTCAGGCGTACAGCTTTTTACAACAGGAATCCTTGGCCAGTACGCGTCAAAAATATACACGGAAGTTAAACAGCGCCCGCATTACATTATTAAGGAAATGTTTTAAATTAATAATCTGTTAGCCTTTTTTAAATCCGCAGCCTTTGTCCTTCTTTGTAAGCCGCCGCGCGAAGGAGCTTTATGTTTTTGTCGGCAAGATAATCGTCAAACTGCATCATACGATCAATGCAGCCGCCTGAGTTTTCTGTCTGCGGAAGAATTTCTATAATGCGGTTTGCGATTGAATTTATAAATTCATGATCATGCGAGTTAAAAAGAATTACGCCTGAAAATGCGGAAAGCCCGTCGTTAAGGGCGGTAATCGCTTCAAGGTCTAAATGATTTGTAGGTTCGTCCAGAATTAAAACGTTTGCGCCAGAGAGCATCATCTTTGAAAGCATGCAGCGCACTTTTTCTCCGCCTGAAAGCACGCGCACCGGTTTCAGCGCTTCTTCGCCTGAAAACAACATTCGCCCCAGGAAGCTGCGCACGAATGTTTCATCCTGATCTGGAGAATACTGGCGGAGCCAGTCTGTAATTGACAAATCAGAACTGAAAAACCCTGAGTTCTCCTTTGGAAAATATGAAAACGACGTTGTCTGCCCCCATGTATACCGGCCTTCGGCTTTTTTAACCCCCGCAATAATGTCGAATAACGCTGACTTGGAAGAATGTTCAAGGCCGATAAAGGCGATTTTATCTCCCTTGTTTACCGTAAGCGAAAAATTGTTAAGCAAAAGCTTTCCTTCAAATGAATAACTTAAATCCTCTGCGCTTAACACATTGTTGCCGATTTCCCTTTCAGGCTTAAAAGCGGCATACGGAAATTTTCTGCTTGTAACAGGCACATTGTCAAGGTCGAGCTTCTCAAGAACTTTTTTCCTGCTTGTCGCCTGTCGGCTCTTGCTTGCGTTAGACGCAAACCTCTGGATAAATTCCCTTAGTTCCTTCGCTTTTTCCTCGGTTTTTTTTGCCTGATCGCGCGCCTGACGCTGCAGAATCTGGCTCATCTGATACCAGAAATCATAATTGCCCGAAAACGGCGTGATCTTTCCAAAATCGATATCGCATACATTTGTGCAGACGGCGTTTAAAAAATGCCTGTCGTGCGAAACTACAATAACCGTGTTCGGAAAATCGATTAAAAATTCTTCAAGCCAGGAAATTGATTCAAGATCAAGACCGTTTGTGGGCTCGTCCAGAAGCAGAATGTCCGGGTTGCCGAACAAAGCCTGCGCAAGAAGCACGCGCACTTTTTTTGATTCGTCAAGCTCCGCCATAAGCCTGCTGTGATCTTCTTCATCAAGGCCAAGTCCTGAAAGGAGCTGCCCCGCCTGAGCTTCGGCTTCCCATCCGCCAAGGTCTGCAAAGTCCGCCTCAAGCTCGCTCGCGCGAAGTCCGTCTTCTTCCGTAAAATTTTCTTTGGCGTAAACAGCTTCGCGTTCCTTTTGCACGGCGTAAAGTTTCGGATAACCCATAATAACGGTTTCCAGCGCGGGGAAGCTTTCATACGCGAAGTGATCCTGTTTTAAAACGGCTATGCGCTCATTTTTGGAAATTGAAATTTCTCCCTTGTCATGTTCAATCTCGCCTGAAAGAATTTTTAAAAAAGTGGATTTACCCGCACCGTTGGCGCCGATTATCCCGTAACAGTTTCCCGGAGTGAATTTCAAATTGACGTCTTTAAAAAGCGTTCTTTCGCCGAATATTAAACTTACATCTGTTACTGTAACCATTTATTAAATTAACCTCATTTTGTTTTTCATTTTATTTTTAGATTTAAAAATTATTTTTTGAATAGTCCCAATATTTTTGTTATTAATCCCTTTTTTTCGGGCGCTTTCTCCGTTATGTCCGCTTCCGTGATTGATTCATTTTTTATTAACTTTTCGTGTTCATGTTCAATATGATGTTTGTGCGGCTTTTGTTTACCGGCATGATGATGTTTCGCCGAAGTTCCGGCGTATTTTTTCTTGTATAACGCCATCCGCTCTTCCATGGAAAGCCGCGATAAATCCTGCTGCTGCGCGTCTGACCGCGAAGGGCCTTTTGCGGAGCTGTCAGGCTTATGGTTTAAAGGACGCTGGGATCGCATAGAAGAAAGCGGGGATTGCTTATTTTTGTTTTCTTTTTTTTCTGTATCCCGCGAACCGTGCGTCTGGCGTTTTTGCGTAATTCTCTTGTCTGCATTTCCCTTGTGTGTTCTCTGCGTTTCCGCGTCCCTGCGGGATGGTTTTTTGGGAATATTATGCTCTTCATAAAATTCAGTCTGGATATAAAATCCTGCGCTTCTGTCTTCGTCATAATATTCGCGTAACGCGATATCTGAAGGAATTTTCTTACCGATGTAGCGTTCAATCGCGGGAAGCTCATACACATCCTGTTCGCTCGCGAGCGTCACGGCCTTTCCTGTTTTTCCCGCGCGCGCTGTCCTTCCTATTCTGTGAACATAATTTTCAGCTTCGCTTGGGACATCGTAATTAATCACCATGGAAAGGCTGTCAATATCAAGGCCGCGCGCGGCTACATCTGTTGCAACTAACAATTTTGTTTTTCCGGCTTTTACGTCGTTTATTATTTTAAGCCTTTTTACCTGCGGCAGATCGCCTATAATAAATTCGCAGGAGAAGCCGTTTTTTTCAAGGCGCTTGGCGGTAATTTCCGTGTGTTTTTTGGTATTACAAAAAATTATCGCGCTTTGCGGATTTTCGTTTTTTAATATGCCGAGTAAAAGCGGCATTTTTTCGTTAGACGGAACATGATAAAGAATCTGCGTGATTTCTTCGACAGTTACGATTTCTGGTTTTATATCGATTTCAAACGGCGTTTTTGTATATTCCCACGCGAGATTTTTCACCCACGCGTTTAAAGTCGCGCTGAAAAGCATGGTCTGTCTTCGGTCTACAGAAGGCACTACTTTGATAAGCTTTCGCAGGTCGGGATAAAACCCCATGTCGAACATTCTGTCGGCTTCATCAAGAACAAGAAATGATATTTCCATCAGGTTCATGCGTCCTGTTTTATTAAGGTCAAGAACGCGCCCGGGAGTTCCAACCATGATTTGCGTGTTATCTTTCAGCATTTTTTCCTGCTGCGCGTAACCGACGCCGCCGTAAAAACATCCTGTTTTAAACGGAAGATATTTGCCGAGCATTTTAGCTTCTTCTTCTATTTGAACGGCAAGCTCCCTTGTCGGAGCCATAATAAGCGCCTTGCGTTTATAAAGGGCTTCTTCCGTAAGCATTCTCTGGTAAATTACTATTAAAAAAGCGGCGGTTTTTCCTGTTCCGGTTTGAGACTGAACATATAAATCTTGCGAAGCATGATAATCCTGCGAAGCGAACGCATGGGACAGAACCTGTTCCTGAACAGGCATACAGCCTGTGTATCCTGCATCATCAATTCCTTTCTGTAAATCGGGATGTAAATTAAATTCCGTAAATTTCATATCAATATATGACAAGTCTAGTGGAAATCTTTGATAGTGACTAGTTAGGTCTTTCGGTTACAGGGCGTTCAATGCCGACAGCGCGTCCTTTGCCCATTGCTGTTCCGCAGGCGTATAGGTGTTTTGAAGCCCCGCGATCATCCTAAGGATGCGCAGTGCATCTGTTGACTGCGTTCCTGTTGAAGCAATTGCCTGAATAAAAACGCGCATTAAATCCCTTTCTGTGGCTCCCCAGGGACCGCTTCGTCTTTTATTATGCACCCCTGTAAGGAACTGCGTTAACAAGTCCACAGCCTCGTCTGTTCTCGCTGCTGTTAAAGCCCTTACGATCATGATGATCATTTCAAAATCCGCGGTGACGGTATCGTACGATTCCCTGTACGTTCTTTCAATATACGGGTAAACGATATCGCCGTCTGAAACGCCGAACTGGCGGATTGTATCGATCGAGCTTAAGCGCATTGTTCTTAATAAAACGGCTGATTCCCGCGACGTCGCGACATAGCTCTGCTCAAGCGCGACAGCGGCGACTCTTGCCTTGGATTCGTCAGACACATGGATTTTAATAAATTCCTGCCATGCCGAATTTTTTACGGAAGCTGTGTTTAAAGGATCGCGCAAAATTCCTATGATGATATCGGGAATAACTTCGCCTAACGATTCCATCAGCCTGTTAAGCGAAGCGGACGCTATCGCTTTTACGCTGTTGTCGTACCATCCTATGGATGCGAAAAATACAGGCTTTACGCCCGCCGGCTCTTTTAATATTTCCAGAGCGGTGATAACGCCCGGCACTACGCGCTGGATTTTGCTTTTTAAAAGCGCGTCGGTTGTAGGTCTTGCGTTAAAGCTTTCAAGGAAGCCCGCAATATGGGATGTGTAAAAAGTGGCGTTTATCTGCCCCATCGCGACAAGCGCTTCATACATCAAAAGCCCGTCGTTCTGCTGATTCGCGATGTCAAAATATTGAAGCAAAAGCCAGACCTGCGCGGCGGAATCAGTTTGCTGCTCGGCGGCAAGACCCCTGATGATCAGCCTTGAGGCTTCTTCCACCATTATCCTTTCCTGATTGGTCGCAAAATTGGGCAGTCTCTGAATAAAAACATTAATCGCATTCTGATAAAAACCGCCGATTCCCGAGAGGTTTTCACTCTGAACCATCTGCAGCACGTTAAGCATATCGGAAAGAGTAGCGTCCTGCCTGTTGTATTCGTCAATATAAAAAGACATATCCGGGCTTTGAGCGAAGACAGCCGCTCCAGCAAGTAATAAGACAATGATTAATAAATTTGTTCTTTTCATACAATTAATCTATCACTAAATATCAAATTTTACAAGTTTTATTTTAAAAGGCATCAGTTTTTATTCTTGACTTCCTGAGCATTATGGAGCCACAATATTCTATACACTAATCAGGAGGATTAAATGAGTATTATTGAATATGTGGAAGCCCGTGAAGTTCTTGATTCGCGCGGAAACCCCACTGTAGAAGTTGATGTTATGCTGGAAGACGGCTCGCTTGGCCGCGCCGCGGTGCCTTCGGGAGCAAGTACAGGTGCGTATGAAGCGGTTGAGCTTCGCGACGGAGATAAAAGCCGCTACCTGGGCAGGGGCGTTTTAAAAGCCGTAGACAATGTAAATAATATTATTGCGCCGGAGCTTATGGGTTTGGACGCCCTTGAGCAGGTCGATATCGATAAAACAATGATCGAACTGGATGGAACCGAAAACAAGGGAAAACTCGGCGCGAACGCGATTTTGGGCGTTTCAATGGCGACAGCGCGCGCGGCAGCTGAATACCTTGGCGTTCCGCTTTATAAATATCTCGGCACATTCCACGCTAACCTTCTGCCGGTTCCGATGGCGAACATTATTAACGGCGGAAAGCATGCGGACAACAAAATCGACTTTCAGGAATTCATGGTAATGCCTGTTGGCGCAGAATCAATGAGAGAAGCAGTCCGCTGGACAGCTGAAGTTTTTCACAGTCTTAAAGGCATTCTTCACGCCGCGGGCAAAAACACCGCGGTAGGCGATGAAGGCGGCTTTGCTCCCGACATCGATAATAACGAAGCCCTTGAATACATCATGAAGGCAATCGAAAAAGCAGGATACAAACCGGGCGAACAGATAATGATCGCGCTCGACTGCGCAAGCTCCGAGCTTTTTGATGAAGGCGGAAAAAAAGGTTACAAGTTCTGGAAATCAAACCCCGGAAAGCTTTTCTCAGCCGAAGAAATGATCGAAATCTACACAGGCTGGGTGAACAAGTATCCGATTATATCGATAGAAGACCCGCTCGATCAGGATGACTGGGACGGTTATGTGAAACTTACAAAGAGCCTTGGAAAAAAAGTGCAGATTGTAGGCGACGACTTCTTTGTAACAAATACAAAGCGCCTTGATAAAGGAATCAAAATGGGCGCCTGTAATTCAATTTTAATCAAGGTAAACCAGATTGGCTCTTTAACCGAAACTTACGAAGCCGTGGAAATGGCAAAGAGGGCCGGTTACACCGCGATCGTTTCGCACCGTTCGGGCGAAACCGAAGACAGCTTCATCGCAGACCTTGTTGTCGCGCTTGAAACAGGCCAGATCAAAACAGGTTCAATGAGCCGCACAGACCGCGTTTGCAAGTACAACCAGCTCATGAGAATCGAAGACGAACTTCAGGGTGTCTCAGAATACGCAGGCAAAAAAGCGTTCTACAGCATTAAAGGTTAAGTCAGCAGCCGGGAGTGAGGAATGGGGAGTGATATTATTTACTCCGCGCTTCTCACTCCGCGCTTGTCACTTTTTGTCCCGTGCTTTTCCTTGTTTAAATAAAAAGTTAAAATAAAAAAGCAATTAATTTATGAGCGACCAAAGTATAATTCCTATAGATCAACTTCTTCCAAATAAACTGCCCCTTGTGGCTCTTATGGGGCGTCCCATTTTTCCGGGGATTTTTACGCCCATAATGATCGGCAACCCCAATGACGTAGCAGTCGTGGAGGATGCTGTCGCGGGCGACGGGCTTATCGGGCTTATTATGCTTCAAAATGAAACAGACACGCCTTCGATTACCGATTTATTCACAGTGGGAACCGCCGCGAAAATTGTAAAAAAAATAAATCTGCCTGACGGCGGAGTTAACATTTTTATTTCTACATTAAAACGTTTTAAAATAAAAAAAACCCTTAATCCTTCAAACCCGATTGTCGCGGCGGTTGAATATCTTGAAGAAGAGGAAGATGCGACAAGCGAAGTAAAAGCGCTGACCCGCGCGCTTATTTCCGAGATGAAGCAGATAAGCGAAAACAATCCGCTTTTCTCAGAAGAGATGCGCCTTAACATGATCAATATTGACCATCCAGGAAAAATCGCGGATTTTATCGCGAGCATTTTAAATATCGACAAAGCGGAGCAGCAGAAAATCCTTGAAATTTTAAATGTGCGAAAGCGCATGGAACAGGTTCTGGTGTTCATAAAAAAAGAGCAGGAGCTTCTTCGCATACAGAAAAAAATCCAGCGCGAAATAAACGAAAAAATCGAAAAATCGCAAAGGGATTATTTTTTAAAGGAAGAGCTTAAAGCGATAAAATCAGAGCTTGGAATGACAACTGACGCGAAAAGCTCCGATTACCAGCGGTTCAAGGAAAAATTTGACAGCTTTAAATTCGAAGGCGAAGTAAAGGAAGCGATCGATCTTGAAATGGAGAAATTTTCCCTTATGGAGCCGCATTCTGCGGAATTTACTGTTACGCGCAACTATCTTGACGTAATCGTTTCGCTTCCGTGGAGCAGCCCTGAGCCTGAAGTGTTCGAGCTTAAAAACGCACAGGCGATTCTTGAAGCCGATCATTACGGGCTTAAGGATGTAAAAACGCGCATCGTTGAATACCTTGCGGTGCGCAAGCTGCGCGGCGACACAAAAGGATCGATAGTGTGTCTTGTCGGCCCGCCCGGAGTCGGAAAAACATCCGTTGGAAAATCAATAGCGCGCGCCCTTGGAAAACAATTTTTCAGATTTTCTGTCGGCGGAATGAGAGACGAAGCGGAAATCAAGGGGCACAGGCGCACATACATAGGCGCGATGCCGGGGAAAATCATTCAGGGGCTTAAAATTGTTAAAACAAAAGCGCCTGTTTTTATGATCGACGAAATTGATAAAATGGGATCGAGTTTTCAAGGCGATCCCGCAAGCGCGCTTTTGGAAGTTCTTGATCCGGAGCAGAATAACGCGTTCCGCGATCACTATCTTGATCTTCCATTTGACATTTCTCATGTGTTTTTTATTGTCACAGCGAACACGCTTGACACAATTCCGCCGCCGCTTCTTGATCGCATGGAAATAATCCAGCTTCCCGGATACATCGACACGGAAAAACTTGAAATTGCAAAAAAATATCTTTTGCCGAAGAGCCTTGAGAAAAACGGCCTTAAGAAAAAGCATGAAGGAAAAAATCATTCAGATAACGCGGCAAAGATTCCGGCCTCTGATATTCAGGTAAAATACACAAAGGACAGCCTTTTATTTATCGCGAACGCGTATGCGCGCGAAGCTGGAGTCCGCAATTTTGAAAAAAATCTTGATAAAATTCACCGCAAGCTCGCAAAGCAGATCGTCGACGCCCGGGAAAACGCCGATGCAGGCGGCGTAAATGAAAAACTTTCGCCTGACAAAACAGACGAGACGCAGCCGGATGCGAATTCCGCGGAGCAGTTAAAACAGATTATCTTTAATATAGATAAAAAAGCAGTGGAAAAACATCTTGGAAAACCAATCTTCCGCGAAGACGATATAAAGACAGCGGACAAACCCGGCATGTCGGTCGGGCTTGCGTGGACAAGCATGGGAGGCGATACGCTTGTTATCGAAGCGGCTTCAATCCCGGGAAAGGAAGGCATCACCCTGACCGGAAAAATGGGCGAGACAATGAAAGAAAGCGCAGAGATTGCGATGACTGTCGCGCGTAAGCTTGCCGTTACTCAGTACAGCATTGATAAGGAATGGTTTTCAAATAACCACATCCATCTGCATATACCGGAAGGCGCGACACCCAAAGACGGACCGTCAGCGGGCATTACAATGGCTGTCGCGCTTTTATCGCTAATGCGCGGAAAAACAATTACGCCGCGCCTTGTAATGACAGGCGAACTTTCGCTTACGGGGCAGGTTCTTCCAATCGGCGGCTTAAAGGAAAAAACAATCGCGGCGCGCAGAAACAAGGCAAAGCACATTATTTTCCCCAAACAAAACGAGCGCGACCTTGATGAAATTCCTGATTATGTAAAAAAAGGAATCGAGTTTCATGCTATCAGCCGTTTTGATGAAGTTATCGCTCTAGCTTTGCCCGGCTGATTCGTCAACGCCCGAGCCTCTGTAATCCGCGCGTGTTGTTGTCAGCATGTCGTTAAGGCGTATCTTAAAACCCATCGGAACGGAAGCTTCGTCAAAATTTAATCCAAGGGCTACCATTTCTTTCTTGCCTTCCACATTTTCAGCGCGTATAAACTTTCCCTTGATCGTGTAGGATTCCCTTGGGTCATTAAAATCTACGCGCACAGCCGCTTCTTTTTCCACAAGAAATTTGGCAACGCCCATCATTATTATCTTTGAACCAGAAAATGACAAATCCCTTAAAATGCATCTTCGCGGCACGCCCTGAATAAAAACCGCGCTTTCTGTTGATAAAATATTAAGCCTTCGCATATTGTCGGCGGTTAAAGGAATTCGCTCGTCCTTGCGTTTTGCTGAATTAACATTCGCGTCAAGAACGCGCCCGACTATCTCGATAAAATCATCAGGCGGCCGGTTTGAGAATTGCAGGGTAAACATATTAACATCCTGCGAATTGCCGTACGGCGCGCTTGCCATAACACGGGCTGCGACAAAAAACGTGACAGTATTCGCTTCTCCTTGCGGTTTAAAGCAAAACCTGAGACTTCCGAAATTGTTAACAGCCTGAAGCTTGGTAAGAAGGCCTGTTTTTATATTAGCGACGACTTTTGCGCCTGAAAACGACGCTGAATATACAACACATGGCCAGAAATCATTGCCGCATTTAAAGTGAATTTGCTGCGTTAAAAGTCCCGTAACCTGTATCATATCTTTTGTAAAAGTCACATCAATATCTTTAAAGCGGTCGTAGTATGTTGCTATCTTCTGACTTGTGAGAACACCCATTGATATAATATAAGCATTATTGCTTTCTTTTGTCAATTGGAGATTTTTTCGCGTTTTTGTTTATATTATAGTAAATCATCCCTTTTATTATTTTTGATTTGCTCAACAATATCTTTTACTTTTTGCGTCTGGCCTTTTTTTACAATAAGCGCGGAAGCAGGAGCGCCTTTTTTTCCGCTTCTTATTACAACAATAAGATCGTCGGCTCCGGCAAGAGCTACAGGTATGTCTGAATCTACAAAGCAGTTATTTGACGAAGCGTTAAACACAGGCGTTAAATCTTCGTTATCGTTTTTTCCGCGCTGCTTCAGCTGTGACCACTGCTTCAGCTGTGCATAATCATCCCAGCTGCCTATATCGATCCATTTAAAATTTGATTCTATCATCGCGCTGTTTGCGCATTTTTCCGCAATCGCGTAATCAAAAGAAATTTTTTCTGTCTTTTTATATGCCGCGCCAAGCCCGTTCCATGCGGCAAGTATTTTTACACCTTTGGAAACTGTGTAATCACGCGCGCACGGTTGTTTTAATTTTTCAAAAGGTTTTAGTACGCGGGGAGCGAAACATTTAAACTGCTCTGTAATAAAGTTATCTGCAAACGCGAACATTCCCGAGTTCCAAAAATAATTTTTACCTGCGGCGTATTTTTTCGCAGTTTGCATATCGGGCTTTTCATGGAACGCCGCGACATTTAAAATATTTTTTGCGTTTCTTTTTCCATGAACGCCGCTTTGCGAAGCGGATTCTGTTTCTATGTAACCGTAGCCTGTTTCCGCGCGCGCCGGCCTGATTCCGAAAACAACAAGTTTATCTTCATTTGCAGCCTTTTCCGCAAGGGCTGCGTCTTTAATAAATGTTTCAAGCGGCTCAATTATATGATCGCTTGTTAAAACGATCATGTTTTTATTCTGTCCGCAAAAGCGGGAGTAAACCGCGGCGCACGCAATCGCCGGCGCTGTATTTTTCGCTTCAGGTTCCACTATCAAAACGATCCGCTTTTTTTCTTTTACCGGAAATTTTTGCGCGTCCTTTATTATATGATTTATATGCGAACCGCCCGCAATCACTATAACCCTTTCGCTTACCGCAAACGCGCGATCAAGTGCAAGCGAAAAAAAACTTTTTCCTTCTTTATCGTCAGCGCGCAGGAACTGCTTTGGAAGCCGCGAACTGCTTGCGGGCCACAGCCTTGTGCCGCTGCCGCCCGCCATAATCAGACTGTCGTTAAACATAACCAAGTATAAAAAAAAAAACCGGGAATTACAATATTTTATGTTTTATTTCCAATGAACCTGAACGTTGTTATTTTCCTTGAAGATTTTTTTTGCTTCTGCTATATTAATTTTATGCAGATAATCACTTTGGGCGATGAGCTTTTAAGGAAGAAAGCCGAAAGAATCAATGATTTTAATGAAGAAGCTGAAACAACCGCCAAAAAGATGATAGAAATTCTTAAACGGGACAAGGGCGTAGGCCTTGCGGGGCCGCAAATCGGTTATATGAAACGCATTTTTGTAACCCATGTCGAAGGCGACGCCGCGCGGGTTTACATAAATCCTTCGATACTTGAGACGTCGCATGAAACTGTAAAATATGAAGAAGGCTGTCTTTCAATACCGGGCATTTACGCGAATGTAATAAGGGCGTCGTCAATTAAAATACAGGCATGGAATGAAAAAGGCCGTCCGTTCACGCTGGAAACAAGCGGGCTTCTTGCGCGCGTTATTCAGCATGAGTATGATCATCTGGAAGGCGTTCTTTTTCTGGATCATGTGCCCGAAAAAAAACGAAGCAGACTTATAGAAAAATTTGAAAAATCAAGAAAGCCGGTCAGGGAAAAATGAGAATCATATTTGCCGGAAGCCCCGCAATCGCCGTTCCGTGTCTTGAAGAAATCTTTAATATAGAAGGAATTGCGGCAGCCGGCGTCCTTACCAATCCCGATACACCCAAGGGAAGAAGCGGAAAATATCTACCTACTGACATCGGCGCCGCCGCGGAAAAATTACAGGAAAATAAAAAGATCGATTTTCCTGTTTTAAAACCTGAAAAACTTGACGCCGCGGCAAGAGAGCAGGTTGCGTCATTAAAGCCTGATCTTCTGGTTTCTTTCGCGTACGGACGAATCTTCGGCCCGAAGTTTTTGGAACTGTTCCCATTCGGCGGGATTAACGTGCATCCGAGCCTGCTTCCAAAATACAGGGGGCCTACGCCTGTTCAGGCTGCCATTTTAAACCGCGACACACTAACGGGGATCACCATCCAGCTGCTTGCAAAAGAAATGGATCAGGGCGATATTATCGCGCAGGAACCGGTTCATTTAACCGGAAATGAAACATCGTCGTCATTAAGCGAAACTGTCTCGAAAAAAGCGGCGCTAATGCTGCGTGATGCGCTTGTCAAAATTGAAAAAGCAAACGGACAGATTTATTCGAACCTTTGGTTTGACACGTCCTCTAAACCCATGGTTCAGGATCACGGGAAAGCGAGTTACTGCGGATTAATTTCAAGGGACGACGGCATAATTGACTGGAACCGCAGCGCGCTTGAAATCGAAGCCGGAATCCGCGCTTTTGATCCATGGCCGCTTTGCAGGACTATTCACGACGGGCGGATTTTATTTATATTAAAAGCTGCTGTGTACTTGCAGTCTGTCCCGTTGAAGGACACGCCCGGCACAGTCTTGGGAATCGACAAGCAATGTGGTATACTTATACAGACAGGAAACGGAATTCTTTCAGTTTCCGGGCTTCAGTATGAAGCGAAAAAAGCGCTGCATTGGCGCGATTTTATAAACGGCGCGCGGGATTTTCAGGCAGCCGGAAAAAGTAAACTTGGTTAAAAAATGATGAGGCAGTTATGAAGATAGATTTAAGTTCAATTGAAGATTATGTCGCAAACCATCTGCGTCTTTTTATACTGTCTGTCGCGGGACTAATTATACTTGCCGGTATCACAGCGGTTACTGTTTTTTTTATTGCGGTGCGGGGTCAGGAGCAGACAATGGTTCCCGATGTTACCGGCAAGGAACTGACGGAAGCCCTGCTTGAACTTCAGGTGAAGGAGCTGTACCCGCGCATTCAGCTTCGTTATACGCAAACATCAAAAGACAGGGGATACATTCTTGAGCAGGATCCCCATCCCGGAGCGATTGTAAAAGCCGGACGGCGAATCCGTCTTGTTGTCAGTCAGGGCGCTGTTTTAAACAGGGTGGAAAATTTTACAGGACAAAATATCGACGAAGTCCGCATGGATTTACTGATACTTCAGACTTCAGTGGTTGACGGCGGATCGCTTTTAACAATCAGGGAGCCTTTAATGTATGAATTTTCATCTGAAAGGCCCGGAACCATTCTTGCGCAGAAACCGGAACCCGGAACGGAGATCACAAGGTCTGTATCGCTTGATTTTGTCGTGAGCAAAGGGCGCGATAATCAGGTTGCCGTTGTGCCTGAATTGACAGGCATGAATCTTCAAAACGCGCTTGCGGCGATTTCGCAGAACAACATAAATTTCCAGTTTACAACAAGGGAAAGAACAGGCGGCGAAAGAGGCGAGACCGTTGTTTCGCAGAGCATCGAAGCAAACGCGCTGGTTCAATTAAGCGCGACAGTGCACCTTGTACTGACCGAACCTGAAAGCGTAGCGGCAGGTCAGGTTTTCGGCGTATTCAGATACGCGATTCCCCAGAATCCGTATCCGCTTACGGTGCGGCTTGAAGCGCTGCTTCCTTCGGGAGAGCTTCAGCGTATAATTTCTGTCAACTCTGTAGGCGGCTTGTTCACGGTTCCTTATAAACTGCCTTCCGGCACAACGTTGATTCTATCAATGCTCAACCGCGAACTTCACAGGGAAACAATTTAATTAATGAGGAATTAATAGTGAGGAGTGTGGAATGATTATTTTCACTCCTCACTCCTCATTTCACACTTTTAGCTGTTTAAGCCTTTTTCCATTTTATCAAGCTGTTCGTAAAGCACTTTGGGAAGATGTTCGCCGAATTTGGAATAGTGATTTTCTCTTACATCAGCGATTTCTTTTTTCCAGCCTTCTTTATCAACAGTGATAAGAGCTTCCATTGTTTGCGCGCTTACGCCTGCGGGCGGTTCAATGCTTCCCGGTTTTGGCAGATTGCCGATCGGGGTTTCGATGCAGTTGTCCGCGCCGTCGCAGCGATCGAACATCCACGCAAGAACGCGGCTGTTTTCGCCGTAACCGGGCCACATGAATTTGTTGTCCGCGTCTTTTCTGAACCAGTTGACAAAGAAAATCTTGGGCAGCTTGTCGCCCTTTCCTTCGTCCTGCGCTTTTTTCCCAAGCTTGAGCCAGTGCGCGAAATAGTCGCCCATGTGATAACCGCAGAAGGGCAGCATGGCAAACGGGTCGCGGCGGATTGTTCCGGCTTTAAGGTCGAGCGCGGCGGCTGTGATTTCAGAGCCTGTGATCGATCCCATGAAAACGCCGTGAATCCAGTCTTTGCTCTGGTTTACAAGCGGAATTGTCGCCGGACGCCTTCCGCCGAAAAGGAACGCGCTTATGGGAACGCCTTTTGGATCTTCCCATTCAGAAGCGATTACAGGACACTGGGACGCAGGCACTGTAAAACGCGCGTTGGGGTGCGCGACTTCCTGTCCCGCGACAGCCTTGTCGGTTTTTGGAGCGGGAACTTTTTGCCCTTTCCAGTTTGTGATTGTTTCGCCTGAAGCGCCGTAGCCGATCTGTTCCCACCAGATATCGCCGTCTTCAGTTAAGCCTGTGTTTGTAAAAATCGTGTTTTTCCTGATCGAGTCCATCGCGCTCTTGTTTGAAGCGTCGCTGGTTCCCGGAGCGACGCCGAAGAAACCGGCTTCCGGGTTTATTGCGTAAAGATGTCCGTCCGCGCCGAATTTCATCCAGGCGATATCATCGCCGATTGTTTCGACTTTCCAGCCGGGAAGGGTCGGGATCAGCATGGCAAGATTTGTCTTTCCGCAGGCGGAAGGAAGAGCGCCAGCAATGTATTTTATTTTGCCTTTGGGGTTTGTGATTTTTAAAATGAGCATGTGTTCGGCGAGCCAGCCTTCATCGCGCGCCAGAACAGACGCTATGCGGAGCGCGAGGCACTTTTTACCGAGCAGCGCGTTTCCGCCGTAGCCTGAACCGTACGACCAGATTTCGTAAGTATCGGGGAAATGGCTGATAAATTTCTTGTTAACGTCCGGTTCACACGGCCAGCCTGTGTCTTTTTCGCCGGGACCGAGCGGTTTAGCGATTGAATGAAGACACGGCACGAAAAACCCGTTTGTGCCCAGCACGTCAAGAACCTTCGAGCCGACCCTTGTCATTATGTGCATATTGAACACAACATAAGGGCTGTCTGTGATTTCCACGCCGATTTTAGCGATATCGGAGCCGACAGGACCCATCGAGAACGGGATTACGTACATAGTCCTGCCCTTCATACAGCCCTTGTACTGCGCCTTCATTGTATTTTTTAGTTCGACCGGGTCTGTCCAGTTGTTGGTCGGACCTGCATCGTCTTTGTTTTTACTTGCGATGAATGTGCGGCTTTCCGCTCTTGCGACATCCGACGGATCAGAATGAAACCAGTAACAGCCTGGTCTTTTTTCCTGGTTTAATTTAACGCCGATTCCGCCGTCTACCGTGATCTTTATCATCCGGTCATATTCGGCGCTGCTTCCGTCGCAGATTTCCACTGAATCGGGGGTCATTAAAGCGACTGCTTCTTCCACCCAGCTTTTTAATTTAGCATGCTTCAGTTCGTTTAATTTCATGATTACTCCTGTTTTTCAAAATTCTAACTAATTCCCATTCTATCATACCGTCCGCCAATAATCAATTTTTTTATCACCTATTCCCAATTGTCTGAAAATTTCTTATTATATATATATGGATGATAGGAAGAAAAGAATAGATGACCTGTATAAAAACAGCCAGGAAAGCCGCGCTTCCCTGGATAATCTTCTGGAAAAATTCGGCGAAAGCCTGTATTTCAGAACAAAAGAGATGCAGACCGAATTTGATGATATAAAACTGTACAATGCTTACCTGCAGGACATTTCTGAATCCAACAGCTCCATAATAAAGATTGAAGAAAAAAACCGCCGTTTCAAGGAACTTGAAGACGCGATTGACATAAGGGAGCAGGAAGAAAAAGAGCGGTCAAAAGAAATGGCGGTGATTTACCGCAGGCTTGGAAAGGCTTTGCTGGAAGACAGCGCCTACAGCGACTATACTTCGCTTTTTAAGGAACAGGCTGATGCCCTTAACGCCAAACTTGAATCGCTTGAAAAACGGATAGGCGAGCTTGACAACAAGGAAGGCGGCAATGTTTTTTCATGGATTGGCAAAAGCGCCCAGGGGCTTGTATTAAAATCCTTTCTTTCAAAGGCGCAGGAGAATCAGGAGCAGCTTTATCATAATGTAGGCGAGCGTTATTCGGGGCGCGAGTCCGTGCGCGGCGATGATGAAGTCGCGAAAGTCCGCGCGGAAGCCGATAATCTGCGCGATATTTCAAAAACAGCTTCGGACGAGCTTTCCATGCTGAAAGACGAGAAACGGATAATAACCGCTTCCTTCGGAATTGATGGCAATCCGCAGAAACAGATTCAATCAGTAAAAAATCATATAAATCAGATAAAAGAATCGCTTGCCGCCCTTTACAGAAAATTCGGAGCGCAGACTGCCGGAATAGACGAAGATATTGCTCCTGAGCGAAAATATTTTATCGATACAATCGTCGCCGCTGAAGACAGCGAAATTATCGGCAGGGCGGTAAAATTAAACCAGTCAATTTCAGATAACGAACAGGCTGTTTCAAAACTAAGGGCGTCTTTGGCGATTGACGAAGAAAAAAATAAAATTGAAAAATTCAAAAGATCGATAGAAGACAAAAAGCATAAAATTAAAGACCTTGAAGACGCCATAAACGATCTTGAAGAAAGCGTCCGCGACTGCCAGAAATATATCAGCGAGCTTGAAAAGCAATTATAAATAATTACCAGTGCAGAATGACTGATATAAAAAGGGGAGGGCAGTTATATGCCGGTAAAAAAATCTAAAACAAAAAAAACAAGCGCGAAAAAACCTGCCGTAAAAAAGCCCGCCGCGAAAGCGAAACCCGCGCCGAAAAAAGCGCCGGCAAAAGCAGCGGCAAAAAAAACCGCCGCTTCAAAAACAAAACCGTCCGCAAAGACGCAGCCTGAAAAAACCGCGGTAAAGCAGGGCGGCGCGGCAGTCTACGACGAATCAAAAATTAAAACTCTTTCTTCGCTTGAGCATATAAGGCTGCGCACAGGCATGTACATCGGCCGTCTTGGCGACGGCTCGAATCCCGACGACGGAATCTACGTGCTTCTAAAAGAAATAATCGACAACGGAATTGACGAGTTTATCATGGGGAACGGCAAACTTATCGATATATCTGTAAAGGACATCGATAAACCCGGAAAGGCGATGGTAAAAGTCCGCGACTTCGGGCGCGGCATCCCGCTTGGAAAACTTGTTGAATGTGTTTCGATTATCAATACGGGCGCGAAGTACAATAACGATGTGTTTCAGTTTTCCGTCGGCCTTAACGGCGTCGGAACAAAGGCCGTTAACGCGCTTTCCGTTCACTTCAGGGTAGTTGCGATTAGAAATAACGAGTATGCCGAAGCTGTCTTTGAAAGGGGAAAACTGATAAGCGACAGAAAAGGCAAGCTGAAGGATAAGGTAAAAGACGGGACAATGGTGGAGTTCACCCCCGATCCTGAAATTTTTAAAGATTATTCTTTTAATTCCGAGTTTATAGAAAAACGAATTCAAAATTACGCGTATTTAAACGCGTCGCTTGCGCTGACATTTAACGGCAAGAAATTTATTTCTACGCGCGGGCTTTTCGATCTTTTAAACGAAGAAACGGGAGATGAAGGGCTTTACCCGCTTGGCTATTACAAGGGTTCGCATTCAGCTAACGGCCAGCTTGAAATCGCCTTTACGCATACCAATAATTACGGCGAAGAATATTTTTCGTTTGTAAACGGACAGTATACTTCAGACGGCGGAACTCATCTATCAGCTTTTAAGGAAGGCTTTTTAAAAGGCATTCAGGTTTTTTACAAGAAGGATTACAGAAGCGAAGATGTCCGCGAAGGCACGACCGCGGCAGTCGCGATCAAACTTAAAAATCCGGTTTTTGAAAGCCAGACAAAAAACAAACTCGGAAATTCCGATATCAGAACGTGGGTTGTTCAGGAAGTGCGTAACGCGGTTGAAGACTGGCTGCACAAAAACCCCGAAGCGGGCAAAAAACTTGAGCAAAAAATTATGGCGAACGAATCGCTTCGCACAGAGCTTAACGCCGTAAAAAAGGAAGCGCGGGAAGCCGCTAAGAAAATCGCCTTAAAAATTCCAAAGCTGAAAGACTGTAAATATCATCTTGAAGACGGGCAGGACGGAGAAGCATCGACAATTTTTATTACAGAAGGCGATTCCGCCGCGGGCTCGATCGTATCAAGCCGCGATGTAATGACCCAGGCGATTTTCGCGTTACGCGGCAAAGTTGAAAATGTTTACGGAAAAAAACGCGCCGCGATTTACAAGAACGAAGAACTTTTTAACATGATGATGGCGCTCGGCATCGATAATGACATTGAAGGCCTCCGCTATGAAAGAATCGTAATCGCAACAGACGCCGACTTTGACGGTTTTCACATACGCAATCTTTTATTAACTTTTTTTCTTTCATATTTTGAAGAGCTTGTCACGGCAGGCCATGTATTTATTCTGGAAACGCCGCTTTTCCGCGTGCGCACAAAAAAAGAAACGCGCTATTGCTACTCGGAAAAAGAGCGTGACGAAGCGTCCGCCGCCCTCGGCGCCCAAAGCGAAATAACGCGCTTCAAGGGGTTAGGTGAAATAAGCCCCAAAGAATTCGGCCAGTTTATCGGCGAAGACATGCGCATCGTTCCCGTGTCGGTCAACACCCTCAAACAGGTTCCGCAGGTTTTAAACTTTTACATGGGAAAGAACACCCCCGAACGCCGCGAATACATCATGAAGAATTTAATAGAAGACGCAGGATAAATTGATACATATTTATTTAAAATTAAATTAAATGCAGACAGGGTAAGCTGCCGTCCGAAAAAACTTTGGGGGAACCCGCTTACGAGCCGCATTATTTGCTTATGTTAATAATTTACATTCTCAGCCAGCCCCCGCCCGAAGATGTAAATTTTTCATTTTCGGTCATGCAAAACACACAGTTGGCGCCCATATAGGTGTAACTTTCTTTCTTGAAAGTCACACTTATATCTTCCGAGGCGCTTATGAATGTAAACAGAAATCACAGGAACAGCGTATTCTCCATGCTGTTCAGTACATCGGATGTTCTGCGGGAACTCTACTCAGCAATCGAAGGCGTTGACATCCCGCATGATGCCGTCGTCAGCATTAACACCATTTCTGACGTCTTCTTCATGGA
>Ga0209755_10000907_pt1 | contig 50495 bp, 44 predicted proteins | sample TergutCo191P1_FD_187301 | JGI IMG/M metagenome (GOLD analysis project Ga0209755, IMG submission 187301) | Cornitermes sp. P1 segment gut microbial communities from Petit-Saut dam, French Guiana - Co191P1 (SPAdes) (version 2) | ecosystem: Host-associated > Arthropoda: Insects > Digestive system...
CTCTTCGTTCAGTTTTCCAGCAATTTTTCCCGACCCTAAACCGCTAACCGCAAGCTCAAATATACGCCGTACAATACGCGCACCTTGCTTGTCGATTATCAGCCTGTGTCGGTCTTTCGGGTTTTTGTTGTACCCCAACGGCGCGAGAGCCGCTGTAAACTGCCCGCTTTGCTGTTGTGTCCGTTTTGCGGACTTGATTTTTTTGCTCAAATCACGCGCATAATACTCATTTATCACAGATTTGAACGGTAAAATCTCACTGTCACCATGTGCAGTATCAATTCCATCACCGATAGCAATCAGCCTAATGTCCCGGTCTGGAAAGAACATCTCTGTGTAAAACGAAATCATGGCGTTGTTGCGTCCGAGGCGCGAGAGGTCTTTGCATATCACAATGGATAGTTTGCCTTCTTCGATGTCATCTATCATTTTTTGGAATCCCATCCGCTCGAACGTTGTGCCACTGACCCCATCGTCCACATACTCGGAAAATACTGGAATTCCGTGGTCTTTGGCGTATTTTTGAAGCATCATGCGTTGTGTTTGGATGCTGTTGGACTCCGAATCGCCCCCATCGTCACGACTTAGGCGCAAATATAAACCTGCTGTGTTCTGCCGCTTCATCTAAAACACTCCTTTCGGGAAGCGGCAAACGCTATGAATTTACCCTCGCATTATAACTCTGAAAGGGCAAACAGCCAAGCGTTATGCCGATGGATTAATCTGAAAATTCCCGTCTGAGTGCGGCTTTTATGATGTCATCATATGTTTGATTGCCGGAGAAATGTTCCACTACTTTGACCGTGCCTATTTCTTTGTTGGATATGTAAAATGTGTTTGTGTTTTCGCTTTCTGTAGGTTTATTTGTGGACTCTTTTGTCACAGGGGTTGTGTGTGTAGCTAACAAAAAAACGCCTCCATATTTTAACTGTTGAAAACAGTATATGGGGCGATGGCTTGCCATAGTTCTACATTTCTTGTCCTTTTCTACGAGGCATGAATATTTGTCATGCAAAAACATTTTCGGCACAGTGGGTATCATATCCCCCCTGCCGCGTAGCGATGTGATAAAATTACAACAACTCTTTGAGGACAGGGATGATGTTTTCAAAATAGCGGAATGCTGGCACTTCCATGTCTTGGCGATGAAGGGCAACATCACGAAACCACATTCCGTATTCTTTCGTTTTAAGGTCATGTTCATTTGTCAGCATTCCGACCCGCTTTGCGGATATTCCCAGCTTCTTGCCGATTTCGGTGGCGGTATATGTACGCTCTGGCAATTCCGGCAGGGGGATGAGCGGCTTTCCAGCCAAAACCTCGGATTCATAGCTGTCCAGAATTTTTGCATATTCTGTGCCGCGATATAATGCCGCTAAATTTTCATATTCCCGTGCTTTTCGCACTTGCGCGTTTAATAATCTGCTTTCTGCAATCATGCGCTGATACTCAGTAATAGGAATAATCTTGTACATCTGCTCTTGCCAGCCCATCATGGAAAATGGCTTCCCTGCCCACTCGCTTTTTGTATGGCACAGTTGGTTGATGAAGTTTACTGCGTGGTCGGCTTTTTCCTTGTTGTAGTACGAACTGGGCAACATGAAGGGGCTGGGTGTGTATATAAATTCTGCCATGTGCGTTACCTCGGCTTGTTACTGAGTAAGCGCGACATTATGTCATGGCTTGGGTCATCGCCGTAGTAGGTCTCGCTGTTTTGTTCCACAATGCGCCAAATCCTATCCCAAACAGATAGTGCATCAGCAAGATAACCCTTTGAGATTCCAACCAGCGGATTTGCGTCCACACGCAATTCGCCCCTTTTGGATTGATAAACCGTGTTGCTGATTGCAATGGAGTGTTCGTTTTCATGATATCGCAATAACGAAATGACGTAATATGCGATAAGTGTTGGGTTTATTAAATGCAAACAGCCTGTTTTTTCGAGATAGTCCACTTCTGCTTCCCAAAACTCTTTTATACTTGGCACACCTTCCCAATTGCTGTCGTGGCAATTCAGCCATTCGGGATATTCCAGTTTGTATTCTTCTGCCGATTCCGGGAAGTTTAGCACCTTTGGGCGACGTTTTCCGTACAGCCTTTCCAACTTCTTGTCCGCAAGACTCTTTCTTGGTCTCCCTGCGCCACTGCGCTTGCCACCATGATGCGCATAAGCGCAATAAATTAAAATGGCAACAAATAGGGTGACATCGCGTTAAATTAACAAGGCTGTTGTCTGCTAAAAACGCAACAACAGCCTAAATTATTCCATACAAGGGACGTAGCCTACACACCAATTAACATTTTTTTTGCATTTCCTTGAATAGAAGTTTCGCTTATCGTTAAATGCACATCTAGCATCACATCAGATTCAAGCCTTCTTAGTAATTGTATTGATTCATTGAGTTGAACTTCGATTTGATCTAGCTCTTGTGTTCCGTATTTTTTTACATGCTTCAACAGTAACAATGCCATTGATATCGCGTTTTTTCGAATATGGCTTAAGACATAGTTTTTTCCATGTATCAAGCATATTTCATTCTGAATGCTTTCGTTGTTCTGACTTACGAATTTAGCTATTGCAACGTATTCAAGATTGAGCATATCATCATGTATAGCTTGGACTTCAAGAAAAGAATTTTTTGAAAAATTAGTTATGTTTACATTAAGGATGCCTTCAGCCTTGGGTTCATATAAAGCTAGTTCAAGTGATTTTTTATGATCTAACATAAAATCAATTAAAAACATATTGTAAGCTATTGCCATAAATGGATTATCAAAGGTATATGCCATTCTCTTAATTTGATTTAAATGTAATTGGAATATCCTCTCATAGAAAAAATATTTTTCATCTTGTCTGAAATAGTCAACATGTTTTTCGATAACATCAATTGCGAGATTACATAGTAATTCAACATGGCAGTACTTTCTTCTCATTCGGAACAGTGTTACATATGGGGTTAGATCATCAATTTCCTCCGAGAGGGGGTTACAAAGAAATCTTACTATCATAAGGAAACAGCCTGTCATGTTTGTCTCGTATAGAACACCTAGAACTTCGGGATTAACGAGTAAACTTATATTTTTTTCGTCCAGCCAAACATATTCAGCATAAATTAAAAAAGCTATATCCGCATCTCTTTTTGTCCAATTGGTTATTAAGTCAGTAAATTCTTTTTCTTCAAGACCATTTATGTTTTTCTTTAGCAATACATCAAGTGCTGTCTTTATACAGCTTAGATGTTCTGGATATTTCTTCTCTATGCTTGTCAGCAGAGCATTAATTATTTCAATCTTCTCTAATTTGTTGTGAACAATTATCAGTCTACTCAAAAGTGAAAACAATTCTCGGTCGCTATTTGTATTATAAACAACATCGGAAATTAAGCTGCAGACAGCAGCAATGTTATTTTTTAAGAATGAACTTATTTCTTCACCATACAGCGTGTGATACGGCATATATGTTAAAAAAGTAGCGGTTTTTATATCTTTCGCCATCTGAGATTCTAAAAGCTTGTTTACTAAAATCCCAAAATCTACAGTTTGAAGATTGTTTCCACTGTGGAAGCAGTGACTTAGTTGAATAATTGAAAATGTTGAATTTGAATTATCCGTAATAATTGCTTCGCTTTCAAATTGGTAAATGATGGCTGCCGAAAGAATGTGAATAAAAGGATAGTTTGCGTGAGTTGATAATACAAACAGTAGATTGGCATCATCATAATTATTCATAGAATGTGCAAAGCGTTTATTAGCGCAAAAGGCAATGTATCCAAGATTTCTCGATAACATACTATTATCAACCAAACCAGCAATGCTAAGAATATCTGTTATCACATGACCCATTTCACGCTTTGATTTATTAGGAATATAAACATCCATTGCGTTACCGTAAATGCTGTCAAAGGAAGATAGGTGCAATTCAAATAATAGGCAATAATACGATATTGATCTCTCGTCATTCGTAAAGCAGAGATTTTTGTAGTATGAATCCCGCTCCTCTTGGCTCATGTTTAGAATATGAAATGCCTTAGGTGTTGTTGGTACACCATGTTCACTCTTGCGTTTATTGTCATACCCCTTACGCAGTTTGCATCTTTGTTTAGTAAATATCACATGTTGTTCCCAGCTATTATTTCCTACTGAAAAGTACATGTTATGAAAAAATGCATTCTTGATCGCCTCTGTTTCAATGCAGAGTTCATTAAACTTTGGATATGTTGTCATAAAACGAAGGACTATTGTAAGTATTTCTTCATACGTATAAAAATAACCATGTGATTCATATTCACACAATAGCTCACTTGTAATTTTGTGAAATAGTGGTAGTTCGCGAGTGAATACATGCGTACTCAGTTCTAAATATAAACTTGTGCAGATATAGAGCCTACGCTCTATATCAATGTAAAAACATGGATTTAAGAATTTAGACAAACACCATATCAGCATATCGCGTTCGTCTGGTAACTCTGATGTAATAGATGCACTAATAGCTTCTTCTGTTTCTTTTTTGAAGCGATATTTTTCAAACCCAAATGCTTCGTCATGTTTTATTAACATATGATTTCCACAAGCTACGCATATTTTTGACACTAACTCCCTAAAAGAAAATTTTCGCTTTAATCCGATTAATTTTTGAAATATTTCCTTTTCTTCGCGGGAAAAGCTGATTTTTTGGTTAACATCAAAAAGCTTCTCCATTTCATCTTTACTAAGAAATATATCAAATTTACTTGTTATATAAACCAAAAGATACAGCACCTTAAATGGACTGCAAAATTGATTATATGTAGATAAAGAACTTGATGCATCAACAATTTCCTTGAATTCTTTTTCTTCATTACTATGATAGCCACCAGATAATTCTCTATACACTATTGCATCAGCACCAAAATATTTCAACATGCTTTCGTTGAAATGACCACTTTCGCCTTGTAATTCCTTTTTCTCTTTGATGGTTAGTTGATCAAGAGCTAATCTTGCTTTGCTAAAATTAAGATTATCATTTATTTCGTCAAAAACATCAGATCTAGAAAATAATATAACGATTTGCCTTCTGATACCGGCATTCTTCAAAAATCTTAATAGCCCGCAATATGCAGGCAAATCTACATCTTGAATTTTATCGTAGTTCTTTATTATATATATGCTCGTCTTTATATTACTGTATCCTACAGGAACAGTCTTAAAAAAGTTATCAAGCTTACTGCGATCTAAATTTTTAAGCTTTTCGCACAAATCAATAAGTTTTTCTTTATTCTTTTCCCTACGGATCTTTAATATAGACATAACGAGCAAAATAGTTGTAAGTCCTGAGAGAACTAGCCAAATCTCTAATGAAATAAAGCCTAGCTCGAAATCATCAGGCATGAATAATTGAAAAAGAGATGAAAAGTGTGTAAATATCGTCAACAGTGTTGATATGAGTAATAGCATGGTTGTTTGTTTTGTCGATTTAATGTTTCTGTCGATTAGTTTTTCACCAGACTTAATAAGAGCAGATGCAGAAAAAATATCGTAAATTTTTATATCATCGCAATCGACAATATCTATGTTTCCGTGTTCTTTCTTTAAATATTCGTATAATTGAACCGAGGCAACATCCCCGTCAAGTCTTGAATGTTCAATTGTTACGAATATACCTTTGTCTGACACGTTATTTTCATTGAAAACTCTATCACAGTAACTCTTAATAATTTTAAATAAATTGGGGTTTCCCTCTTTTTTTGCACCAAAAGCAAACTGCGCGTTATCCGCAGCTTTACCAAGATCGCGCTTAACAGTTACAGTTCGTTCGATACGCTTGATCGATCCATCGAAATTCATATCCATACAATAGGCAAACAACACTGGCTGTTTGCTCTCTCACCTCCCAATAATATTTGCGGTACACATCCTTAATATTTGTTAAGTATATATAAAATTCTGTCACACACCCAAGTCCTCTCTGCATATACATATAGCTACAAAATATCCAAGGAGAGGCTTGTATATGCTAGAAAAAGACAAGTTTCCACTAAAGGACAACATTCCACAGGAATTACACGCGCTTCGCCAGTTTGTTGATTGGCGATTGGAACAGGACAAACGAACAGGCAAACCTGCCAAAGTTCCATACTCGCCCATTACAGGACACCGGGCATCTGCCAGCAACCCGTCCACATGGGGAACGCTGGATGAAGCACTAACCTGTGCTGAAAAATATAACTTCAACGGCATCGGCTTTGTTACGGTTGAGGATGATGGTATAATCCTCATAGACATCGACAACTGTTTGGATGAGTCTGGCAATCCCAACGAAATTGCCACAGACATCATCGCCCATCTGCCGCCAACGTACATCGAAGAAAGTCCAAGCGGAAAAGGTCTCCATGCTTACCTCAAAGGTGACATGCCAAAGGGTGGAAATCGCAACAGCAAAACAGGTGTCGAAATGTACTCGTCTGGTAGATATTTTACATTGACAGGTCGAAAAATTCAAGAGTCAGTTGAATCAATTGGTACTGATTCGGGTGGTGTACTTGAATATATCCACCAAAAATATGTCGCTCCAGCCAAGAAATCAAAGAAGCAATCAAAAAATCATCCCGGCGCGGTTTCCGAACTGGACGATGACCAGCTTATTCAACTGGCACAGGCTTCCAAGGATGGCGAAGGGTTTTCTACGCTTTGGGAAGGGAAATGGCAGGGAAAGTTCAAATCGCAATCGGAAGCAGATTTTGCCCTTTGTCGGAAGTTAGCGTTCTGGTCGGGCAAAAACACACAACAGATGGATAGATTGTTCCGGCGGTCTGCCTTATTTCGAGAAAAATGGGATGCGCGACATTCTGCAGATGGAACAACCTATGGCGAACAGACTATCAGCAATGCTTGCAACATGACCGATTCTGTATACTCGCCTCCGGCGCAGAAAAAACAGCCGGACATATGTGCAAGCGGCGGTTGCTACTTCCGCAATAAAGGCGACAAGTTCTATCAAATCACCAACTTCACCGTCATTCCCCATGAAATGGTAATCGCAGATGACGAGGCGCAGATTTCGTGCGAGTTTGTTTCAGAAAGTGGCGAGAAATTCCCACAAAACCTACTGTCCAGCGATTTTTCCACTGTTGCCAAGCTGAGAAGGTGTACTGAACAAAAATACCATCGCCCTGTCATTCATGGGTGGTGAGAACGATTTAGAGTTGTTCAAGATTCACCTGTACGCAATGAAATGGCAGAAAAAGCGCGGAGTAAAAGCCATCGGGATTTATCCGCGAAATAAACAGCTTGTATATGTAGACACAACAGGGGCAGTAGGTGTTGGTGGCAAAAAGAATAATGACATTGTGCAGATGGAGCGATTCAAATCTTTGGACAGCAGTATTATGAAAGCTGAGTTTTTGACTGTCGATGCACTGCGTATTCTTGCCAAGCACATCTTGACCTACAACGAGCCAGCCAAAACTGTGCCAATATTGGGTTGGAGTGCTGGTTGTTTCATAAAACCTCATCTGCGCCGTGGTGGGATAAAATATCCACATCTGTCTAACATTGGCGAAGCTGGGAGTGGAAAGTCCAACACGCTGGAGCGGGTCATTCTGCCAATTTTCTCACGCACAAAGGTGACAGCCTCCGGGCAAGTTAGCGATGCGATGTGTCTGACTTCATCAAATAGAAAAATGTGTGATTTGCGAAGCGGCCTGTTTTTTCAGATGACCGAGAAGTGGCATAATTACACGCTCCATGCTGTTACTTTTGCCGCCACCACGTTCACCCACTAAAAACAGATGGGGAAACTTTATCTTGTGTTTTTTCAGGTGGGGCTTGATGAAACACCCGGCAGTCCATGCCAGTATGGGCACAGCTTTTGCGGGTTCATTATAGGTCAATATATGTTCGGCGACCACCATCAATCCGGCTTTGTCAATCAGCGGCGCGGAGAGAATATCACTTTGGATTTCCTTAAAGCTCTCCAGTTGTACGATGGTGTGATTCGGAACATTTCCAACACCCATTGCACCTTTATTTGTTACGAACACAATGTCTTGGCCTTTGTTGCGCGGATATATCCCCATTGATTTGACTCCGCGCTTTTTCACCCACGGCATGTCGTACAGAAACATTTTAAACTGGTCGAGGTCACCATTGCCGCCAAGAAATGTTAATGCAAAGGTCTTTTTGGCGAGTGCGGCCTTGAAGGTTCGCACATCTATCATGCTTGGGGCTTCCAAGTGAATGAGATATTTTTCGCCTTTGTATGTGATAAAGTTTGCGGAAATCTGCGCACCATCTTCATATTCCAGCATTTGTATGGGTTCTACAGTGAAGTTGGTGACTTGATAAAACTTGTCGGATTTGTTGCGGAAATAGCATCCGAGGTATTCTACAATTTCCGGCTCACGTTCGCCTTCCCCTTGCGGTGCGCCTTCGGCTGGCGCATCCGGGTCTGGTGGGTCTTTCGATGCTTTTGCTGTATACAAACTTTTTGCTAATCGCGGCGGTTTGTATACTTGCTTTGTTGCAGTGCAGGCATTGGTGATTGTTTTCGCGCCATAGGTGATGCCTCCGGCATGGTGATTTTCATTCCATTTGTCGCGCATAAGGCCGGAAGTGCGGAAAATACGGTCAATTTGCCCTTCGTTTTTGCCCGACCAGAAGGCCAGTTTCCGGCAAAGAGCGAAATCCGCCTCGGATTGGGATTTGAATGCACCTTGCCATTCGCCGCGATACAGTTTTGTAAAATCCGCGCCATCTTTGGATGCGTTTGCTAATTTTATCAGTTCGTCATCCATCAAGATTGACAGCACAGTGGGTGGTGTTTCTGTAGTTTCCGTGTTCTTTTTTCGCATTGTAGCCAATTTGTATGCATAATCAACAATTCCGTTGTCGTTTGCGATGGTGTCTGCGCAGTCATGCCAGAGATCCCCGGTCATGGTGAAGTAGCGGCTGGTGGCATATATTTCAAGGCCGAATGCCTTGTTGCGCTTGCCGCCGCCGGGGATTTTGCCGTACACAAGTATATGCAAACCTTTTTTTGACGGGCTTCTTTCGATGAAGGTTTTTGGGGCTTTGGCGAGGATGGTCTTAGCCAGTTCGTTAAGCTCTCCATCTTCTTTGAAGCAGTCATCAATGTCGATGGCTACGATGCCCACTTCTTCTGAGAACACAAAACCGATTCCATTATATACGTATTTTTTCACCGCTTCTATAGCTTCTTCATAAGTTCCCCATGTAGACGGATTGTCAACTTTCGCTCGTTTCCCGGTTTTGGGGCAGTAAGGCACTTTTTTATCCTTGCCGCCATTGGGGTCAGGCTCATATCGCCAACAAGTCCAGTTCTTCAGCACGAGCATTTCTTTCGGAAACGCATTTTTGTACATGCTTACCCGCCTTTTTACAAATTTAAGACAGGGTATGCGTGTACGGATTGTCCGTATTCCCATAAATTTCAATGGGTGTGTTTTGCATTGCGGTACTTGCTGACATGGGGATTTTTGTCATACAAGCAAATCATCGTCATAAACATGGTAACGGTGATGTCGAATGACTTTAATACAAAAAAATATCACAAAGGATATGCGCGAGGTTGGGAAAAGCTATGCTGAGATAGCTGATTGGCTGGGTTTGTCAAAGAATACGGTGAAATCCTATTGCCAAAGGAACAACCTACATCAAATAAGAAAGCCAAGCGCGAACTGTACATATTGCAAACAATGCGGACAAGAGATGGAAATAATCGCCGGACGGAAGGTTAAGAAATTCTGTTCCGATAAATGCCGCATGGCTTGGTGGGTGGCTAATAAAGAACAGCTTAATCGCAAGGCTACATATTATTTTACTTGTGCGTTCTGCGGCGCGGACTTTACAGCATACGGCAACCAAACACGAAAATTCTGCAACCATGCCTGTTATATCGCCAGTCGCTTTGGGGCTGTGGCAAAGGACGATTGTTCGGAATCTAATCAAATCGCCCATTCAGCCGGGGTAGCACTATGAACAGCGAACAATTCAAAAGAGAGCGTCTATACCAATCCACCATCGCAATCGTAAAAATGATGCAAAAAAACGGATTAATAACCGAAGATGAATTTTGTCAGATTGATACAATGTTTCTTGAAAAATATCGCCCATTATTAGGCGGTTTAAAGGTAGGAATCCAGCAGAAAAACCTTGATTTTACGGCGCATTTGAGGGATTAATGGAGTCGTAGAAAAGAGGGAGTTCATGCGGAAAATCCAAAAATTAGAACCCACAAATATCAAGCTGCCATCCAAGAAACGGGTGGCGGCCTACGCAAGGATTTCCATCGAACGAGGCCGGACGCTTGACTCGCTTTCTGCCCAAGTTAGCTACTATAGCGATTATATCCAAAAACAACCCGGATGGGAATATGTCGGTGTATATGCGGATAGTGGTGAAACAGGCACAAAGGCCATGCGCGAGGAATTCCAGCGGCTACTCGCTGATTGTGAGGCCGGGAAAATAGACATCGTGCTAACAAAGTCCATTTCGCGCTTTGCCCGGAATACTGTTGATTTGTTACAGACGGTACGGAGGCTGAAAGAAATTGGCGTAGAAGTGCGCTTCGAACGAGAAAACATAAATTCGGCTACCGCAGACGGTGAGTTGATGCTGACAATTCTTGCATCTTTTGCACAAGAAGAGAGTTATTCTACCAGCGAAAACATCAAATGGAAAATACGAAGCGGCTTCCAAAAAGGCAAACAAAGCTCAACGCAAGTTTATGGCTACCGTTGGGATGGCGCGAATTTTGTGCCGCAAGCTGATGAAGCCGAAATAGTGCGTTTCATTTTTGCAGAGTACCTTGCCGAAAAATCCCCACATGTTATTGCCGCAAATCTTAATGAAATGGGCATAAAAGCAATGTACGGAGGCAAGTTCCACCAACGCACAATTATTTCCATGCTCGGAAATGAGAAATATATCGGCATGGTGATTATGCAAAAAACCTTCGTAGAAAACCACATGACGAAAGAAAAAAAGAAAAACAATGGTGAGCTTCCTCGCCATATTATTGAAAACGCACACCCTGCCATAATTGAACGTGATATTTTCGACAAAGTGCAAGCTCGGCTTAATGCGCGGAAAATATCGGTGGAAAGAACCGCTTTTACAGGTAAAATTCTTTGTGAAGTTTGCGGCATAGGTTTCCAGCGGTCTACCAAGCACTACAAAAACCGAGATAATGTTGTTGTCACAAAGAAAGTAATGGGATGTGGGAATAAAAAGAATGGGAGACCATGCAATTGCGACACAAAGCAAATCCCCGAAAAAATCCTCGAAGCTGTGACTGCCGAGGTGTTGGGGCTTGCCGAATTTGATGCAAATATTTTTGATGCAAAAATTAGGCAAATAGTTGTGCCATCAAAAAACACGTTGGTATATCACTTCCATACTGGCAAAACCGTAACACGCGAATGGAAGTCTACTGCTTATACGGATTGGTGGACACCTGAACGCAGAGCGGAACAAGCAAAACGCCAAAAAGGAAAAGCGGCCTCGGAAGCTGCCAAAAAAGCCCAAAGCAAGGGCATGAAAGCACACTACGCCGCGCATCCCGAACGCCGCAAAGCCGACAGCGACCGCATGAAGAAATTTATCGCTGAAAATCCCGATTGGGATAAAAATTTAAGAAAAGCACAAGCCGCAAATAAATCCGAATGGTGGACACCCGAACGCAGAACCGCTCAGTCGGCACGGCGCAAGGCTTACTTTGCCAAATTAAAAGCCGCGAAGGGGGATGAATAAATGGCCGCACGAACAGTCACAACTATTCCGGCAACCATCAGCCAATTTACATCTGCTCCCATAAACGAAATGGGCAAACGGCGCGTGGCCGGATATGCAAGGGTTTCTACCGACACCGATGAACAAGCCACATCGTACACGGCGCAAGTAGATTACTATACAAACTACATCAAAAGCCGCGAGGATTGGGATTTTGTGGCAGTATATACGGATGATGGCGCGTCATATGGGGGAATCCCCAAAAGCATAGAAATGCCGATTATGCCGGGGTTTGTGGACTTTTGAATTTAGGGGCATGCGGTTCTTAGGTGTCAAATTTACAATAAAATAATCCTCTGGTTTGTCCTTTTTCACGGAGGCCACCGCTTTTTCTTCTATATGCATTCAGATACGAATAAACATAGGAGCAGGAGGTGCTTCTATGAATCCATCTATTACCGAAACGAAAATCGGCAACACCGTATACATAGTATCTGCTGAATGCTCACCTACTGCAAAAGAAACGCTGGAGCAGAAATTAGAACGTATCATATGCCGCAATGTAGCAGAGGCGATTCCGTCTATAGATAGTTATCAGCTAGAGGGCAAAAACTCTCTTAGTGTAAATAAAAAAGGCAATGAAAAGGCTAGTCGCTTTTAGACCAGCCTTTTACATTTTCACCAAAATTAAATTCAATATCAAATTCCTCGTTAGAATCGCATGGAGATTTATTCCGCATCATATGTGCGGCAAGCTGGTAGAGGATTTTAATATCCTCTGCATCGCCTCGTTTCAACAAAGCAGAAAAGCCCTGCAAAACACGCTCTTTTTCATTCTGGTCTTCGTCCGTAGTGCCATATATTAAATAATCGGCTGAAACCCCAAGCGCGGATAACAGGTTTGTAAATGTTTTCATGCTAGGACTGCGAGAGCCTCGCTCTATCTGCACAATATAACCTTGCTCTGTATTTGCTTTTTCTGCCAAAGCAACCCGTGTTAGATTTTGCCGCTCACGCTCATCCCTAACTCTAGTTCCGAATTTTATTAACCAATCCTCATAATTTTCCATATACACCGCCTTTCAAACTCTTGGAAGTAAAATTGCTTAAAATAAATATCCCCACGAACATAGTTAAATATACGCCTTGAGCTTGCCAAAGCGCATAGGAAATGTCAACGTACCATTCTAAATTCTCTTACGACACCGCCATCTTCTGTATGGTCGATAAGAATCAAGCGTGACCGTGTAACTTCATATTCCATTACTGCAGAGAAAACCCCTAATCTTTTTGTCAATAACCCATCCTCTACTGTCCACGTAAATGGATGGTTTTCTATTGATCCTTGAATATTCAAAACCATTAAGCCCGAATAATCATCAAAAAATTGCAGTTCCATGAATTCATATTCAACTCTTTCATCAAAATATCGCTCTAAAATGCTTCTCTGCGCGGCTGGAAGCTGTTCTATTCTTTCAGATGTAGGTCTTATATCGACCAATTCCCAATGTCCAGCAATTGAATTGCCACCAAAAAAGTGAACAATCCCAAAAATGAGAGCAGATACACATACTCCCGCAGTTGGCAGAATAGCCCAATATTTCTTTTTGTTCTTCTTTTTACGATTAAACATCGCAATCCCTCCAGAAAATAATTACTATCTTATTGCCAGCGATTGAGTTGACAAATGATCGTAAAAATTCATCATAAAATGTGTATCTGCATCAAAAATTCTGTCTAACAAATCAAAGACCAAATCGACAGCAAAACCTTCAACTACATTTGGAATCAATGGTATGTTAGGCACAGGTCTGGGGCTATGCCATGTCTGTGCAACCAACTCATGCCAAACTAACTCATTAAATTCATCTTGGAATTTAATTGCGTTTTCACTAAACGCTCCTTCGACTACCCAAAGAACTTCTCGAATATGTGCTGGCGTTGAAAAGGGCAATACACCCTCAGCAAATCCAATTGCATCACTAATTATTTGGAAAGACGAAGGAACATCCATTCCATGAACGTTTCTCAAATTTCGCAACAACCGGCTTACAATAACAAATGAATCATAACCGGGAAAGTCATATAAGCCATCTGCCCCTGTAATACCTGCTATTAAATCTTGATAAACATAAAAATGTATTATTCTCTGTTGAGTAGTAAAATTCAATGCATTTATAGCGTTGTGTGTGTCCATGTTAAATGTTGGCGCACTAAATGCCACGACTCGCTTCACATTTTCTTCAAGCCCCATTTGGGCTAACTCATAAACTGCCCTATAAGATAAATAACCGCCAAGTGAATGACCCGTTATATAAATATCGGAGTCTGTTAGCAACTCAAAAACAGATGGATCATGTAAAAATAATGATAGTGAAGATGTATGCGAATGCTGAATTCCCAACAAGCTCTGAAAATTACACCACCATGTTCCTTCCTGTGTGGTTAACGCCTCAAAGATACCCCCATATGACCCTCTTATTGAAATGACCACTTTGTCTTTGTCATCATTGTGGTAGAGGACAGCCCTGAAACCTGTTTCCGCATCGTCAAATACACCAAGCAAATTCCAACCAAGCATCTCATTTTGGAAATTAAACCCAAATGCGTTGAAGCCCCACGCATTGTAACTCATTACATGGTCATAAAACGGTTTGTGGTGAAAGGGCTTAAAATCATGATAGTGCGGTCTTTCTCCAGTATTAAAATCAAAAGGGAAATATGCCATATGTGCAAATAACGCTAACTGTAAACAAGACGGAGAGTCAAAAATTATATTTCCTCGAACTCTATTTTCGCTGACTAAATTTGCACCCCTTTGTCTAACAGGGGTAACCGTAAAATGATTCTGCTCGTTATATCGAATATCAGCATCTTCCCTTGGGATTATTACAAAAGTCGAATGTTTATCGCTACTTGTTGGCGAAATGGTAAGCGATTCATCGAAAAATATAGTGCGCCTTCCTATGAATAAATCATCACAGTCATACATAAAGACATCAACCACACTCGCCATCCCAAAATTAATTCTCAATTCTATATTTGCTGGTTGTCTTACTTGTATACGAGTATCACGGATATCCTCACCGTCAAACATTAACACTTGAGTGGAGGCAATAGTGTCCCTCATCTCAATTTCAATGTTCCAATTATTTATAACCGTAACCACACTTCTATCTGGTGCAAAAATAATCCAAATCGCCAGTGAAACAAGCGCAACAAATACCATTGCGGATGACCCTACAATAATTTTTGTTCGTCTTGATTGACTTCGTGACCTAAACTTCTTCCGCACCTATAGACACCCTTTTTGTGAATTTTATTTTCTCACTCCTGAATCCGCTTAAACTCCGTTCTTACATTTGTTCCCGTTTTTTCATTTGTGCCTTTAATCTCCAGCATTCCATATGTGTTTATTTCCATCTCAACGATAATCCGTTCAGATCTTCGAAGATGCCTTGTATCATAAATAACAACATCACCAATCCTCTTAGCCAAAGGATCAATTACAGTCCCTTGAACATCTTGGTATAGAAATGACCGATGTGAATTTTCAGATTCAATTATTGGCAAGAGAACAAATTCTTGATTTTTTTGCTGTGGCTTTCCCCATGTTTTGCCTTTCGAGGGGATGCTTTTATTTTTTAGGATGACGTTTTCTACTCTTGCTTCCTTATTATTTTTGTTAGCGGAAACCTCTTTAGCACGCGCTATGCCATACGAATATTTGCAAATATCTTGCAAAAAATCGGCATTCATAATGTTGTGAGCATATATCGCCACTCCGAGGCATGTAGCGGTTTGTGGTTCGTCAACCACTTCGACAGGCTTTCTAAATTGAGAGCTTAAAGTGCGTTTAACCATTGACATATTAGAACTACCACCAACACAAACGATTTTATTAAACGATATGTTTTTATGATTGTCTAGCATGTCATATATTCTTTTTATTGTCTTTTCCATTAGAGGCTTTGTTTTTTTCTCGTATTCCTCTCTTGTCACCTTGCAAGTATGCCTCTGACCCTCAATAGTAATTGAGAAGGATACTTCTGAATCATTTGATCCTGACATTAACTGCTTTTTGAGTCCTTCTGCTTGTGTGCTTATTTTTTTGTTTACTGCATCAGAATTAGGAAGGGCAGTTTTATTAAGAATAAGCTCCACTAATTTACTATCAAAATCCCGTCCTCCAACTTTTACTGCAGAATAATCAATAACTTGGTATCCAGAATTGTGGTAGCGAACTAAAGCAACATCACATGTGCCGCCTCCAAAATCATACATTAAAATTGTTTCTGTTTGCTGTTCTGAAAACAATTCGAAATAAGCTATTGCTGCGGCAATCGGCTCACGGATTATACCTTGAAGTTTTAACCCTGCTCCTTTTACATTGTCCTCAATCGCCTCACGAATAAAGTCTAGCTTATCATAAGTGAAATTTGCCGGAACAGATATGACTATACCACCCACATCTCCAATAAAAGCCTTTTCGGTTCTAAGCGTTTCATTCGCTGACTCAACTATTTTCTTGATTAAATTCGCAACTAATTCCAATTTGTCGAACTCGCGACTATTACCTGTTGCGAATCCATTAGTATGCACATCTAATTCAACACTGCTCCCCACGTCATCCAAAAGCATTTTAATATTTCGGAGAGGGCGTTCAAGTTTCGTAGCAATGTGTCCAACAACTATCTTTTCATCGGAATAACCAATAACTGATGGAAAACCATAACTAATGCGAGAGGCTCTTACTTCCATTCTGCTCCCATCCGGATTAACCAACTCATACATTGTAGGCGCTTCACGATTGTCGGATAATAATATCTCAGGCTCATCTAATCCAAGATGCGCCGCTGGCCACGAAAAAGTAGTGCCAAAATCTATGCCTATGACAACTTGATTCATCTTTCACCTTACCCTCTTTGACAAACAAGAAGTTGTATCAACAATTTAACAATATTCATTAACTCTTTATATTGCTTTGCACTTTTTCTAAAGTATGCCTCTGAAGATTGCGTTGTCATCCCAAGGTTAATAGTTTCTTTCTCTGTATGATAATTCGTAACATCATCCGATGCCTCACTAAGTGCATGTAATAATTTAAGGGCATCCGAAAGAATGGATTCACGCTCGTCTTTTCTTTTATTAATAGCAATAATAATTTTTTGCAACTCTTTTTTCACAATATCTGATGAATTTTGACTATTTAAGCGTACTCTGGCTTCTTGGTTTATTTCCGACAACATTGCATATAAAATTTCATGGTGTTCACGCTCGGATACTATTAGTGCATCTAATGTCTTTTTGGAAATATCGAACTCAACATTTCCCCAAATCCAATTAGATTTTTTGACGTTATCAACATCAAGCAAACAAAGCGATTGCTCGATGTCTGCCCCTAATCCTATCCAAATATCATTCATGTTACGAAGTTTTCTGATGCCTGATTCAACATTATTAAAATCGCGGCATAAATCATCTATCCTTTTCTTTATTTGTTTCAAGTAATTACATGTTATGCTTACAATTCTGCCTTTTTCATCCGAAAGTACAGCAGTCAGCTTTTTTGTTGTGTCAATTAGACTACTCTCTCTAAGGTTTTTTTCGACAATTCCATTTGGTGGTTCTTTTGAATTGGACAGTAGTTTCGACCTAACCTCAGATAAATTTTTTGCGATGGAATCGCATTCGCGGTAGTAAATATTAAGAAATAAATCAGACAAAACCATCACCCCAAACATACAGTAAAATCCATGAATCAGCCGATGATGCTATTCATCTCTTAAAGAAACGGTTATTCTTGCGCGTCTTTGTAACCAACCAGAAAAATACTGTTCAAAATTTGCAGTTGGATGTATGGGAACAGTAACGCCAAGACTTCTCATTTCATTAGTAACAAGTAATGCTCTCGCTAAACTAATACCGCCTTCAATTACGCCGGGTTCATAATACCAAAAACGACCATCAACTCTAATATGATCAACGCGAGGATTATTTAAGATATTTTCCTCAACAAATTGTTCCAACCTTGTTCTTTGGCAACCACCACGTTCGTCATTAACATTGATAATGTCAAATGTGCGACTGCGGCCATTGAAAAATATATCAAACTCTAAATACGGTGGTGGAACTTCCGCTTTTAATATGATTGTAAGCATACTGCTTGTTGCCGAAGCAGTATGCTCACCGCTTGCATTTAAGTTTGTATTGGTTACAACAACATAATATTGGAATTCACCCTCTACGCCAGCCTCAATTGTTAGCACATTTGTCGTTGCCTGATTAATTCGAGAAGATACTCCATTATGAATTTGATACCATTGGTAGTACAAAGTGCCTCCATCATTAGAAACCGCGTCCACGACTAAATTAATCAAATGTGCGCCAATATCGCTAATGTAGGTTGTGAAGATTAAGTCTGCATCGTCAGTAGCGGCATAAATGGTAAATACAGCATCAACCCTCAGCGTTAAAGACATAATTTGGGGAACTTCCGCATCCCATGTGTTAATGATAACGTTAATTTGCTCTTCAGCACTTGTTTCTTCCCCATCCAAAGAGTTAAACGCACGGACAGTGTAGATAAAATCCCCTGCGCCTGTTGTATCAATTTCAATTATTTCACCGATTCCTATTGGGAGACCATTTTCATCGTACCATCTGATTGAAACATCTCCAACATCTCCTGCATATAAATCAACCGTGGCTCGAAGCACAATTGAATCGCCGGTATTCCCTACTATGCCACCAGATACATAGGCAAATCTAATTTCAGCCAACTGTCCCCTTCGTAGCCATCCATTTGCCTCTCTCACAATGCGGCTGGCATTCTCTGGAATTTGTGTGTGCGTAATGGATGCGTTATTTAGTGCATTTCTAAGGGATAATTGCACGGTTGTTGTATCATCAATAAGTAGAGAAACATTGTTCACATCAACAACTCTCTGAAAACCCGTTGCAATAAGAGGTCGAGAATGGTGGCTTCTAGCCAGCGCACCACGAAGGAATAAACCAACATACTCATCGTTTCCTTCGGTTGGCTCATGTAAAATAATTCCTAAGTATAAATCGCTAATGTCACCAAGTGATGAAAAGTCAGAAAATGATGCAATGAATGCGTTAATCATTCCATTGTCCGCACTGTGTAATGATAATCGTTGTCGTAATTCTGCAACGTCTGATGCATCATAAAAAGAGGGTTCTGCTAAGATAAAGCCTTCTTGCATTTGCATGTAATTTATGACATCATAAACAATATCATGAAAGTCAAATGCTCTTTCACCCAAAAAACCGATTCTGACCCTGTCATCAAACCCCATAATGACTACAGGAGGGGGGGCAGGAGTTTCTATTTCGGGCGCAGGTGTTGGCAATTCAATATTACCTTCGTTTATATATGGTACATCCTCCCCATATTCATACCCATTTTCATAATCATTGTTGGCGTTGTCGGAGCCACAAGAAGCCAGAACTAACAGCAAAATAAATAACAGCACAGTGGTAATAGTATTCTTTTTCATCTCGACACGCCTCCTTTTTACAACTCCTTGTTTAAAATACAATCAATAAATTAGAAAGTTATGATAGTTTCCCTTTTGCAACACTGATATTTTTGGAATCTCTCCCAAGTGATTTAATTGTAACAATTGCCGCTTCCAAGATAACAGGGTACTCGTCGTTCCATTCAACATCATAAAAAGCATTAAAGCCGCTTTGCTCTAATCGGTCTTTATTCCGTGAATTTACTTCTTGATATTTCGGAAATACAAGGTAATTATTATCTTGCAGATGAACTAAAATTAAGCTCTTGGTTTGAGGGTCTTCATCGGTAAACTCATTTGGATCAGTTATAACACGCCTACTCGTATGTTTAACTTTTAATCCAAAATCGCTTATGCGACCTGAATATCGTTTTTTAAAGTAAGGAAATTTTTTATCCCCCTTTAGAATTTCATTATACTCTTGCACAATAAGTTTAATTTCTTCAATTCCCATGCCAATTCCATCGTCAAAATTCTCATCTTCATCATGATGACTTATTAGCGAATGGCCATTTACATTTCGATCCGTTGTTGAACTGCCTGAGCGATGTCCATCCTTTTCTTTCTCAGCTTCATCTGAGTTTTTGAATTCTTTTAGCAACCGCTCTATCGAATTAAATTGATTTTGATATGGCTTCAGCGTTCGGCTTATATCACCCTCAATTTCCTTTAAATCATTTATGGTTATTTCTAACATTTCAACAGTATCACACCGTTTAGAAAGGTCGCGAATTTGAACTTCTTTTTCTGCTAATTTTGCATTCAAGCATCGGATATTTTCGTGCAAATTTTCGTTTTTTTCCACTTCATCGTCAATTTGCCGTGCCATTGTTTTTTTCACAAAAAGTCGTGTCAAAAAGAATGTTAAAGGCAACAAAACTATGGTGGTAGCTATGACCACCACCATAGTTAGTCCGCTAACCATGAATTGATTGGTTATTTCTTCAATTTCTTCAATGTACTCCGCACAATAGCAATAATAGTATTCTGTTGCACCGCAAATAGAGGAAAAATCGGGCATAACCTATCCCTCCAATATTCCTGCCGCATATACCCACGCAATGTGTTCACTAGATTCTTGCAACGCTTCTTCTAACGATTTATTGTCTCGAATATTGTTCTGGTCGTTAGCACTTTTGCACTGGCTTTCAATATAGCTCTTAAGTTTTTCTGACGGATTCTGATCGTCATCATAAAACTCATCATGGCGAATATCATCAAAAAGCAAATCAAACTCGCTGGGGTCTGTCATGGAATGGAATACTTTTAAGAACCTGCACAATTCATCTTGTTGCTTCAGCATGTCGTGTCCATGCCCCCATTTGAAGTCTACAGAAGGATTTTTTTCACTTCGAGCTTCGGTGGGTGACGCTAAAATTAGTCCAGTTGAAACCTCTTGCTTCCGCTTAGTTGATGGGATTACTTCAACACTCGCTGACTCGCCCATCCCCATACTAAAGAAAGCCTTCAAATATTCGGTGTGCCTGTTGCTTCCTTCTTCGCACTTAATCCAATCGATAACACGCGCACCATTGCCAGCTAATACAATTTCACGGATATCGAAATCGAATTTTTTATATGCCTCATGTGCTTTGAGTGCTTTTACAAGTGAGCCTAAATAAAAGAATAAAGAAGCACATGCTAAATTTATTTTCAGGAAAGATTTAATATCAAGCCCATCCATCCTGTCGCTCTTTTGATAGACTTTTTTTGTTGCCAATTCTCGTCCCAACGATTCACTAATTCGGTTTAAATCATCCTTACCGATTCCTTGGTCAAAAGCCCGCCCATAATGTTCCAAGGCTCTCTCAAGGTCAAAAATAGCTTTTCTTCTATCAAAGCCTATACGCGATGTTCCTTTCATCGCACTTTGTACAGCAAGATCTAAGCTGGTTGTTAACAGCGTTCCCGGTTCTTTTCCTTCATCTTCGATCCGTTTACGCTCATTAATAGCCTTCTTTAAATCCAAGCCTTGAAGTTTTTGTACGCCTTCGCCAAATAAAGCCGCTTTCAAATTTTTGTCAGCGATCCTTCCTTTTACTACAGTGTTAAGATTTTCCCTGACTTCAATCAACGCCCTTGCTAAGCCCGACACGCTTCCAGATAACAATGACCCGCTTAAAATTCTACGCGCACCAAATTTTAACGATGCTTCAAATCTCACTTTGTACATATCGTTTTCACGTTGAACAATAGCAATGTCAGCAGTACCTCCACCAACATCCACTACAATAACACCACCACGATAACTTAAATTACGAGGATAGCAGTCATAAGCAATACCAGCACAGTAGCTTTCCGTAAAGAACAGTGGCCCAACAAGGGAATCTGCAGTCGGAAACTCAAAAGTTTCCTTCAAAGAGTCTACCGCATGTTTCCAACTTTCAAAAAACGCCTTTTGCGAATCTTCGGGTATTGATGTTGGGAACGATACACGCACCTCTAAACTAGGTACTCGCCCTCCTATTCTCTCAACAATTGAAGATATAGCAGATGTCAACATTTGCTTAAAGACAATTTGTCGTGAATCATATGTTTCACTATCCCACTTAGGATCGGTGTATACGCCATTTGATTTCACGATATTATCAATAAGCCCCTTAAGTGCAATCATTGAGAAAAACAGCACATTTCCATGCAAGAGGGGTTCAGTACCTGTATCATTTTTGTAACGCGCATAAACGGTTGGAATAATTGCACCTTTGGATGTTTCTCCGGGGTAAGGAACTTGGAAAAACATCATCGCAACTGGTGTTGAGTTTTCTACTGGACACAATGTCAACATTTTACCTTCGGCATTACTCCAATCAAAAGGATATGCATCGCCATTACCCGTTTTCAAGTACATCAGCGAATTTGATGTTCCAAAGTCTATGCCAATTATAGCACTTTCATCCGCTATTACAGTGTCCTCAATGATTCGGTCTGGAACACAAAGCATAGTTCCCTCTGTTCCATTGTGAGAAAAGCGAAGATATTTAGGGAATTTAGGCAATTTATATGAAATTTTCCTAAATAAACTATCACCCATCTCAAGGTTGTTATACTCGACCACATCGTTATCTTCAATATCTTCGAAAGAAATTAAATCTACAGGGTCTGTTCCCACTGTTGTTACATAGTTCAGCTTATAAGATGAAAAGCCACCTATGTCATTAGCAGGCCAAATTGCGGCGTTCCCAATCATGTCCTTGGGATTTCCGCAGTCGTTAATGTTATCACCATCGTATTGCTTCCTAATTTCAATTTCCTTCATGTGTTCTTCATTGCTACGAAACACTACTTCATATACGTTGCTGTCTGTTTCATCGCAATAGCTTGCAAATGTTTTAACATACTGCAACGAAAAAGGACGAGAATTTCTCAAATGGTTTTCTGAAGATCTATTAAAAGCATTCTCGAATCTGAATGCCATTTCTTTTGTAAATGGTAAAAGAATCTTGCTGTCTGAACTAGGTTTAGAACTCCTTTTCCCGTCATCTTGCACTTCAAACACGCTATAAATTGAGTGTTCATCAGTTGAGCAAGACAACTCCTCATCCGAAATTTTGTCACCCTGAAAGACCATAAGTTTCTTTTCAAATACATTGTCCTGAACAGGTCTGTCAATAAATTTACGAACAGAGTCCTCTCCACTAAAGGATGCGTTTGTATCACGCAAGGTGAACAACGACCCAAAGAACCCGCAATTGCTAAAATTTTTAATTTTAGTTGCAACAACAGTATCCGTTGACGTATCTAAGAGTTTATTGCGTTCATTCCTCATCAAGTCCAAGATTTTGGATTTTGACGTTTTATCGCCCTTCAGTTCATCGTCCAAAGTCCTGATCAAGTTTTCAAGCCAATATGCCACAAGCAGTCTTTCATGTTCATAAATATCCATATCCTGCTTTGCTTTTTCGACATGACCTTCGAATCCTTTTTCAAGCTCGAACAAAGTTACACTACTTGTGCTGGCAATTTTCACACCGTTGTGATGTAAATTATATTTTTTATAGTTTGGAGTTTTTTTGTAAGAACCTTCCCAATCAGGCAATTCACCTTCTTTAGAAGTGCTTTCGATAAATTCTAAATTTATTGACCGCACATCTTGCAAGGCAAGCAAATATAGAGTGCTTAACCACCCTTTTCTAACTTCTTCACCTAAATCGCCTTCATCATAAAGGAAAGCCGCATTACGTCTATGTGTTGTTAAACAAAACGGATTTCCTTTTTCATCAAAATAATCAAAGCAGTAGCTAGGCATTTTTAATGTATCAACATCAACGTCTCTGCTCAACTCCGATTCAAGAGTTTCTCGGACTTCAGTTCTTGCAGTATGAATTCGCGAGGCTATAGCCGGGATGCTTCCATTCAGTTTGCGTTCAAACTCATCCAGCCAATTCAGTAAGCAGATTAATTCAAATTTGCTTTTTGCTGGAGCGTATGTCCCTTTTTGGAAATTAGCCAAGGAGTACATGGTTGTATGTTTTTCCTTCGGCTCTTTTACCAATTCAAAGCCATCGAAAGAAATATCGCCTTTTCTATTGCATGTAATCGATAAACTCCGAATATCTTTCAGTGCAAGTGCAGTAAAAAATTCAAGCCATGTTTCGTCAGGAATTTTGGCTTCAGCCTCTTCCATTTGTTTGGCACGTTTTACTCCATCTTCTTTGTCTTGCTCTTTTCTCGCTTCAGCACGCATATTATCTAAAATCGTTGTATCAGGTACATCAATAAGCGAGTCAAATTTGATTGGAGATACTGTTGGTGAATCACTTATTTTCACCAAGCTATTCCAAACCCTCGAATCACTCGCACCTTTGGACTTTGTGTAATACTTGCACAACTCGCTCTCTAAACCTTCAAGCTGTTCCTTTAGAATAGGATTGTGAGTTTGTGACATTAATTTCCTAAGCCATTTTCCTACGATTAAACACAAATCGGGTTCATTTTTAATCTCAGGAACTTTTCCGTTGCCTTGTTCGAGGATATCCAAAAAACTCTCATTTGGGGCAACAAGCAAGAGCGGATTTGTAGAACCTAAAACAGTATGTTGGTTGGGTCGCGCAAATTGATCATACTTAAAGACCACTGCCCCTATTTCATCCCACCCATCAACTTCATTGCGTGAGTCTAAAATTTTGGTATTATAAGCCATGTCAATATTCTTTTTAATTAATGATTGCAGTTGTTTGCGCGGATTATAGTTTCTTGGCAATCCAGCCTTCAAAATCGCTAATTCATATTTTTTTATGTCATTGAGCGCAAACATAATCATCAAGGAACGCCAATTCCGAATAAACCTATCCTTTTCACCCAAAGGATTTCCGTGTGCATCTTCTTCAAAGTTTGGTGACCCTTTGATTTCTATACACATTCTAACAGGGTAAGGGAAAGTAGCCGCCGACCTGTCGTCTGTGACGTTGTGCAAAATGCCACGCACACTCTCAAGCAATTCATTCTCAAGAGGGGTATCCCCAGTATTTACATCCGGCTTAACAGTAAAGAAATATGGCATCTTAATCGCTCCTTTAAAATGGTTGCCTTCGATTAACACTCTTTGTAGAGATAGCGTTATCCTCTTGCGATTGTTCTTGTTGATTGAACCATAACAAATGCTTTTTTAATAAGTTCTTGGAACACAGAATAGCCTGATCTGTCCGTGTTCTTGCCAAGATCAAGAGAATCAAACTCAGGGAGTTCTCGTGCATCAAGCAATGCACTTTGTTCAATGTTATCCAAAAAGCTCTTACTTTCCGATATGAATTCTGACCTCTTCGGCATACAAGTTCTACGCGCTAACATTTTTGCACCATCAGCACCAAAAAAACTTAACAACACAGACTTGTTTTTTTGGCATTCGCTTAAACTGCATGTATGCACACCCTCTGGTGAAGATTCCCAGCACGGCTTATGCTCATCAGCGGAAGGAAACACATGAATAACTTTATAGTACCATTGGGCACTTTCTGTAAAATATTTGTAGACTTCAGCAAATTCCGCTGACAAAGAATATTTCCAGCGTTTTTTTGTGAAGAATCCAAATATCCCACCTTCTTCTTCAATAAATGCTTTTTTTGCCCATGTAGGTAAGCTGGCAAAACGAGCTTTTGATTTTTTTGTCTTTTTGTCAGGAAGCCAAGATTCTAAATATTTCCCTGTTGCACCACTAAAGTCATAAAAAAGTGGCACAAGATACGTTGAGAAGTAATAATTGAACAAATGAAAATCTTCTATAGATTTTTGAAGTTTATCTGATTTTGTGCGGTCATTTCTACCGTAATCTCCCCATTGTAAGGCATGGATATTGCCCCCTTCAATTTCAAACGGATCAGCATAAACGGCTGGACGTGCATATGGCTCTTCCCCTTCCTGTGGTGTTTCGTGGGGTTCAGCGAAAAATTTGCCAGCTTCTGATGCGGCAAATAACTCCAACACATGAGGCCAATTACACTGCTGCGATCCTTGCTCAAAATACAGACCGCGAGTAGTTTTATCGGGATCACCAACCATATATAGTTTGTCGAAAACTTTATCCTTTGTATCGGAGTTAATCAAAATGTTGTAACCTTCTAAGACATATCTAGCTGTTTCGTTAAATTCCTTATGGTCAATAATCGCACCTTTTGGAGCAGTGCCATCTGCATACTTGAAATATGGAAGCATAAGACAACCAAAGATATGAAGGTTATTTCGTCTTTCATTGAGTGCGACCCCATCGTTTTCAGCTTCTTCTTCAATAAGATTCAAAAGTTTCACGCATAAAGGAAGGAGTCCAGATGCGCCTGTTCCACCAAAAACAGAACCCGAAATAAAGATTTTAACAATATGCCCATCTTTAATTTCCCCAGCCATTTTATTCAATAAAGCATATATGCCGTTATTATCATTATTTTGGCTTTCGAGAGCTTCGTTAAAAAATAACGAACCTATCAATGGATTTGCGTAAAATCCTTGATCAAGAACGCGAGTATATTCTTCCTTGGTAAAAAAAGCCTTCATTATGTTGTTTGCTTCTGTGTTTAAGTCATCATCTTCACTTTTACCAACGAGGTTTCTTTGTATGCTTACGTTAGCTGTGCCGGACGATATAGGGGTGGCGTTAAAAGAACCCTCTGCACCTGCCCCAACTATTTTCGTTTTAAATATGCCTACTCCTTCGGCGTTGTTTTCCGCACCAATTACTTTTCGGCATCCGTTATATGAGGTTATAAGCCTCTTCACGCTACTTGCGTTGCCGTTACTTTTGTCAACGTCAACCATGATGCAATTCAACTCATCTTCTGCAATATATCCACATTCACAAAGTCTCACGATTCCTTCTAGGATACGCGCTCCAACTCCACCAACACAGATAACGTAATTTTTGGTTGCCATACAATAGCCCTCCTAATTTGGATTCACTTGCCGATGAAGCGCATAATAACTAAAGCCACTATCACAGAATGCAGAAGCATTATTGCTAATTGTTGCAAACCATGAAATAATATAACTGGCCATAATTCCCCATTGTTTTCAATGGCTATAATCGAAACTAAAACTGAAAACCCTACAAGCAATAATATTTGTCCTAATACTACGAAAGTTATTGCTTCGGCTTTTCTAAGTTCGCTGTTTTTTCGTTTAGTTACAGAGATAATAAAGGCAACAATGGAAATGACCGTAGCTATGACACCATTGACTATACTTGCAACTCTGTTGTCACCCTGCCAATTGTGAAAATCCATTATTTGAGGAAAATCAATGATTTGCCTAACAGATGAGTGAAACAGTGGAACAACAAAAATAATGTACAAAGCGGTAAGAATTATAAAAACAAGTATGCAGATAAAAATGCGTTCGTTATTAGACCTTGAACTCCCCATTACACCTCACCTACCTGTATAAAATATAAATATGCAAACTTGCGACCCGATGGCGAACCAATCCGCCGCGCATGTGACGTTGCTCAATCTCTCTTTGAATGTTTGTTTCAAGTTGTGTAAAAGTAGACCTAAATAGAGCGTTTCCAATGGGCAGAGATATACCCGTGTCGGCGTTGACGTTTGTATAAACATCAAGTGACAAGTACACTCTTTGAGGAGTGTTCGAAAAAATATTTGTGTCTATATCAACATTAAGAATCACATATCCTCCATTGTAAAGCGCAGAATCATCAATCCTAATCTGTGTATTTCCACTAGATATGCTTCTGACCGCGCCATCGGCATCAATAACGGAAAAAGCCGGAAACGCAACAATATTCCCTGATGCGGCAAAACGCAACGATTGTGGGATATTCAAATTCACACGAAGCTGAATGCTTGCGCTATTGTTGTCAATAAGCCTTGGCCATATATTGTATAGAAGCAAATCATCGCCAAAGTGTTCATAAAACAACTGGCTTTCGGTTTCTGATATATCATCATAAAACGCAAGTCGTACCCCTCTAAAAGTGTCAACAACGCTTGTATTTCTATTTCCGCTTATCTGGGTAGTCAAAGCTCCCATTGAAAAACTGTTAACCGCAAAAATTGATGATTGGGCTTCTTCTTGCTGATTATCGTCTGCACTTTGGTAGAGCATGAAATCTGAAGCCTGTAAGCGAACACTCAAATGATGGCTGAAATCTGATACTTCACGCAATGTCCCAAGCACGATAAAATAAAATTCTTGCCCATTATTGCTAAAAGCAAATGTTGATATAGCTTGCTGATCATTGTCCCATAAATAATTTAAGATAGATGAACGAATAGCACCATCTTCAGATGGGTGTCCCCTAAAATTTGTGACTACAACTGAAAGCTCTCTTTCATTACTTTGGCGCAATTCTGATATTTCCGTTATTGTTCTGCTTATTCGATTTTGTTCTTCATTACTCCAACCCGCACCAAATAAACGCTGTTCATACACACCCGGAGCGCGACCAGTTTGTTCCAAATACCAGTTGATACTATAAAATTCAGGCTCAAAGATTTGGGGGGCTTGTGTGCGAACCCCTTCGCGTATCCACCACGATGGGTCAAGAGGGTAGGCAAACGCACTTCCATAGCCATGAATTCCAAAATCACGCTCAGGTTCCATCCATAAAACGTCAAAGCGGTATAGACTCTGTTGTATCGAATGAGTTCCCCAAAGATTCTCAGCAGTGCCGGGAACTTCTGGAGTGCCTACAAGTAAGGCAAGGGCTCTATCAAAATCGCTCCCCAATAGTTCACCCATTTCATGTGTGGATTGAATGTATAAGTGTACATGTACTAAAAAATCATCGCCAAAATCAAAAGTGCTTGGGGATTCTTCGGGCATTATCGCTCTAGTAAATTCCCCAGCATTTGAACACGCAGTAAATAAAGAGATAGTTAAAATCGCAAGCAACGCAAAAAATGATCTATTTATCATCTTATTTGCCAAATAATCCACCCCCTTGTCTCTAAAAAGATTTTAGGTTATCCTTACGAGCAGTTGGACAGATACTGTCTCTAAAGCTAAGGTTTTTTGGACGGCAATCGGGAAAAGTGATTGACACGTTCACACCGAACCGCTATACTATATCAGTGGGTATAAAACCCTGTGATTTAGGGGGTCACACAAATTTCCACATCAATCATGGCTTTGGAAATTTGTGTAAATATTTGCGGTGTGCAAGGTGTCTCTTATATCTTAGTATTAGGGGCGACTGTCAAATAATGGCAGAAATTCCATCACTCCAAATCATCTACTTTCACCCACTTTTCGAAGGTGCTTTTAGGCACACCAAGGGCTTCTGCCGCTTTACGAAGTGAGATTTTTCCGCTCCTGTATAGCTGTACATATTCTTCTGTATCATCGGGTCTTTCCCTTGGGGGTCTGCCAAAGCGCACACCCTTTTCTTTTGCGACTGCGATGCCTTCGGCTTGCCGGGTCAGCAAATTTTCACGCTCCATTTGGCTGACGTAGCCGAACAATGCCAAAACGACATCGGAAATAAGCACTCCCGTAAGGTCATGCTCATTCTTCATTCGGGTATCAAGAATCGCAAGGTCAAGGACAACGACAAAGGCTTTTATTTCCTTCGTAATCTTGCGCCAGTGTTCGATTATTTCGTTATAATCGCGGCCTAGACGGTCGATGCTTTTAATCACAAGGGTATCCCCTTGGCGAAGTTTCCGCAGTAAACGTTTATAGCTGGGACGATTAAAATCTTTCCCGGAAACTTTATCAAGAAAGATATTTTTATCGTCAACACCAAATTCCTTTAATGCGATGATTTGCCTATCTTCTTTTTGCAAAATTGTGGACACTCTCGCATACCCATATTGCTTACTGCCTACTGCATTAAATTGTTTTCCCATGTTCATGCCTCCAGTTTTTGAATCTATTTTCACGCAAATACAGCTCGTACAAATAAAAAACGCCCTGTTCCAAGAAGCAGACAGGGGGCTTTCCGAGGTAGAGGCCGTATGTTAAAATGGGGCATGAATTACAAAAAACAGTCCATAGGTGCAGTTATTTCAGACTGTGTGCATATTCATCCGACTGCCCTCTAAATGCCTTCAAATATTTATATGGAATTTGGCGCATGTATATGAAATGAAATACAGCAGGGCAGGATTTGACGGAGTGCAAAAAAATAACGAGCTGATGGCTCGTGTAGACAGGCTATATATGTAATAGAAGAAACTCATACCAAAATGGGAACAACTGGCGTTGCGTGTAGTCAATCCACAGGCAACAGCCCCATATTCGAGGCTGTGCAAAGGTAAAATATACGTGGTAGCTTAGGCAGGGCTTATGGCGTATTATTGCCCATCGTTATCGCCCTCGGCATTTTCGCCATAATCGGGATTATCCACCGACTCATATATCTGCCAAAGGTCATCGAAGCTAAAGAAGCCGGATTTGTACAACTCGCGTTCGAAGATGGTTATATGGACGCTTCTGTCTGAATTTCTATCGTGCAAAATTACTGGCCGCCAGCTCATTCGCCAACCTCCTCGCCTTCGTCAGCGGTTGTGTCGGCCACGTTCTCGCCCTCGGCCTCCGGCTTGGTATCAGCCGGGGTTTCATCCGCTGGGGTTTCTTCTTGGGCAGTATCAACCTCATCTGTGGCCGTTTCCGGTGCGAAGTGAACTTCGTCTACCCCTTCGACTATTGATGTTTCATCTTCCGGCGTAGGCGCGGCATTTGCGTATTCTGCCGCGACATATGCCTCAATTGCTTGCTCTATGAGCATATTCCGGCTGGTACGTTGCCCTGTTTCGGTTTCCGCTTGGGAGGCAAGAATGCTCAGTTTTTCCAGTGTGTCCGGCGTAAGCCTTATGGATATTACTTCGCGCTGGATGCCATCGCGTTTTCTTGGAGCAGTTTCCCCATCGGGCTTACCAAATCTATGGCCGGAGTCCCCTGTCAAATTTTTCATCATCAGCTTTCTGCAAAAGGCATACTCCAAGCCCTTGAGACCCAATTGGATGCCGAAAATTCTCATTGAAAATTTTTCGTTATCGTATGTCGCTTGAGGCTGTGCAGTCACCCTTGTTTTGACTTTCGCGGTTTCACATAATGCCGCCACAAATTGGCTGTATGCGTTTATCGTTTCGGCATCAAGGTCTGAAGGAAACCATGCAAATTTTATGGAATTTTCAGTTATCCCAATGGGAAGGTCATCCGCGCCAATTGCCTTTTTAATTAAAACCGCTTTGCTATTGACCAGCTTAAACAATATTTCCAGTTTCTCAGGCGAAAATCCAGCAAGTGGATATTCTATGGTGAGACGGCCGGATGTGGCTGTTTCGGTAGGTTCTGCGGCCTCTGGCGCGTGTTCCTCGTCTTGAGCTTCAGCTTCCGGCTCGGCTGGCATTTCGGCTTCAGATGTTTCTTCCGGCATTTCAATCTCCGCTTGGAAGCCTCGCTCGGCCAGTTCTTCCAAAAGCTCGGTGGAAAATTCCCCTGTACCAGTGCCGTTTTTATCGATGTTAATGTTTCCGATGGCGTATGCGTAAGTGGGAGTTTTCAAGTAGACGGCCTCTGTTCCCAAAATCTCGCTGATGGCGTTTACTAAAGCCTTGCGGTCTTGCCCGGTTACACCAAATTTATAATTTTGCATGTGTGTTTCCCCCTGCTGGTTTTATTCCGTTGGGCTTGCCGCCCCCCGGTGAAAACCATCATAACTCTTAATCTCGGAGATTGAAATACACACATAATGGATATGCAAAGCCTTGTTTTTACTGGCTTTCTACTAATTCATTGTAGGAAAACCTCTTCCCCTTGCGGAGTAAAAATATATCCTCGCCGGATTTTTGCATTTTAGCAAAACGTCGTGCGATAACATCGCAATAGCGAGGGTCAGATTCCATTAAATGGGCAATGCGTCCTGTTTGTTCTGCCGCTATTAGCGTTGTACCCAAATTGCCGAAGCTGTCGAGGATAATATCGCCATCTTTGGATGTGCATCTCATTGCCCTTACAACAAGCTCAATGGGTTTAACTGTAGGATGTTCATTGCAAAGTACGGGATACGAAGTTTCCCAATAATCGGTCTGATTTTCGAGTTGCTGTTTACATAACCTCTCTGCGTCACCTTGCCAGCCATACCAAATGGGCGAATATTGGGAATGATAATCTTTGCGAAGCATAGTGAGATTGTGCTTTACCCATGTGATGGTGCTTTCCCATTTGAATCCGGCATCCTCCGTAATAAACATCAAATCACCATGTATTTTTGGATGCGACACTATGTAGGTATTCGCGCCGGGTTCGCTGGCAGATGTTGCGGCCTTTAGCACCGAAAGAAGAAAAGTGCGGAAATCTTCTCCGGACATTTTTTTGCCCATGTATTTACGATTCTTCCAACCGGGGAATATCTCAGTGCCGCCATCTACACTCCAAGAAAAATCGGTAAAAATCATCCGTGCTTTTTTGCCATCCATAAGTGTGGCAACTGCACCCACGTCGGAAGGATTGTCGCACATCAGCCGATGCCGCCCAATTTGCCATACATCTCCAACTCGCGTAACAGGAGTTTTTATTTGCGCGACTGCGATATCTGCGTTAAACTTATCCTCAAAGAAACCTTGCGTGGAAAATTGCATCTGTTGAAACGCCTCGTCCATTGACAGCATACCTTCCAACGCTGACAAATCGAAATCAAGCTCCGGCATGGTAAGATCTAATTCCGGCAAATTGAAGTCAAAAGGGGGATCTGGATTCGGGAATTCATATCGAGGATACCCATTCTCTGCACAAACTTTGCGAATTTGTGCCACCATCTCTAAAATTTCCGGGTCATCGGGAGAAATGTACGGTTCGTGTTTTGCATTTGACCTTGTTTTGCTTTTTGGCATACTGTCACCACCCTAAAAGATTATCAGCACAGGGGTTTATTCCTGTGCCGCCGCTATAATAATTATATTTCATGATACGGCGTTTTATTTCCGTCACGAAGCAAAAACACGCCAGCATCCGTCTTTGCCGTATTAATCCAACGTTTCACAATTACATCTGAAAACACAACGTCTAATTCCATAAGATGGGCAATACGCCCTGTTTGCTCACATGCGAGAAGCGTTGTACCAGAACCGCCAAATAAATCCAACACCACATCTTCTGCGCGAGAGGAATTATTGATTGCCCTGCCTACCAGCGCGATGGGCTTCATAGTGGGATGCTCCGCGCTTCTCTTTGGACGGTCGAACTGCCAAACGTCGGATTGTTGGCGGTCTTGCAAGGGACACAGCCGCTTTTCGCCTTCCAACCAACCATAAAAAATTGGCTCAAATTGGGTGTGATAGTCTTTTCTGGAAAGCACCAGCGAGTCCTTGCTCCAAATAATGGTGGATGACCAATGAAACCCACAATCCTCCAACGCAAAGTGCAAATTCGGCCATTCCTGCGCGGACATTACGCAGTAGAGCATAGCCCCCGGCACACACACTGAGGCCGCCGCTTTGAATGTTTTTCGTAGAAACTCCCCAAAATCTGCCTTTGACATATTATCGTTTTTGATGTTTCTGCGCTTCCAACTTGGATGCTCAGTGCCGCCATAATCTACGTTCCACGGAGGATCGGTAAAAATCATATGCGCTTTTTTGCCATCCATGAGCGTGGCAACAGCACCCAAATCGGTGGAATCGCCGCACATGAGGCGATGATTGCCAATAAGCCAAATATCACCCGCTTTTGTTATTGGTTCGGATGATTCTTCTGCGGCTTTGGCAACATCGAAGTCATCTTCTTCCATCTGACCGCTAATTCGCGCCATTTTTTGACTGAGTTTATCCACTTCGTCATCTTCGAAGCCTGTTAGCCGAAAGTCAAATCCGCCCATTTTTAACTCCTGTAAAATCTCGGACAGTTTCGGAAGGTCAAATTCGCCGGAAATTTTATTCAACCCTATGTTTAACGCTTTTTCTCTGTCGGCATCCATATCTACAATTACGCAGTCTATGTACTCGACACCAAGTTGTTTGAGGATTTTGAAACGCTGGTGGCCGCCGACAATATTGCCCGTTCGCTCGTTCCATATAATGGGTTCGACGTAGCCAAATTCCTCAATGGACATGAGGAGCTTTTCATATTCTGCATCGCCGGGCTGTAAATCTTTGCGCGGATTATACGCCGCCGGATTAAGTTTCGATATATGCTTTTTTTGGATGTTCATTTCTTCCATGTCGCACCGCCTTCATATTTTACCTATATAATATGAATGGACACGCTCATATATGAAAAAAGAACCATCCATGCGGACAGTTCCTATTGCATACTATGTTTGTAAATTTAAGTGGAAAATTCTGCGAACAAATGCACATCACCAAATGCCACTGCGTTTAATACGTTTTGCTTATCTTGTTTTAGACTTTCGTCAAAGTCAAAATGTATCATGTCATTCTTCGGGTCATATGTGGTTATGCTTTGATGCAAAATAGAGCGTCCTATGAGGCAGTCATAATTTTCAGTTTCGGGTACGGTAACTGCAACATCTGTTAAATGAATGCTACCAAGATACAGATGTGGCAAAATATACACAGGAGCTAACTGCTCTTTGCCGAGAATACCCATTATTTTCACTTTTCCTATTGATTCTAGTGGCTTGCCATGTTTATCCTTAATGTCGGGCAAAATACGCGCCATGCGTTTACTGGATATGCTTGTATTTTTTGCACCGGGGTCAAGTAACGAAAGAAAAGATTCGCAATACCCTTCTTGGAAACCATTTGCACTAACAATAACTGTTTTAACTTGGTATGGTTTGAAATTTTGCAAATAATTCGCTGTCTGTTCATTTGGTATTGAAAATTTCATAAAACCGCTCCCCCTTGAAATCCGTCCATTCTTGCGGCTTGCAAGGCAGACCCAAGAGAAATGCCAATGCCGAATGCAGTTATGCCTCTCGATTTCATTTTTGCGCGGTAATCGACCATATATGCATCTGCTTTTTCTTCTTCATCGGGATTGCATATAAACAAAACATAGGAATCACCAAAAGGCTGGTTTGTAACGGACACAAAAACCTTGTCGGGGTATTTTTTCCACAAAGTGCTGATTTCGCCAAAATCAAGGGCATCATTTCCCCAATAATCCTTTAACATGATGCGCGTCACCTCCTTCCACGATTATACCACACGCAATGGATTTCTGCTCCATGAAATTGTTTGGCGTAAAAATTTAACAATATTAGTTAAGCTAATAATATGTCGGCCTAACCGACAAATCCAGCTTGCTTGGGGGAATGGGTTTTGTGACACCATTTTGTGAATATGTGTTGTTCGCCCAATCAATAACCGTTGCATACGATTTTTCCTTTTTATCTGCCACAACTGCCCGATAAACGGACATCACTGTAGCGACCGCGCCATCGATTTTTTCCCGGCTTCGCTTCTTAGATGGCTTCATTCCACCAGCGGCATCGGTTTCGATGAATACGTTTTCGAACATCCAGCGCAGGACAGGATTACCACCGTGCATCAACTTCTCATCCAAAACTATCCGCATGAGTTCCTTGCTGGCCGGGGACATATCCTTGAAGCCCTGCCCAAAGTCCACCATTTTGAAGCCTTCCCGTGCTAGGTTTTGTGACAACTGCACTGCACCCCAACGGTCGTAAGCAACTTCCTCAATCTTGTAAATTTTGTTCAGTTCCTCTATCTTTTTCTCGATAAAATCATAATAGATTATATTTCCATCTGTAGCCTCCAAGTACCCATCGCGTTCCCATTTGTCGTAGGGGACATGGTCTTTTCTGACACGCTCACGCATGTTATCGCATGGAATCCAGAAAAATGGTAAGATGTAATAGTTGCCATGTGGGTCGTCTTTTGCAGGGGGAAAGGCTAACACCAGCGCGGCGATGTCATCGGTAGAGGCCAAGTCCAGCCCTGCGTAACACGATCTGCCTTTGAGCATTTCCGGGTCAAATGGCTCAGAACCCTTTTCGTACTTATCCATCGGCAGCCATTTCACGACAGAATTTGTACACTGACAAAGGAAAAACTGACGAAACAGTGGCTCTTCGGATGGGTTTTGCTTGGCTGAATTGCAAGCGTTATGGTAATATTCCTCATCCACAATTTTGCCATATGACGGATTAGCCTTACGCCAAGTTTCCGGGTCAGTCCAGTCCGCATCATCGGGAGCGGAAAAAACCGCCGGGTAATATGTGTGGTCGATTTTGCGGCCTTTCAAAATATCAACGGCCTTGCTGTATTCTTCGTAGCAGATGCTGTTGCGGTTATTGCCAGCGGTCGTAATGACAAAGTTAAGCGGCTGTTTTCGCGCCGCCCCCGCACCCCGAACCATAGTGTCATACAGCTTGCGGTCGGTCTGTCCGAGTAGTTCGTCAAAAATGCAGCCGTGGATGTTTAGTCCATATTTTGTGGACACCTCGCTGGACATAGCGGCATAAAAACTGTTGGTGGGTCTGAATACGATGCGTTTTTGTGACTCCACTATTTTGCATAAAGCATTAAGTGTCGGTTGACGTTTGATCATCTGACAGGCAACATCAAAAACAATACTGGCCTGTTTTCGGTCATTCGCCAACCCATAAATCTCCGCGCTTTGTTCACCATCAGCGCAAAGAAGATAAACAGCCACCGCCGCCGCAAGCTCAGATTTGCCGGATTTTTTGCATGTAAGGACAAAACAATGATTAAACTGCCGCGCACCGTTGGGTTTAATTACACCAAATAAATCCCGAATTATGGTCTCTTGCCACGGAAGCAAGAGGAAAGGCTTGCCAGCCCATTCGCCTTTGGTGTGTTGCAGTTGTTCGATAAAAGCGACAGCATGGTCAGCGCGGCGTTTATCGTAACGAGAATCTTCTGCCATGAAGCGCGTGGGAGTATAAACAAATTTTTGTGCCATTATGTATCACCTAACTTCGTGCATATTTTTCGCATAAAATTTGCATGGACATATATGTATTGCGTGCAAAACTGCGTGCAGATATTTTTTAACAAGTATTTGATGCAAATTTATCCCTGCCGCTCTGCTAACGAAATCCGGGAGTGACAGGATTTGCACAGGGGTAGTAAATTGTCATCCCTGTCCGAGCCGCCAGCCTCCACCGGGATTATGTGGTGGGATTCCACCGCCGGAGTCAGCCTTCCGGCCTTTTGGCATTCAGCACAGAGGGGATTTCGTGCAAGAAATAGCTTGCTTATTTTTCGCCAGCGCGTGTCATAATACTTGGCATTGGCGCGTTTGTTATACTGTTTGCGATGCATCGGGCAGTAGCGCGTTCCGGCTTCCACCAACTCGCCGCAACCAGAATGTCCACATTGGCGTAAAGATTTATATGGCATCTATGCCCACCTCCTGTTTCTTGTCCGCACCCAAATCATTCCCGGTCGAGCCTATGGATTTACTTGCCATCCCGATTAAACGCCAACAACCCCTGCATCAAATCATCATGCGGCGTTGAATCATAGGATTTCGTGCTATTTTGCAAGACAACATTCCAGATATCAGACCAAAGTTCTCTGGACATACGCATATATTTAATACTTGCATCAACCGCCGGATGTTGTTTAAGCTCCAATTTTTCTTTAGTTTTATCCCCAACTTCGTAAACAAGCATCCCTTTACTGAGAAATCGCTCGGCTTCAGCGGCTCTTGCCATATAAATCGCGTAATATTCGATATGTGTGGCATGTATCAGGTGCAGACAACCCGTGGTCTTTAAAAACGCTACCGTTCTTTCCCAAATGTCTTGAGCAGTAGGCTTTCCGGGAATTCGCGCCGGGTAATATGCCAGTTCTTCAGGATATTCCATCACAGGGGTATCCTCCCCCGGCTGTATGTCCAGCACCTGCGGTTTACGTTTTCCGGGATGTCCTTCCAGTATTTTTTCGGCTAAGGGTCGCTTTTTTCTCCCACTGTTAGGTCTCCAACCACCGTGTCCATTCGCCATGACAAGCCTCCGTTCGTTAGCCGGAAAGCCTGTCATACTGCCGCCCAGCCCAATTTGATTAATTACTTGATATACTATGCGCGAGGGGATTGTCTACTTGACTATTCCTGTGGATTTTTCAGAAAATCGCCTCCGCGCCAGCCCGTACCACCCCCACAATCGCCCAAAGCCGAGCCATCGCCGCAAAAATTACGCCCAACTTCGCCGGAACTCCGCGCCAAAAGCCGCCATTTTGCTGGCCTCGCGCCGAAAACGGCCTCCACCGCCCTTGTCCGCGCCAATTTCGAGCCAAACTCGCCTGATGCCGCCGCTCCGCACCTCGCCCCGTACCCCAAAGTTAGCCAAATCCCCCGGAAAATCTTGGTTTTAATCCCTTGATTCGGGGTTTTCATGCCAGCACAGTGGAATAGCCCCTTTCAGCCCTGCAAACATGCGCCTTCCAAGAGGCTTGTTTCGCCCACTTGGTTAGAAAGCCGCTTGGTTTTGCGGAATGTCACACACGCCCCATGCCCGTTGCCAAAAGATAAAGTGCTGACGATTGACATCCCCCCTCCGGGGTAGGCACAGGCTATAAACCTGTGATGACCTTTGGACAAAATATTCTTTTCGACTTTGTCAAAAAAATATATGTACCGCCTGCACCGCCTATTTGGAAAAAGCCACTTCACCCAAATGAGTTTTGCATTATTAATAAAAATGTTCCGTTGTTCATTCTCCCCTTATATATATTATATATTTTTTATATATAGAGGTACGTAGGTACATATAAGCGGCAACGCCACAAAGTCGCTGGGATTTTCACGTTCCGCCTGACAAGCCCACAAGCGGTACAGTGGTGGCGCAGGAGGTACAGCGCAAGTCCGATGGCAGAGGGGCATGGGTAGAGTTCCCATCAGACATTCCCTTCGGCTTCCAAACAAAAACCGGGCTTGCATGGAAGCTAAACCCGGCGTAGAATTAGTTTGTATTCAGTGTGGCTTGGGGAGGTCGCAGGGCATTAACTGCCACTTTGTTCTTCATCCTCGCGGATGAAGCCGGACACATCGCAGTTGACGGACAACTTCTCGAAGTTGAGTGTCCACACGCGCTTGCTTTCCTTTGCCATTCGCTTTTTGTAATTGCTGTTCACATAATAGTCCGTCTTGCGTAGCTGTTTGCAGAATTGGTTGTAATCCAGCGATTCCCCTTTAATCGCAAAGTCCTTTAGGTATTTTGTATAGCGATCGTAAACGTCGCTGAGTGCTATGGTGATATACTGACCATTGTTATCAAAACAGTAATCTGCGCCCAGCTTGAGCTTCATCCTCGCCATAACTTCGAAGGTGCTTTCGATAATTCCTTTGTTGTAAGTGCTGTCATCCAGTAAATATTCCCGGACGGATGCGTCCAAATACTTGGCGCACTCTTCGTTGTCGAAGGGGAACGCCTCGGTAAATGAAACACCCAACGATGTGCAAAGACTACCCACCAAACAAATGCCAGCATACATGACTGCCAAGTTATCCCTTATGCGGCTTGTGTGGTCTTTAGAGAAAAACTCCTTACCCTCGTTAAACCAAGACAATACAACATCGGGCATTGATTGCAAAGCTATATCCAGTACCGAACGCCCAAACGAACGCACCAGAGCTTCGTTTGCACATATCCATTCGAAGGATGCTTTATGTTCATCTTTTTGCAAGTCGCGCTTGCTAAACAACAATTCGATTGCACGTTCCCGAATGGAGCTTTCATCCGCAGATTCTTCCCCGGCTACAGCAATTGGTGCAAGTAAATCATATACCCAAATGGTCTGGTCAGGTCTTCCGCGCTTAACGGCACTGCCATCGTAGCTATCGCGGAAATGGTTATGCAAAACATTTAGCTGTTTCGCTGTTAACTTGCTGGGCTTGAACTCTTCAATCAACATGGGGATTACGTTGGATGAGTTTGAATCTTTAGCCACGGAGAATGGTGTTACTTGGGATGCGGCTTGCTTTTGCGATTGCCCAACCATCGGCATAATCACCTTTTCCATGCTGGTGCTTTTGCCTCCGCCGCGTTCACCTACCAAGAACAGATGCGGCGATTTAATCTTTTTTCTTTTCAGATGCGGTTTAATGAAGCACCCGGCAGTCCATGCCATTATCGGCACAGTTTTGGCTGGTTCGTTGTATGACAGTATGTGCTTTGCAACTTGTAGCAACCCGGCCTTGTCAATCAGTGGTGCAGTTAGTATATCGCTTTTTATTTCCTTGTAGCCTTCCAGTTGGACGATGCTGTCATCTTTTACATTACCAGCACCTACCGCACCCTTAGTATTAACGAACACGAGATTTTGAGTGTTGATTCGCGGATATATTCCTATTGCTTTTACGCCTCGCTTCTTCACCCAACCCAGCTTATAAAGAAACATTTTGAAGTGGTCGAGGTCACCAGACCCACCTATAAATGTTAATGCAAAGGTCTTTTTTGCCAGTGCATTTTTGAATGAACGCAAATCGGACATCGCAGTGGATTCCAAGTGAACAAGGAAACTCTCGCCATCGTTTGTAATAAAATTTGCCGATATTTGTGCGCCGTCCTCATGCTCCAACATTTGGATGGGTTCAACGATGAAGTTTGTGACGGGATAAATATTATCATCTTTTCTGCGGTAATAACATCGGTTTAGCTCAAATATTTCTATCTCAAGTGCAGACGGAGTTTGTGTTTCACCGTTTTCATCAGCGTTTATGTCTTTTGTTTTGTTTGCCTTAGACTTATTACTGCGCTTTGGTTTATAGACAGAGGTCGTTGCCGCACAAGCATTTGTGATTGTCTTTTCTCCGTAAGTTATGCCTCCGGCATAATGGGGAGTGTTCCATTTATCGCGCATCAAGCCGGAAGTGCGGAAGATGCGATCCATTTGCGTTTCGTTTCTACCCGTCCAGAAGGCCAGCTTCCGGCATAAGGCAAAGTCTGCCTCAGATTGGGATTTGAATGCGCCTTGCCATTCGCCGCGATATAGTTTGCCGAAATCCTCGCCATCTTTGGATGCATGTGCCGATTTTATCAAATCATCATCCATCAGCACAGTGTTGGTTACTTTTTCAATGACCGAAGCCGGAGATGCGTTTTTGTTTTTCAGATTCTTGGATGCAAGTTTGTAAACATAATCAACAATACCATTATCTTCAGCAATTACATCCACGCAATCATGCCAGTGATTCCCGGTCATCGTAAAATAACGCTTGTTGTCGTATATTTCCAATCCAAGTTCATTGTTATTCTTGCCAGCTCCGGGCAATTTGCCACGCACAAACAAGTGCAATCCGCCACCTAATGGGCTTTTTTCGATGTATGTTTTTGGGGCTTTGGCGAGGATTGATTTGCAAATTTCATTCATTTCCCCATTTTCCAAGCAATCATCAATGTCTATGCCAACATAGCCATCTTCTGCTCTGAATACGAATCCTATGCCACTATACCCATATTTTTCTTTTGCGGCCACAACTTCATCGAATGTTCCCCAAGAGGAAGGGCTGGTCGCATTCACAAATCGTCCGTCCTTTAGGGAAACAGGCACTTTTTTGTCCTTGCCGCCGTTGGGGTTTGGCACAAATCGCCAACAAAGCCAACAGGCCAGCGCAAGAAGCTCTTTTGGAAACTTGCTCTTGTCCATGCAAATACACCCTTTTAATAAAATTAAAATAAGGTATGCATGCACGGATTGTCCGTATGTGTACCACGTACCGCCTAAAATATTTACATTAAAAATTTTAACAAAAATAACAGCCGCTTGCCATATGTAATTTTTTGCAAGCGGCTGTTTTATGTTGAGGATTACGCATTCAGTTATGTTGCTAACATTTTAGCCTCGTCTAAATCCGAAGCGAAAAGCTGCCAATTTTGCCCCGGCTGTCGGATATAAATACCATCTTCGGAAATTTTGTACCATTGCTTCCCAAATCGCTGGCGCATCAGCCTTCGGACTTCTTTTATTGTTGCTTCCTTGAATACTTTTACTTGGTAACGCTCCTGCCCAAACGTAAGTATATTTCCGCGCATTATTCCGCTTGAGATTCTGTTTTTGCTTGTGATGCTGAAGAAATCGCATATCTCGGCTGTATTTTCAAATACACCTACACAAGCCTCGCCTTCCTTCAAATCATATAAACCGTACCATTTTCCGCATGCCATGCCGCCTCAGCCCCTCTCGTTTTCGGTGACATATTAATCACTTATTCCGGGGACTAAAGCAAGTTGGAAAACATGGACTACGCAAATTCAGTTTTACAAAAGATGTACAAACTTGCCTCGAATAGTCCAAGTTATTCCAAGCATAGGCATGGTCGAGGTGGTATGTACATGTTAAAAGAAAACAAGCTCATTCATTCCTATTTGCTGGAAATGCAGATTGAAATTTATGCATACGCAGATGGATTTCATTTTTTTCTTTCACCCCTTAAACTTAGCAAAATAGCGAGGAAATGGCATTATCATGGACTTGAAACGTGCCAAAACCTACGGTAACATCGAAGCTATAAATTGGGAAAGGGGGCAAAATTAGTGTCTACTAATACCATAAATTCAGAGAAACTTACAGCTTTGTACTGTAGACTTTCACGCGAAGATGCTGAAAATGGCGAGTCAAACAGTATCGTTAACCAACGAGAAATTTTAAACAAATATGCTACCACACATGGCTTCACAAATATAAAATATTTCATTGATGATGGGGTCAGCGGAACGCTATTTTCGAGGCCGGGTCTGAACGCCATGCTTGATGAAGTAAGGGCTGGAAATGTAGCCACGGTCATAATAAAAGACCAATCGCGCATAGGCCGCGATGTGCTGGAAGTGGGGCTTCTTAAGCGAACTTTTGATGAAAATAACGTTCGATTTATAGCTGCAAATGACGGACTAGATACAAATAATGGCTTTGATATTATGTCAATATTTCGTGACGTTTTTAATGAGTGGTTTGTGGCAGATACATCCAAGAAGCTCCGTGCAGTTTTCAAAACTAAGGCGCAATCGGGCAAGCACCACAGAGCGGTCGCGCCTTATGGATACAAGCCCTCAAAGGAAGATAAATTCACATGGGAAATAGACGAAGAAGCCGCTGATGTTATTCGAGAGATATTTCAAATGTGCATTGACGGAATGGGAACAAAAACAATTGCAAATATACTTCGTGAGCGCAATCTTGACCGCCCGGAGGTTCATGCAAAGAAAAGGGACGGCAAACCACTCCCTGTATATAAAACGCCGCATAATTATTGGTGTAGCGCAAACATTTCCAGAATACTGGTAAACCGTGAATATGTAGGCATCGCGGTTCTCAGCAAGATAACAATTAAATCATATAAAGACAAGACGCGTATTTACAAGCCGGAAGATGAATGGATTATGCACGAAAATGCACACCCTGCCATTGTTGACCGAGAAACCTTCGATATTGTACAGCGTATTCGAGATGGACGGAGAAGAATGACAAAATTGGGTGACAAGGGAGTGCTTAATGGTCGGCTCTTCTGCGAAGATTGTGGGAGAAAACTACACATCAAACGCCGTGCCGCTAGAGCAATTGCAGAATACACATATTATATTTGTCAAGGAAGTCGCTCATACTCGGAAGGTAGTAAGGATTGTACGCCACATTCCATTCGCCAAGAAAATATAGAACAGCTTGTGCTTGCCGATATTCAACGGGTATTTGCATTAGCAAGGGATTATGAACATAAATTTGTGGAACTTGTCAGCAAGCAATCCCAGCAAGTAATAGACAAAACATTGCGAAAAGCCAAAGCGGAATATTCAAAAGCCAAAAATCGCTTTGAACAGTTGGATAATATCATCACCCAAATTTATGAGGACAAGGTTAATGGGCAATTAAGCCCGGAGCGGTTTGCAAAAATGCTGGATGGCTATGAAAGAGAACAGACCCAGCTAAAACCGCAGATGTCGCAACTGAAAGCCTTGATTGATGAGGAATCATCACATACCGTAAATGTTGATAAATTCTTGAGGCTTGTAAAATCCCATACAGAAATTGAAACACTAACAGAAGAAATTGTTAGCGAGTTTGTTGAAAAAATTATAGTTGGCGAAACTGTGTTGGTGAACAAGCGTAAATTTGAAAAATGGGCAGACGAAAAACGGCAAGAAATACGAATAATTTATAATTACATAGGCACAATTCCCAATGATGGCAGTGAAACGCTAACCATCAAGGCAAACAATAAGTCAGCATATAAAAACTAAGGCGCGAATGTTCAAAGGTTCGCGCTATTTTATTTAACCAACGCTGGGGATTTCCCCATAAGACGCATACTCCGACGATGGCATATCGGCTACCAGCACCGCCAAACGCGCTGGCTTCAATAAAATGGTAGCCGACGCACTTGCCGGAAACATCGACCTTATCGTAACAAAAAGTGTGAGTCGGTTTGCGCGAAATACAGTGGATAGTCTTTCAACTATACGCAAATTAAAGGAAAACGGCACAGAGGTATTTTTCGAGAAAGAGTCCATATGGACATTCGATAGTAAAGGCGAGTTATTAATTACCATAATGTCCAGTTTAGCCCAAGAGGAGTCAAGGTCTATATCCGAAAACGTGACATGGGGACATCGCAAGCGGATGCAAGATGGTAAAGTTTTCGTGCCTTACAGTCGCTTTCTTGGTTATGACAAAGGCGAAAATGGCACTCTCGTTATAAATGAAAACGAGGCCGAAATTATCCGTCTCATTTATAGAATGTTCATGGAAGGCAGTACCCCTCATGGCATTGCCAAATATTTATCAGCACAGGGTATTCCTTCCCCCGGCGGCAAAGAAAAATGGACACCGACATCCATTCGAAGTATACTCTCAAATGAGAAATATAAAGGCGATGCCTTGTTACAAAAGAGCTATACAGTTAATTTTCTCACAAAACAAAAAAAGAAAAACGATGGCGAAGTTCCACAATATTACGTGGAAAAATCCCATCCAGCCATTATTGACCCGGCGGCCTTCGATTTGGTACAACACGAAATGCAGAAGCGAGTGTCCGGGCATAATCGTCATAGCGGAGTTGGTATTTTTGCCAGCCGGATAAAATGCGCCGATTGCGGCAGTTGGTACGGCTCGAAGGTGTGGCACAGCAACAGCAAATATCGCCGCAGCATTTACCAATGCAACGGCAAGTTCAAAGACAAAAATAAATGCCAAACGCCCCATTTTGATGAAACCGCCATCAAGGAATTATATGTTAAGGCCGTAAATATGCTACTTGCCGATAAAAACGAAATCCTCGCCAACCTTACCTTGATACAAAAAACTTTATTCGATACCACCGCGCCGGAGGCCGAGAAGGTTTCGCTCCAAGCGGAGCTGGCAGTTATCGCAGATTTAATTCAAAAGTGCATTGACGAAAATACTAGCACTGCCCTTGACCAGAGCGATTATCAACAGCGATATGAAGCACTGGTTGTTCGTTTCAATGCGGCACAAACCCGATTAAATGAGCTGACCGATAAAATATCCGAGGCAAAGGCACGAAGGCACAAAATGGCCGGGTTCATTGATGAATTGAAAAAGCGCGATGGAATTATAACCGAATTTGATGATGCACTCTGGCACGGCTTGGTGGAGTACGCAACAGTTTACAGTTACAAAGATGTACGATTCACCTTTAAAGACGGCTCGGAAATAAAAACAGCAGGACAAAATGAATCCCGCTGAAACCTGCAATTGCGAATATTTTATGGAATTATCGCTCTGATACTAAGGGCGATTTTTTATTTCAAATGCACCTAGCTTGTCATGGTAAATTCGCTTTAAATAGGGCAATCGTTACATTGTATCAAGAACGAGCTATATAAATCCACATACTCAGAAAATATTGCCAAACTGTTGTCTTTTGCAAAACGCTTGAGCATTTCCCGTTGATTTCCGATAGAATTGGACTCGGCGTCGCCTCCGTCATCTCGCGATAATCGGAGATATATTGCCGCTGTGTTTGCCTGCTGTTTCATACTCAGCCTCCTTTGATTTCAGCGGCAAACAACCGAATAACCTGCGGTCATTATACCTCTGGAGTGGCTTTTAATCAAGGTTTTCACCGCTTTTGCCATTCTTTATATCAGCATACAAAAGTTCAAAATCACGCTTCAGCGCGGCTTTAATGTGGTCAATTAATGAATTTTTGCCTATGTAATTTACTGTAACTTCGTATATTCCACTTTCGTCTATGTATTCATAACTATCTGATGTGCATGATGTGTTGGAAACTTTGACCCCATCAAGCATATATTGGCTCCTCATAAAATTTGTTACTACCATATATATGAAGAGACAGCTTGCCAGTTTCTCAATAGGCATCAAAAAAAGGGCATCGGTGGGAACGACACCCTCTAATTCTATTTTGCCTCGCCTAGCAAATTGTGCTATAATCAAGGCATGAATCACGTTCGTTTTCGAAGTTATGGGAGATGATGAATATGGAAGCAGTAAGGGCATTTGATGGTTATGTTGAAGGCGGTCAATTTCATCCGGCAGGGACATCTATACAACTCCCCGGACGTTTCCGGGCAGTGTTAACTGTGATAATGGATGCACCACAGAACCTTGAAGAGAAGGAAACTTCTACCCATTGGGCAGATGAGCTAGACCGCATGGTAAAGGAATGCACCAGCCCTCCGTTAAATATGGAGGATTTTCCGCGCATGGATTTTGGACGCGAACCGATATCATTTGCCAATGAAGGTGAAAACGTATGACATATGCACTTGATACAAATACCATAATTGACTACCTTAATGGCAGAAAAACTGTAGCGACTAAATTCCTCAGCGTTGCTAAAAGCAATACACCTATGGTAATCCCAATCGTTGTTGATTATGAAGTAATGCGCGGCTTTTATCACACCCCATGCTCTGACAGGGAAACTGTTTATAGCAGAATAAAGATGTTCTGTCCTGTTGTAGATGTAACTGCGGATATGTGGGATTGTGCCGTTTCCACATGGGCAAAATTGAAAAAATCTAGAATCACTATTGGTGATGCTGATTTGATTATCGCTTCGCAATGTATTGTTAGTGGTTATACAATAGTCACACGCAACGTAAAACACTTTAATCCAATCAATGGATTGCCGATTGAGAATTGGGCAGTGTAGTATCGAAACAAGAAGCGGCGCGATTTCTATAATGAAACCGCGCCGTTGTTAAAATTTATTATGTTGGTTTATTATTCGGTTTCGGTTGTTGATTCCTCTGTATCTGACTCTACAGCCTCCGTTTTCGCCTTTCTGCGCGGGTCTATGCCCGATGACCATGCGGCGTTGCCCGGTAGGGCTTTGCAAAGAGTGCGCCTCGCTGTGGCGAACGTCGAGCCTACCATTCCCAGCGAAATTAGCCAAACACGAAAACTGAAACGTGGATTCAAAAAGTCACGAACAGCGGCTATGACTCGCTTTTTCTCTTTGGCAGTTTTGCAAATTTGCGTTACCAATTGTGCATATGAATGGGTTTCTTCGCGTGAAAGCCCTGTTCGAAGCCAATGGAATATTATTTCCGTGTCCGTTGTTTCGATGGGTAATTCTTCAATGCCAAGTGCCATTTTTATCAGCGGAGCTTTGGCTTCCACCATTTTGTGGATGTTGGCGATTGACTCTTCGGAAAGCCCCTCTAATGGGTATCCAATGGAAAGTGCATCGCTATCTTGGTGTTCGAAGCCCTCGGCTTTCAGCGCATCCAGCACCTGCCGAAGCTGTTCTTCTTCAACGGTCGCGCTGTCAAAAATGAGTGTTCCGTTTTTATCGAGTACAAAATTGGCTACCCGATATTCGTATGTGGGAGTCTTTGCATAGATGTACTTTTCCCCCACAACTTCAGCAATAATGCCAATCATTTGTTTCCGGGCTTTGCCTTGCTGATTAAATGCGATTTTCATGTTGCCACCAACCCTTCTTTATTTTTGGTGAGACCATGTTCGCTCTTAACGCCCATTTAATCAACGGATATGCATGGGTGCGATGGGTGAAACCCTTTTCAGCACAGGTTGGTACTATATGTCGCTACTGCGCCTACCAATCATCATCGCGCCACAATTCATTCCATTCAACCTTTCTGCGCCGCTCTGCGATTGCTTTCTTTTCGTTTTCATCAGTAATAATCGGCTGTCCATTTCGGGTCATTTCACCTGTATCATAATCAAATAATACAATGCCACCTGTGGATGCTTTTTACGGATTTGTAGCCCCAGCCATTGCCATTATAGTTCCTACCGCGCCGTCAATTTCTTCACTTGACCGTTTCTTAGATGGCTTGATGTTTCCGGCGGCATCGCTCTCGATGTGAACATTTTCGAACATCCAGCGAAGAACAGGATGCCCACCGTGGCGAAGTTTCTCAGAAATGACCGCTGAGGGGTTTAGAATGGAGCGTTGCATACAGGGGGCAAAAACTCTCTCACTCCCCATGCAGATGTTAGGGGTAGACTTGAAAGCAAACAGGGTTATATACAATAATAACCCGGTTCTAAAATGGTGCTTGACGAATACCGGCATACAGACAGACAGAAACGGAAATATTGTACCTGTAAAGAATCAATCCCCAAAACAGCGCATAGACGGCACAGCCAGTTTGTTAATTTGCGAGCTTTGCCCAAGTCCAGCGAAATCCTGTCCATTTGCGGCGAAAGTCCCCCCTGCCAAACCCCTGCGCCGCGATAATTTGCCCAAACTGCCCCGATGCGGCTCACGTTCGTACAAATCTGCCTTCGAAGTGACATCCCATGCGTGTCCATTGCCTGTCCAATGCCTGTCCAATGCCCCGTACCCCATAATTTCCCCAATATTCCCGAAAAATCTTGAATCATGCCAAAAAAAGGAAGTATTCAAGGCATCAGCATAAAACAAGCCCCTTGGAATCCTTATAAAAAGCAGCTTGCAAGGGGCATATCCTAGCCTTGGGACGCTCAAGCCCCTTGAATTTCGGAAGTTTCACGCAGACCCCACCCGCGTTGCAAAAGCATAAGGGCACAGGTCTTATATTTATAGCGAACTCAAGAAAAATACATTTTTAGGTGCAATAACAGATGGCTCTGTTTGAATTATTATTTTAATCTTTGAAAGCTGTTTTCAGAAATAATAACTCATTATCCGTTATTTTACAATTTATCAAAAAAATAATTAATTGTCATGAAGTACTAAAATCACTGGCTATATATCAAAATCAATATCTTCATCATCATTGCATTCAGACTCGTATGCTTCTCGTGCTTCATGAATTTTCAAGTCTAAATAATTTTCAACTTCATCATTTACATCACATATTTCTTTTATTAATGCTATTCCAGAATTAATATTTCTTTCGTAAAAATTTAGGTATGTGGCTTTTTGAGGTCTTGCAGGAGTATCACATGCCTTCTTGGGAATTAAATATTCTTCAATACTAATATTCAAATTCACCCTCATGTCTGATACATATAAAATTAAATGATAGTTTTGAAACCAATATTTTTCATCTTTAAATCTTTTCAATGTATTAATTTGACTCGAATTAAAAAAGTCATCTTTAAGATAGTAAGAAATGAGTAGTTGATTGCGAGATTTTATGGCATCATCAGATGCATGATTTAATGTAGAATCATAGCCAAGTGTTTTTAATGCAAAGTAATAATACAATTGCTCTTCATGATACGGATGTTTTAGAGATTCCATATAACGAACTGTTAGAAATTTCTCAATTTTACTTTTGTCAAATCTGCTCATATTATTAAACTTATTTATAGTGTATAATAACACCTCTGGAGACGATTTAAAAATAAAGCATAACTGATGATAATCATAATTCTTGATTTGAAATTTGTCCAAATCAAGATCCTTAAAATATTCTGTTTTGAAAAAATTATTCACAAATGTTTTTCTTAATTTTTCATCAGCGAGCTGTGACATTCTGTAGACTATTTGGTTCACGAAGTACATTTTATTGTTTTCGCTATCGGATTTAAATCTTATATTACAATGAGCCATTACTTTTTTCCAATAACGCGCTATCATGTTATAATTGTTGAAAGAACCATAAGTCCATATCTCAATTTTAGAATTTCTCTCAAGCTCATGATCTTGCAATACATTCTCAAAAATCTCAACAAGTGATTCATTATCACCCTCATTGCAATAAAAATAGAAGTCATACGAAAAATCGCATTCAATGCCACTTTCGACAATTTTGCTTTGTATTTCTAAACTTACCTTACCCAAATACATTTCAGCAAAATATAAAGACAAATAATTCCCCAATATTAGTCCGGCTGTCCGTCCAGCATTTAAATTGGTTAAAAAAGACTCTTGTAGTCCGCCAAAGTCTAGATTGTGAGTATAGAGTCTATTATAAAAATCTTTTATGTCCAACCTAATCAAGTTATCATATACGCTCAATCTCTCAAAATCTTCTTCTAATTGATTATCATACTCACCAGTTGAGAAGTCACCCGTTTCAATATTAGCAGAAAGACGCTTATGTATTGGGTCAACATCTTTGATGGTTCTGAAATGTGGCATTGTATCGTAACAAAGCAACGCACGTTTAAAATTTAACATATTTGGCATTTTTAATGTTCTATGCGTATTGTCAAACTTTCTTATGCTTATATTTATAGGTACTGTCCAGCATAAATTGCTTGTTGAAAAGTTCGCTATGTCATGCGGAAAATTAACATTGTCAATATTTATAAAGTGCTTTATTGGATTTTTGAAATTGTACAAATTGTTTAGTTCCATTTTAAATCCTCCTAGGCAGTGTCGACAATAGCGTATTAATTCCAGCCTGAAATGCAAGCGATTTGAACGGCGGCAAGATAAGATTTTGTATGTTTTGCGTAACGGGTGGCGATACCACGCCATCGCTTGAGTACGGCGAAC